>Ga0306923_10002072_pt1 | contig 18200 bp, 14 predicted proteins | sample sta12Can44000108_FD_203841 | JGI IMG/M metagenome (GOLD analysis project Ga0306923, IMG submission 203841) | Lab enrichment of tropical soil microbial communities from Luquillo Experimental Forest, Puerto Rico - statanox.12C.anox.44.000.108 (v2)... | ecosystem: Environmental > Terrestrial >... | reverse complement strand
CCGGCTCTTGCAGCCTGTCCCTGAAAATCCACGTTCCAGCCCTCGATCGAGTGTGCTGGTCACATTCGGCTCTCAGCGATATCCGGATCGCTATTCTTCGAGGCACTCTCGTGGTGCCCGAATTCCCATTCTCAGGATGTGTGGTTACGCGCCAACCGGAAGCCGGGCGGGGCTGCGGGCCTGCCGGGCAAACCGCCACCGCGTGTCGATCCGTGCCTGGCTCGTTCGTCGTGTGACGGGAGCGTCCACCCGAGGGTGTGCCGGCACCGCTGAAGGGAGAAATGTCATGAGAACTCGGGCAATGTCGCGCCGAACGGTAATCGAGGCAGGGGTCTGCGCAATGGCTGCGACGGCGGCCATTCCGGGAGTTGCCGGCGCGCATGAGGAGACGGGGCTGAGTGCGAAAAATGACGAAACGATCCGCAAATACTATGCGGCATGGGAGAAGAAGGACTGGCACCCGCTCGACATCCTGCTGGCGAACAACTTCACATTTTCGAGCGCAAACAACGACGACCACATCAGTAAGACCGCTTTCAAAGCGCGATGCTGGGAGTCGCAGATCGATTTCATAGAGCGCTTCGAGCTGGAACGGGTGGTTGGAACCGGCAATGAGGCGTTCGTGATGTACGTCGGTCGGACCAAAAACGGCAAGACGTTCCGCAATGTGGAGTATTTCCGGCTTAGCGATCACAAGGTGCAGTCCATCGAGTGCTATTTCGGTGGGCCGTCCAGCTTTCCCTCTGCAGTCAGCACCGGCCGGAGGTGACAGCGTGGTCGGTCCGATCGGTCTGACAAAGCGCCTGATTCCGGGCACCCGCACTGATGTGCGAGCACCGTCCTCCATGGCAATCCCCCCGCTTGCGCTTACGCTTGCGCCGAAGCGGTCCAAAAGTGCGATGAAACGGACGAGCGACCCCGTCGAGATGCGTGACACCCGGATACGTACGGTAGACTCCTTATGCAGCGACATGGCGGATCTTCGCCCATGCGGCCCTCGTGCGGACGGGACGTATATCAGCACCGATAACCGCATAAGCGTGGCTTCCGGCGAGACACCCTCTAAAGCAGCGCTCTTCAGGGTGCGGCTGCTTTATTTTGGGGGTTGGATTGGCTTTGGGTTCTTCGTTTGGATGTTCAGGTCTACGGAAGTCGGGCGAGTCCCGGCGGCCCTCGGGGCAGGGATCTGGCTGTTGGGGGGAGTTGCGCTGACCCTTGGACTTCGCGAAGTATTCAGGCGCAGTCGCTCGGCTGGCTGGTCGTTCACGTCATTGGTCATTCTTGCGGTGGCATCGAGCATCCTGGCCGCCCCACTCTGGTACGTAATCGTTCACACGCTGGTGCGCACGAGTCTTGGCGGCATGCAGGCGCTGGGCCTCGGTGCGATGTTTGCGCGTATGGTAAGCGAATATTCAGCAGAATCGCGGTGGTGGATTCCGCTCCCTAACTGGATGACGTACACGAGCCTGCTGTTGACGTGGTCTTTCATGTACCTCGGCATCAACGCCATGCTGGAGGACCTGGAGTCTGAACATGCGCGCTCGGCCCACGCGCTGAAGCTCGCCGACAGCGCCCGGCTGCGTGCGCTGCAGTCACAATTGAACCCGCATTTCCTGTTCAATGCCCTCAACGGCATCGCCACACTGATTCGGGAGGGCGACCGTACGAGGGCCGCTGACACCGTCGACACGCTGAGTGACTTCCTGAGATTGACTCTGCAAAAGCTCGACTCACCGGAGATCCCCGTTCGCGAGGAGCTCGCATTCGTCGAGCAATATTTGCGCATCCAGCGCCTGCGGTTTGGCAGCTCCTTTCGTACGAGCGTGAACGCCGACCCCGAAACGCACGACGCACTCGTTCCGACGCTCATTCTGCAACCACTGGTGGAGAACGCCGTGCGGCATGGAGTCCGGGCGCGCGCGCAGGGCGGGGTGCTGTCCGTATCGATACGCCGGCGCGACGACGTGCTGGTGATGACAGTCGAGGACGATGGCCCGGGACTCGGGGACGAAAGCGGGCACGCTTATGGCGTCGGATTCAGGAACTCGGCCGCGCGGCTAGCCGTACTGTACGGCGAAGACGCGCACATGTCCGTCGGCGCACCACCCAACGGACGCGGCTTCGTGGTGGTTGTCTTCCTGCCATTCCGTGAGGCGCCCGGGATGCCTGCCCAACCGGCGCGGGTGGCGGTCGCGGTATGAACATGCGTGCCATCATCGTCGATGACGAGGAACTTGCGCGTCGCGGCATTCGCGCTCTGCTGAAGCGCGCCGGGGATGTCGAGATCGTCTCGGAGTGCGGCAGCTGCGAGGAGGCCATCAGGGCCATCAGCGCGGCGGAGCCGGAACTCGTGTACCTGGACATCCAGATGCAGGGGAAGACAGGGTTCGATGTGATTGCCGCGCTGCCAAAAACCAATTGTCCCCACGTAATCTTCGTTACGGCGTTTGACCGTTTCGCGGTGCGGGCGTTCGAGATACACGCCCTGGACTATCTGCTGAAACCCGTCAAAGAAGAGCGCTTCAACGCCTCGCTGGCGCGGGCCCGCGCCGCCGTTGCGGGGGCGCGTGACGGCTCCATGACCCGACGTTTCTGGCAAGTGGCGACGGAGTTGCGCGCGTCATCGGGTCAGGACCTGGTGCCCGCGATGACGGATCGAATTCCAGTGAAGACACACGGTCGCGTCATGATCCTGAATGTCCCCGAGATCGACTGGGTCGAAGCCGATGGTGATTACGTGTCGGTACACGTCGGAGCCAAGTGCTGGCTACTGCGCGAGACCATCGCGGCTGCGGAAGCGCGCCTGGCTCTATCCGGTTTCGTGCGCATACATCGCTCCACGTTGGTCAATATCGGTCGCGTGCGGGAACTGCTGCCGTTGTCGAAGGGCGAATTTACAGTCGTGCTGCTCAATGGCACGGAACTGAAGCTGAGTCGCAATTACCGGTTCGCCCTGGAGCGCTTGTGGGGGAAAACCCTGTAAACCGTCAGTGAAACGACAGCTGCACGGTTCGCGACCGCACCACCCCCAGGCGAGCGCTGCCGCGCAAGTGCGGCACGCGCCAAAACACTTTATCTCCGCGACGGGCGATGTGGCCGCGCACATGGTGCAAGCGCGGTCCGCGGCGTCGATTGGCATCAGCGGCGGGCGACGCCGGGCATTGGTAGCCCGCGACAAGGGGTGCCCGCACTTCGATGTGTTCCAGCAATGCGCGTTTTCCCGAGCGGCACCGGGCGCGATTCAGACGCTCCAGGTCCGCTGCCCGGCGTTGCAGCCCGTCTTTCGCTGCAAACAGCAGGAACACCGCCAGTAGCATCGGCATATCAAAGGCCATCGTACCAAGCACCTCATGCAGCACCTGCAACTGCTGGCTTTGCGTGAGGTCCGCGGCGCGGTAGTACTTTGCCCAGGCGGGATCGAGGCGGAAGCAGACGTGGCTCAGTAGTTCATCGAGCGCCGGCTCCACCGGCATCACCACTCCGAACGCGGCACCGCTGAAGACGGCGTCGATCTCGAGTGCAGGACGCACGACCCGGTCCAGGTCGAAGTCGGTGAGCAGCGCGGCGGAATAAACCTGCTCATTCTGCGTGGACCAGAAGGTTCGCATCGTGCCGGCGCGGCCGGCAGGATCGGCAGCGATGAGAACCCCGGTGCGTCGGACGCCGTAACAAGGTGTGCTGGTGCACGCCGGCATCTCGCTCAATGTTGACTGCCGTGGCGCCTCCAGCCACTCGAGCCATAACTGCTGCGCGGGGACGTGGACCAGATCCAGACAACCGCTCAGCCTTTCCCCCTCCGCGTACGCCAACTGGATCGTGTATTGAATCAGATCGTCCGCCAGCACCAGCCGCAAGGGACAGGTGCGCACGGCGTCGGCAAACTGATGCGCGCCCGGGAACCCCCAGCCTCCCGGCAGCATCGGCGCAGCCGACGTGCTCTGTGCCACGAGATCAAGTAGTCGCAATGAGCGCACTCATAGCCATGACCCCGGCACAGAGTAAACATAGATTCGAAGAGCCGGCACGTGTTTGCGGGGAGGCGGGTCTGCCGTGCGACGAACGGCGTTAGACGCTCGCTGAGATGCTGCGCCCGTGCGCCGAGTCGTTCTGACTTTGTTTGCGCACAACCACGCCGTGCGTACTCTCACACTTACCCTAAACGCCGCAGACTGTGACCACGTGCCTGCGTGGCTGCCTGGCGTGTGGGCCGGGCTTGCCCCGGTCGCCGCATTGTTGCCGTGGCGCGACGCGCGGACTACCAGCGGATTCGCGTTCTGTCATCGGCAGCCAACGAGTCGGTGTCGCAGTTGTTGAGCGCGAATTCGGCGGCTCTATTCGTCGCGGGAAAGGACCTGTTCGTCGGAAAGCAAACCCGCTGCACCGCAAAGCTGAGCGAGCGATGCAGGCCTTCTCCTAGACTCCGCGCAGCAAGGGTTCCTGAGGCGGAGTACGGAGATCGAAGGCAGGGTCGAAAGTAACAACGCAACGGTTGGGAGAACCATCAGCGATCCCCGGCAAATACCAAGCAAATGACAAGCAGGGTCGTCCGCCGCATCGAATCGCCTCAAGCGGCACGTCCGCCCGCAGACGTCGGTACTCAAACTTGGGGAGTGATGACAACATGACGACGGGAAACAATCGCCTCCTGAGGCAGGCTGTACGAGCCGCCTTTTTCTACAGTGGCACGGTTGCCGCAGCCCTGGCGACGCACACGTCGGCCGCGCAGACGGCGTCTACGCCGGCCGCCGACCAGCCTGAGACCACGCCTGCCATGTCAGAGGTCGTGGTAACGGGTTCGCGCATCTCAACGCCCGCCCTTGCATCGGTGAGTCCCATCACCGCGGTCTCCTCCCAGGAGATCAGGGATTCGGGAGTCACTCGCATCGAGGATCTGCTCAACAGTTTGCCGCAGGTCGTCGCGGATCAGGGCTCGGGGTTGTCGATGGCCTCGACCGGTGTGGCGAACGTCAATCTGCGCGGCCTCGGTGTGCAGCGCACACTGGTGCTGGTCAACGGCCGGCGCCTGATGGGCGGAGACCCCGCCGCCGGGGCACCTTCCACTACGACCCTGGGCTACGCCTCCGCAGCCGACATAAACCAGATTCCCGTGGCGCTGGTCGATCGCGTGGACGTGCTCACCGGCGGTGCCTCCTCGACCTATGGCGCGGATGCCGTCGCGGGCGTCGTGAACTTCATCATGAACGATCACTTCCAGGGCGTGCGGATCGACGCCACCGCCGGCATCTACAACCACAACAACCACAACACCTGGATCAACCCCCTGCTCGAGCAGGCGGGTTTCCCCACCGTCACCGGCACCAACTGGGACGGCGCGACTAAAGACATCACCCTCATCGTGGGACAGAACTTCGCCGACGGCGCGGGGAACTTCGAAGGATATTTGGGCTATCGGCGCGCGTCGCCCATCACAGCGGATCACCGCGATCATTCCGCCTGTGTGCTGAACAACGGCTTGAATTTAAGCAGCGGCGCCTCGTTCGCGCCTTACACCTGCGCTGGCTCGAGCAACTCGGCGCCGGCTGTTTTCTACAATCAGCAGACCTTCGCGTCCCGCCAGATCTGCGATCCCGCACTGGGCTGCACGACGGGGGGCAGCGGCGACGTGGTTCACAAGTATACCCTCTTCAACTACGCCGCCGCGCATTATCTGCAGCGCATCGACGAGCGCTATACGGCAGGGTTCTTCGGACACTTGAAGTTCAACGATCACGCCGAGGTGTACACGGAGTTCATGTTCATGGACGACGCCACCCGCGGTAACTACGCGCCGGCGGGCATATTCCTCGGCAGTGGTTTCGCCACTTCCGGTACACCGGCCCTGCGAGACGGAAACTGGTATACCAACTGCGGCGTTGGCGCCTACGGCAACTCGGGAATGAACCCCTACCTCACGCAGGGCGTGTTCAACGCCATTTGCACTCCCGGTTCGCCTTACACAGCGGTGAACGCCGGCACCGTGCCGGTGCCGGGCGATGTGCAATTGCTGCTGGGCCGTCGCAACGTCGAGGGGGGGCCGCGCGAAGACGAGTATGTGCACACGACGTTTCGCGGTGTGGCCGGGGTGCGCGGGGAGATCACACAAGACTGGACGTACGATGCGTCCCTCACCTTTGGCCAGACGCGGGACACCGACTATCACAACAACGATGTGTCTTCGAGCCGCGCGCAGGATGCACTGCTCGCAGTCCCCGGTGCCGGTGGCGTGCCCGTTTGCCGGAGCGGTAACACAGGCTGCGTTCCCTGGAACATCTGGAATCCGGCGATCCCTATTTCCCAGGCCGCATTAAATTACATCTCCGTGCCCGGCCTCCTGCAGGGCGTGAGCGACGAGCAAATCTTCACGGCCTTCGTGTCCGGCGACCTGACAAAGTCCATCAAGCTGCCGACGGCGGATGAGGGCCTGAAGCTCGTGGTCGGCACCGAATACCGCCAGGAGAGTGACACGTTCCGCCCTGATCAGGAATTCATTTCAGCTGACTTGTCCGGTATCGGCTCACCCGTCATCGGTTTCAATGCCGGCTACCACGTGTGGGAAGGCTTCACGGAGCTGCGCATGCCGCTGGCGAGCAATCTGCCCGGCTTCAAGAGCCTCGATTTCGAGGCCGGCTATCGCTACTCGAGCTACACGATCGGCTTCAACACCGACACCTACAAGTTGGGCCTCACGTGGTCGCCGATCGACGACGTTCGCTTTCGCGGCAGCTACAACCGTGCGGTGCGCGTCCCCAACATTGCCGAACTCTACAAGCCCATCTACGTCGGGCTCGATACCGGCAGCGATCTTTGTGCCGGTACGGCCCATACTGCAGCGGAGTGTGCGCTGACGAACTACGGTATGCCGATCGCTGTTCCGACACCGGCCTCACCCGCAGGCCAGTATAACGGTCTGCTAGGTGGCAACCCGAAACTCAAGCCCGAGGTCGGCACTACCACGAACGTGGGTATCGTGTTGACGCCGAGGTTCCTGCCGGGATTCAGCGCCACGGTCGACTACGCGGACATCAAGATTACGGATGTCATCACGTCCTACGGTCCGAACCTCATCCAGCTCGAGTGCATTCTGAGCGGCAGCGCGACCAGCCAGTTCTGCCAGATGGTGCATCGCGACCCGAATGGAACGCTATGGGCGAGCCCGCAGGGCTACACCGAGGATCCGCAACTCAACCTCGCCGCTCTGCAGAACAAGTCGATCGACGTAGGTCTGGCGTATCGGCTCGATATGGGGCACGCGGGCAGGCTCCGTTCACGCCTGGACGGCACCTACTTGCTCAATCTCCTGACCACCATAGGTGGTGTCGTCCCGACGTATGACTGCGCAGGTAAATTCGGACCGTCCTGCTCGCCCGTCACGCCGAAGTCGCGGCTTCGGTTCAGCATGGACTGGGACACGCCGTTCGCCGGTTTGTCGGGGGGAGCAACCTGGCGCTACTTCGGACCCGCGACCAACACCTATCTGGACCCGTCGAGTCCCGACTACGTGGGCGCGAAGGTCATCGCGGCGAATGGGCCGCCGCCCGATGCTCGCATTCCGTCGATCAGCTATCTCGATCTGCGTGCCTCGTACACGTGGAGCAAGGTCACGCTGCGCGTGGGCTGCAACAACGTGCTCGACAAGGATCCGCCGAGTATCGATACCCTCAACACGGGCGGCAACACGAACTACGCGGAGAGCAACACCTACCCGTCTGTTTACGACGTGGCCGGACGCTTCCTGTATGCCAACGTGACGGTGGACTTCTAAGAGCTCGGTCCAGGGTGTGGGTGTAGTGTGAATACGGTCGCTCGCCTGTTGCCTGTAATCTGCACTGTTGTAATCTCGGGTGCATTTGCGGCTGACCCGGTTGTGAATAAATCAGATGAGCCGTCATCGCAACCGGCCGCGGCGACCCCTCCGCAGACTGGTGCGCAACCCGCCGCGGTGGCGCCGACTGGCCCGGACATCACGAGGGCGGCAAGTCCGGATCCCGCCTCCAACGGCAAACCGGATACGGCCACGCAACCTGTTGCCAACAAGCCAGGCAAGAAAGTCCTGGTGGACAACACGGTGACGGATGCACAACTCAAGCAGATACTCAGCAAGGGTTACAAGCCAGAAAGTCAAGCACGTGGCAACGAGGTGTACTACTGCCGCAGCGAGCGTGAGTTAGGGACGCGTTTCGAAAGGAAAATATGCAGGACCGGCGCGCGAATTCTCGAGGAAGAGCAGCAGGGCAAGGAGGAGACGGCTAAGCTCGAAGAAACCGGCGGAAACAGGCTGGCGAAGTGATGGCGTGCTCGTGCTGTGCCTGCGTGTAGGGTGCGGATCAACGCCAGGGTGGTGATACCTCGAGTCGTACCATCGGCAGTGATTTGCGCGAGTCATTCGGGGCGCAACGAGGCTGCTCGTCTAGGCGAGGGAATAGCCCCAGCGCTCGATCCAGGGCATGAGCAGAGCCAACACCTCGCTGTCGAAGTGCTGCTCGTAGTGCTTCCATCGGCCCACGGAGCGGGCATTGACCGGCTCGATGACCTGAGCGTAGCTCGGCGTGCTGATGAACCCCTTGGCGCGGGCGTGCTCCCCGGGAGCAAGCATCGCCTCGTGCCGAGGCAACTGCAGAAATGCGCACAGCCTGTCGACCTCGGTCGCGAAGTCCGTGGTGAGCTGTTCGTATCGCAGCTCGTGGGTGGCGGGTCGCAGCAAGCACGATTGCGAGTACCAGAAGCCGAAGGCGCGGGAGTAAGACCTCGCGAGCGCAGAGAGATCATGGCCGAGCAGTGCAAGATCCGAGCGGAAGTGCTGCAGGAAACAGCTCAGGACGGTGTCGCAGGGATGGCGAATGGCGAGGATGATGGGCGCGTTGGGGAACAAGCGGCGAATGATCGGCAGCAGAACCATGTTCATGGGATTCTTGTCCACCAGCCGCCGATCCGGAGCCAGAGGCACCCTGTTCCGCACGGCCTCCCAATAGTCGGCGCGCATGTCGTTCAGGTCGTTGCCGGTCAACCTGCCGAGCTCGGTGGGGTAACCGATATCCTGATCCGTGACTCGTGCGACGGCTCGCAACAGGAATGGCTGCTCGTCCATAGACTGCAGCAGCGGATGTGCATCGAGCATCTGCTCGAGCAGGGTCGTCCCGGAGCGTGGAAAGCCCACGATGAAGATTGGACTGCCCTGCATGGCGGTCCCCGTGCTCTCCCAGAGCGCGACATCGTCGGGGTCGCATCCTTTCGCGGTCAGTGCCCAAAGTTGCGACTGCTCTTCGGATGCCTTGCCCGTCGCGCGCTCGAGAAATGCGAGCTGCGAGCGGTGCGCTTCTGCCGCTGCGGAGTAGGCCTCCCCGTAACGCCCCAGCGCGTCACAAGCCTTGGCAAGTGGATAGAGCAGATGGTACCGATGCACGAATTCCTGCTGCTTCGCCAGCGCCAAGGTGAGCTGTCGATGCGCGTCCTCGTGCCGGCCGGTCCTGTCGGCCAGCACCGCCCACATCGCGAGCCGCTCCGAATCGCCGGTCGGACTCGGGTCGTCGAGCTCGAGCCGCTGCATGACGGTGCGCGCCTCGTCGAGCCGATGCAGGCGCTCGAGGAGAGATGCAAATCCCACTGCTGCGCGCCCGGTTGTCGGAGGATTCGCCCTGAGCCGCTGCAGCGCCCGCTGCGCCAGATGCGCCGCGCCCGAGGTGACGAGGAGAAGGGCGATGGATACGGTGATCTCGACGCTCAGGCCTTCGAACGTTTCCCAGTCTTCCACTGCCGTTACCGCTTCCTGGCGGTAGCCCATGTCGTAACAGCACTGAGCGTAGGTCCAACGAATCCGGGCGTCGCGCGGCGCAAGAGCCACGGCGTCTCGCAGGGCGAGGTAGGCCGCACCGTACTCCAGACGATCCATTTGCAACGCGCCGAGGTTGTACAGCAGGCCGACGGTCGGCGGACCCAGCCGCAGGGCGCGCTCGAACGCCTCGAGAGACTGCGCGTGTCGGCCGGCTGGACGCAGCACGGTACCGAGATTTTGCCAGTGTGCGGCGATCGTCGGCTGGATCAGCGTGAGCGCATGGAAGACTCGCACCGCCTCCTCGTGCCGCCCTTGAGAACAAAGGACCTCCCCGAGCACTTCCAAAGCGCCAGGGTGATGCTGGTGTGCACCGAGCACCTGCAGGCATTTTTCCTGCGCGGCTGCAATCTGGCCGCTGGCCAGATCCTGTCGCGCAAGATTCAGCAGCGCTGCGGGATCGGACGGGGAGGACACCTGTGACGAATTCCTGGCTGATGTCAACGCGAGTTACCGCAGTGGTCGAGCAATGATGCAGTCCCCGAATGCAGCCGATCAAGCCGAGCAGGCGAAGCTCGCTGCCGCAGTGCGCGCCCATCGTGCTGGCCGCTTGCGTGAGGCAGTAGTGGGTTACGAGGCGCTGCTGCAGCGTACACCCGACGATGCCGATCTCCTGCAGCTGCTGGGCGTGGCGCTGGCCCAATCGGGAAGTTGTGCGGATGCCGTCGCGTTTCTCGCCAGGTCTCTGGAACTAAAGCCCGAGCGCCCGACCGTTCTGCTGAATCTCGCCCAGGCGCTACACACGCTCGGGCGTGAAGAACAGGCGCTGCAGGCCTGTAATCGCGCGCTCGCCCTGGATGCTTCGCTCGTCGGTGGGTATCGCACCCGTGCCGCGGCATTTACCGCCCTTGGCTGTCGCGAAGAAGCGCTCGCGAACGCCGGGCAAGCGGTGCGGCTTGCGCCCCAGGACGCAGGCGCGCATGCGGACCTCGGTGTCGCACTCGAGGCAGTCGGACGCGCGCAGGTGGCCCTGGAGTGTTTCGAACGGGCCATTGCTCTCGACCCGAGCCTGGCGGCCGCACTTCACAACCGCGCCATGTTATTGGCTCGCTTCGGTGAACATGAGCGCGCGCTGCAGAGCTTCGATCGGGCACTCGCCTTGCAGCCGCACCACGCGGCCCTCAACGCAAATCGCGGCAATACCCTCAAAGCGCTCGGACGTCTGTCGGAAGCGGAGCAGAGCTATTCACTGGCGCTCGCGATCGAGCCTCACGACCCCGTGACGCTTCACAGCCGCGCGCTCGTGCGGTATCTGCAGCGCCGGCATGTTGACGCGCTGCGGGACTACGATGAGCTCGTTGCTCGAGGCAAGGAGAATGCACCGGCTCTGGTCGGTCGCGGCGCGACGCTGGTCGCGCTGCGCCGCTACGGCGAAGCGCTCGCACCGCTCGAGCGCGCCATCCAACTCCTGCCCGGAGACGCGGACGCACACATCCAGCGGGGCGTCGCGCTGCTCAACCTCGAGCGCCACCCCGAGGCGCTCGCGAGCTTCGATTGGGCGCTTACCATTCGCCCCGACGCTTCCGAGGTGTTGAACAACCGGGGTATCGCCCTCGCCGCGACAGGGCGGGTGTCGGAGGCGCTCGAGAGTTTCATCCGCTCTGCGGTCGTGGGTGGCATGACTGCCGACAACCACACCAACATAGGCATCGTCCTCAAGATTCTCGGGCGTCATCGCGAAGCGGCCGCGAGCTTCGGCCGTGCGCTCGCTTACAAGCCGGATGACGCGTCCGCCAAATTTGCGCTGGCTTTCCTGTATCTGACACTTGCTGAATTCGCCCTGGGATGGCCTCTCTACGAGGCGCGCTTCGATGTGCCGGCGCTCGGCAACCCTGCGCGACACTTCGGTGCGCCACGCTGGACCGGTACCGAGCGGCTCGCAGGCAAGACGCTGCTGGTACATGCCGAGCAGGGTTTGGGCGATGTGATCCATTTTTGCCGCTACCTGCCCTTGCTCGCGGCGCAGGGGGCGTCCGTCGTGTTCGAGGTGATGCCCTCGCTCAAGGCGCTGTTGCGCACTCTGCCGCCTGCTATCCGGCTCGTCTGTCGTGGTGAGCCACTGCCGCACGTCGATTATTACTGTCCTCTTCTGAGTCTTCCGCTCGCCTTCAACACTCGATTCGATACGATCCCGGTCCAGGTGCCGTACCTCACGGCGGAGCCACAGCGCACAGCGAGCTGGATGCAGCGGCTGCACGCGCTCCCGGGTCTGCGCGTCGGGGTCGCCTGGCAGGGCAACCCCGCGGTGGAGAAACTGATCTGGGCTCGCGGGCGCTCGATTCCACTTGCGGCTCTGGAGCCGCTGGCGCAACTGCCCGGTGTCCGCCTCGTATCGCTTCAGAAGGGGCCTGGCCGCGAGCAGTTGCGCAACGTCCCGTTCGCCGAGCGGATCATCGATTTGAGTGCCGATCTCGATCGCGGACCGGACGCGTTTCTTGATACGGCGGCCGTGATGGCGGGACTCGACCTCGTCATCAGCTCCGACACCGCTGTCGCGCACCTGGCCGGAGCCCTGGGCCGCCCGGTGTGGACGGTCCTTGCCGCCTCCCCGGAGTGGCGCTGGGGGCTCGAGCGCAGCGACAGTCCCTGGTACCCGACCATGCGTCTATTCCGGCAAACGACCGACGGCGACTGGAAACCAGTCGTGGCCGCGATCGCGGAGGCGCTTCAAAGCCTCATTGCAGACGCGTGACCCGAACCTCGCGATGTTTGTCGGCGACCAGCCACAGCGAGCTCATCGCGCCGTGCTCGATGTGCACCTCCTCGCCCGCCGCAAATTGGATGTTGGGCCTCGCTTCTGCCTCGATCCAGACCTGGCGGTTATCGAGCGTAAAGATCCGCTCGCCGTGGGGTGCCTGCCGCAGTGCCGAGATCCTCCCGGTCAGCACCTGAGCCTTCGCTTGCTGCACGGCCACCGGCTCGCGCTTGCGCTCGATGTCGGCAGTCATGCCGAACCGATCGGCCTCGACCTGCGGAAGCCTGCTCACGATGGCGTCAAAACAGGCCAGCCGCTGCGCCGGGTCGCTCTCCTTTGCGCACCGGCGCAAGGTCTCGTCCAGGTTCTCGGTCCGGGCGAGTGCAGGCAGGCAGGCCGCTGCGAGAAACAGCACCAGGCTCCAACAGGCGCTCCGGCTCATCGTGACCCGAGCACCGGCGCGTCGACGCCGTAATAGCGGCCGATGCCCACAGTCAGGGCGCGAACGAGATCGCGCTCCGCGGCCGACAGCAGCGGGTTCCAGATATCGAATATGAGGATGATTCGGATCTCGTCGCTGTCGTTCCAGGCTTCATGCTCGATGCTGTCGTCGAACACCCAGGCGTTCCCCGGCATCCAGGTTCGCACGTCCGCGCCGACCCGAAAGCCGCAACCCGAAGGGACAACGAGAGGCAGGTGGACGATCGATCTCGTGTTGGTCGTTCCGGTGTGTGGCGGAAGCCTGGTGCGCGGTTTGAGCACGGAGAAGAAGGCGCCGGGCGCATAATGAGGGATATCGCACAGGGGCAGCTGGGCCAGCACCGCGGCAGTTTTGGGGCACTTCTGCACGTGTTCGGGGATTTGCTCTCCATCTCGCCACAGTGGGTACACGCTCCAGTCTGACGAGTGATTGAGCGCTACCCAGTCATCGATCGGCGTGCCGGGCGGAAAGTCGACGTAGGGTTTGAACCCCGCACGGTCACCGGTGAGCGCGGCGAGAGCCTCGGCGGCGATCTCCTCCGTTGCCGCCTCGAGGACGTCGAGCCAGGGGAAGTCCTCGCGCCGAAAGAACTCGATCTCGGGCAGATAAGGAAACAGGATCTGCTTCGGTTGGTTGTGGTAGATAGGCCGCTTTCGCAGATATAGGTCGCGGCAGGCCGCATAACGGTGTTGATCCGCAGCCGCGTGCTGCTTTCGGACGGCCGCGACCTCCTGTTCGAGGAACTTCTCCAGTTCGCGCCTGCTGGCGTTTACGACGTCGTGGGCGTGCGCAAGCGCGGCCGCGGCCTGCTTGGGAGCCGGCGCGCCCGATGCCAGCGAGTCGAGCGCAGCTTCGTAGAGAATGGCGGCGCTCTTGGGTCGCGCCTGTCGTTCCATGAGGGCGGCCTTCTGCAACAGCGCGAGCACGTATCGCGGCTCAATCGCCAATGCCTTCTCCAGTGCCTCGGCTTCGGATTTCATGTCCCCGAGCGCGCGACAGGCGTTCGCGAGATTGAGCCACAGAACCTTCGAGTTGCCGTCGGCGACAATCGCCTTCTCGTAGAGCTCCCGGGCGCGGCCGGCCTCGCCGGTGCGGTACATGTGACCCCCGGCGGCGTTGAGAACCAGCGGCTGCTCCGGAGCGCGGGCGAGGGCCATCTCGATGAGCCTGAGCGCCTCCGCCGGCCGCCGAGTGCCCGAGACCTGAGTGATGGCGTCCGCGAGAGCGCGTGCCTCAGGTTCGGTAATTGGAGTTGCATTCACGGCTGTCACCGATCCTGGCTGATCTGATCGGCGGGGTACTGAAGTTCGAACCAGCAGTTGAAGGCGACTGTGACCCGTTCGCCCTCTCCCTGGAATGGCTTCACGTCGTGCAGGATCCATGAGGGGAATACAACCAACTGGCCGGGCTCGAGCGCGACGTGTCGAATATTCGGGGCAAAGGGAACCCGGAGACTGGCCACGGCCGCGTCCACATGCATCGTCGACATTACCGCGGGGTTCACGAAACTCAGCAAGCCGCTCTCCGGCTTGTCGGGGTCGTGTTGGCCCGTATCGACGCAGTAGACCCCCGACCAGGATGCGTTCGGGTGGTTGTGAAGGGCGAAGAACCCACCACGACGCGTGATGTGGAACCAGGCATCGCAGTAGATCAGCATTCGCTCGAGCATCGCGCCGTCGTAGCCGTTCAGTGCACCGATCATCTGCAGCATGTGATTCCAGCAGAACCGCTTGAGCGATTGCACACTGGGTTCTGGCCAGCGAAAAACCTGGAACTCGCTCTCGAAGACCTGACGGTTGCGCTGCGTGAGCGGTCGGGGATTGGCATAACGCGAACCCTCCGCCGCGCGTCGCACAAACAGCTCGCGAAGTTCACCGTTCAGGGTTGTACAGTTTTCCAGTTTCGCGAAGCCGAAAGGCACCGCAAAGAAAGGGGTTACCTCAACCAAGCGTGCGGATCTCCCTCGGTTGGCAGCCGATCATTTTGATCTCAGGGATCAGGACGTCTGCTTCACCACTCCAGGGTCACCATCGGGACGCTCGCGCGTTCTGGAGTCGTGGCGGCCCCGAGTCAACATCGCCAGCGTCCGCGCCACGGGCGGCCGGGATTGTCAGCGAATAAGCGGTGGCCACAAGCGCACCGACCCGCGCACCCATGCGGGTGCCTACCTCACACGAGTTACGGAAGTGCACGCCGGCCCAGACGCGAGCCATTGACACCTCGTGCACCAGATCCTCGGTGCTGGTCCAGCGACGCGTGACGCCACGCAAGGTATTGCTGGTCGTGCTGAGATTTACCGCGGGGCTGCCCCCAGCGTCGGCGCGAATCACCGTGGCGATGACCGCCGCCAGCATGCAATGCGCACAGGGGTATTCCGGTTGCATCGGCGTGGCGACCAGCGGCACCCAGTCGGCATCGCGCTCGGTCGCGGGGTTGTCGTCGCGATCGCCGTTGCGGATGGCTGTTATCGGCCGCCAGAATTGATAGTAGTACTTGGCTTCGAATACGGCGATCTCCACCTCGTTCATCGCCGCGACCGCCGCGGCGTAGAGTCGCGCATTGCGCGTCACCTCGCGCCCGGGAGCGGTGGCAACCGAGCGCACTACTCCGATGTGGATGTCCGGCAAGGCAGTGGCCCAAAACTTGGCAATCTCGGTCTGTTCTGCCGTGCGCACCGTACTCGTCGCGCTGCCGAGGGTCTTGATCTCGTTGTAGTCCCGTGCCCACAGCGTACTCGTCAGAGCCGGCGGTGGTCCCGGCCGAAACTGTGCCGCGCTCTTCATGAACCAGGGTCGGTGCTGCCCAACCGACCACCCTGTCGGAACAGTCGTCGGCACATAGACGCCGGGTGAGGTTCGGGGCCGGTAGGGTTCTATGTTTCCGATGTCGTCGCTATGTTTCGCAATCACATCAGCCGCCGCCCGCTCGCCGACACTGATCCCCCGCGTGCGCGCGTCGCCCACCGCGATCGTGGCAAGCGCCTGCGCGTACGCAGCCTCGGTTTTGTCCTTCAGTGCGGGCGCCTCATGCAGCAGCACCGAGCGGCTCGCTGCAGCAATCGCCGCGTCGATGGAGGCACCCTGGGTCGGCCCCAAATCGAGCCGGTCGCGCGGATAACGCGCCGTGATGGCATTCACGGCCTCGTACACCGCACTTTGCGCCAGCGCCATGGTTCGAATCGTATTCGGACCATCCGTTGCGATGGCGGTGGTCGTGTCGGCCCAATTAGCGACCGGCTCGGCGCGTGTCCCGCAGGCAAGAAACAACAGGGTCATCGCCCCGAGTCCGCGAACGAGCCTGCTCATACTTCTCGCAGCTCACGATGTGCCAATCAATGACTCGTGCCGAGTCTAAGAGGCCGGTCGCAGGCGCCGCGCAACTTTGCGGTGGAGCGGACCGATTCGACGATGAAGTGGGATGCTGCCGCGGTGAACGGCCTTTGCGGTTACCGAACGTTGCGGGCTGAGAAAGCGACGATCAGACCGAAGAGGATCATGGCGATCAGGTTGGCGACAAACTTATACGGTGTAAACGCGGTGAGCAGCGGGTGGAGGCCGAAATGCGGCCTGAATGGCGCCGCGGACAGCGGCACCACGAGATAGTTCATGATCAGGAAAATCGCTACCCCAGCGAGCAGGCCGGTAAGTCGCCAACGGCGGCGCGTGCCAGGCCACGTGGCGGTGACCATGAGGTAGATCGCAGCTATCAGGATCGAAATACCCCACTGCACCAACAGGCCGACTGACGCCGTGGCCGCCCCGCCACTGAATGCCCCCCGGCCCAGCAGGCTGCTTGCGACCGCCTGCAGAATGACCACGGGGCTCAACCGGTTGATCAGTGACGCGGCGCCGATGTCGATCGTCCCGGCGACCAAGCCAGCCGCGAATACGATGCCCATGGTGTGGTGTATCGCGCCGCGCATGCTTCCGAACCCTCGAATGCAGGCGGAAAATATACCCCAGCCGGAAACGCGCGAAGCGGTCGATTCTGCGCGATCTTGCCTCCCATAACGGCCGCTGGAGCCGTAGCGACCTCAGTGCTGGATGATCACCGGCTTGCCGGCCATGACATCGTTCAGTGTGTAGTCTGCGGGCACGGCAAACAACGACGGATCCGGCTCCGTACGCTCGATCTGACTGAGATGAAACTGCGTGTCGCCGATCATGGGATCGTGCAGCGTGCTCGATACGGTCACCCCCAGTTCCTCGCTCACCCACTTCTCCGAGGTCACCGTGATCGGCTGCTCGTTGCCGATTTGCCCCGCAGGAATCGTGTACTCGCTTTTCGTGCCGGTCGCCTGTAGTCCGGCGAGCGTCTTCTGCCCCAGTGACACGTTCGTGGCGGGCACCGACCCGCCACCCGGCAGGCAGCGAGCCGGACTGCTGGTACTGACGACCCCGGAAGCGGCGTCAGTGGTGTGTTTGGCGCCGCCTGCACCGGCGGCCAACGCGACCGGCCCCAGCGGCAGCACGTCGGCGCGCTTCTGCTCCGGATGCAGCACGAAGCGTTGCCTGGCCACCGGATCGGCAATCATGACGACGCTGCTCGACTCTTCGAGCGTGAAGGGCCCGACCACCGACAACGACAATTCGGTGCGCGTGCGCCCGCTGCTGTCGCGGTAATAGTGCGAGGCATTGGTATGCACGATGCGGTTGCCGTCGGCGAGGGTCTGAACCGTTTCAGTGGTGCCGATTGCCGAGTAGGGCGCCCCGCTCCTGGGGGTCTCGCTGGTGGGATGAACGAACTGACGCAGCTGCAGCGGCGCGCCGCCGATGATCGCCGGAGGCGGCGGCAGCGGCGGCAGCGGCGGCAGCGGCGGCAACATGGCGGTGCCGCCGGCCTGCAGGGTCACAACCGCCGGCCCGCAGTCGCCGAGCGGGGCTTTCGCGATGTAGAGCGCGTTTGGCCCGGGGCCTGTCTGAGTGTCCGCGGCCTGGGCGGCCAGGCAGCAAATCGCGATGGCCACTGTACCCCTCATCACGGGAAACCCACTGGTAGCTCGATTCATTCTGTCCATCCTTCTAAGGCACGAACAACTGTGGATCTTCGTCGATGGGCGTCACGCGCTCGATATTCAGAGTGCCATCGGGTGCGACCCCGACATCGATCCAGTAGTGACGCCGGCGAGCGGAGAAACCGTTCACATTGCTGACAGGCAACTGCGCGCCGAGGCTCGCGCGTACGTGCAGCACCGCGGC
>Ga0306923_10002066_pt1 | contig 18209 bp, 15 predicted proteins | sample sta12Can44000108_FD_203841 | JGI IMG/M metagenome (GOLD analysis project Ga0306923, IMG submission 203841) | Lab enrichment of tropical soil microbial communities from Luquillo Experimental Forest, Puerto Rico - statanox.12C.anox.44.000.108 (v2)... | ecosystem: Environmental > Terrestrial >... | reverse complement strand
GTCGAGCAGATCGCGGCCGGCGAAGCCTTTCAGGTGGTGCCCTCGCAGCGCTTCGAAATGGACACCGATGTCGATCCCATCGACGTGTACCGGATGCTGCGGGCGACCAATCCAAGCCCCTACATGTATCTGTTGCATGTGCCGAATAGCGTTGGCGGAACGGATTTTTCGATAGTCGGATCCAGTCCGGAGGCGTTGGTCACCGTCGTCGACGGTCGGGCGACTACGCATCCGATCGCCGGCACCCGGTGGCGCGGGCAAACCGACGAAGAGGATCAGCTGCTGGAAAAGGAATTGCTGGCTGACGAGAAAGAACGTGCCGAGCACCTGATGCTGGTCGACCTGGGTCGCAACGACCTCGGCCGGGTGTGCACGCCGGGTACCGTTCGCGTCGACGATTACAGCCACATCGAACGCTATAGCCACGTGATGCACCTGGTGTCCACGGTGACGGGGATGCTCAGCGAGGGCAGGACCGCGCTGGATGCGGTGACGGCCTGTTTCCCGGCCGGCACGCTCTCGGGCGCACCCAAGGTGCGGGCCATGGAGCTGATCGAAGAGGTGGAGAAGACGCGCCGCGGACTCTACGGCGGCGTGGTCGGTTACCTCGACTTCGCAGGCAACGCCGACTTCGCGATCGCGATCCGCACCGCGTTGATGCGCGACGGCACCGCGTATGTCCAGGCCGGTGGTGGGGTCGTGGCCGACTCCAACGGTCCCTACGAATTCACCGAGGCCACCAACAAGGCGCGAGCGGTGCTCAATGCGATCGCCGCGGCCGAGACACTGACGGCCCCGCCCCCGAGCCGCAATGGCTGATTCCCGTCCGGGCCGGCTCACGATCGTCATCGCCCAAATGCTGCTGGCGGCTGCCGCCGGGGCGCTGTGGATCGCGTCGCGGCTGCCGTGGGTCGTTATCCGGTCGTTTGATGGGCTTGGCCCGCCAAAACAGGTGACCTTGTCCGGCGGGTCCTGGTCGACGGCACTGCTGCCGTTGGCGCTGCTCATGCTGGCAACGGCCGTCTCGGCGCTCGCGGTGCGCGGGTGGCCGCTGCGGGTGCTGGCCGTCCTGCTGGCGGCGGCCAGCGTTGCGGTCGGCTACCTGGGGGTCAGTTTGTGGGTGGTTCCGGATGTGGCGGTCCGCGGCGCCGACCTGGCGCATATCCCGGTGATGTCCCTGGTAGGAAGCGACCGGCGCTACTGGGGGGCCGGGATAGCGGTCGCCGCCGCCGCGTGCACGCTGACCGCGGCCGTTTTGCTGATGCGGTCTGGAATCTCTGACCGCGAGAGCGCAACGAAATATGCGGCGCCCGCGACCCGCCGATCGAATGCGCTACGCGAAAACGCCGACGGGGCGATGCTCGAGGGGCACGAGCAGTCGGAGATGTCGGAGCGGATGATCTGGGATGCACTTGACGAGGGACGCGACCCGACCGATCGGGCCCGCGGGTCTGACACCGAGGGTCGGTGACGGGTCGCGTGGCGACGGTCGCTACCCTTCAGTGACGTCGTCGAAATCGGCTAAGTAATCGTGGCGACAGCGGGTGGCAGCGGGATGGCATTGGGAAGGAAACGACAGGCATGAGTCCGGCGTCCGTGCTTGACTCCATCCTCGAGGGAGTCCGGGCCGACGTTGCCGCGCGCGAAGCCGTTATCAGCCTCACCGAGATTAAGGCGGCCGCTGCGGCCGCCCCACCACCACTGGACGTGATGGCCGCCTTGCGCGAGCCCGGTATCGGTGTCATCGCGGAGGTCAAGCGCGCCAGTCCGTCGGCGGGTTCACTAGCGCCCATTGCCGATCCGGCAAAGCTGGCCCGGGCCTACGAAGACGGTGGTGCCCGGATCATCAGCGTTCTGACCGAAGAGCGACGTTTCCGTGGATCGCTCGACGACCTTGATGCGGTGCGGGCCGCGGTGTCGGTTCCGGTGTTGCGCAAAGACTTTGTGTTGCAGCCGTATCAGATCCACGAGGCGCGCGCGCACGGCGCCGACATGTTGTTGCTGATAGTCGCCGCGTTGGACCAGTCGGCGTTGGTGTCGATGCTGGACCGCACGGAATCACTCGGCATGACCGCCCTCGTCGAAGTGCACACCGAGCAAGAGGCCGACCGGGCGCTGAAGGCGGGGGCCAACGTGATCGGTGTCAACGCCCGCGATCTCGCGACGCTGGACGTGGACCGGGACTGTTTCGCACGCATCGCTCCCGGGCTGCCCAGCAACGTGATCAGGATCGCCGAGTCCGGTGTGCGTGGCACCGGAGACCTGCTGGCGTATGCCGGAGCGGGTGCCGATGCCGTCTTGGTCGGTGAAGGTCTGGTCAAAAGCGGTGACCCACGCGCGGCGGTCGCCGATCTGGTCACCGCGGGCACCCATCCGTCCTGTCCCAAACCGGCTCGTTAGACCGTTGAACCCCATGAGCCGTCCCCGCGTCGAGAATTGGTGATGGTAGACCTGTCCCGCCCGGAGCTTCCCCTTTCGAGTGCGGCCATTGCCGAACCCACCCGCCACGACCCCGATCCGGGTGGTCATTTCGGCGGCCCGCATGGTTATGGTGGTCGCTACGTCGCCGAGGCGTTGATGGCGGTGATCGAGGAAGTCACCGCCGCCTACGAAAAGGAACGCGTCAACCCGGATTTCCTCGACACCCTCGACGAGCTGCAGGCGAACTACGCGGGCCGGCCGTCTCCGCTGTATGAGGCCACTCGGCTGAGCGAGCACGCCGGCTCGGCGCGCATCTTTCTCAAGCGAGAAGACCTGAACCACACCGGTTCTCACAAGATCAACAACGTGCTCGGCCAGGCCCTGCTGGCCAAGAGAATGGGCAAGACCCGGGTGATAGCCGAGACCGGGGCCGGTCAGCACGGCGTGGCAACCGCCACCGCGTGCGCGTTGCTCGGGCTGGATTGTGTGATCTACATGGGCGCCGTCGACACCGAGCGTCAGGCGCTCAACGTGGCGCGGATGCGGCTGCTGGGCGCCGAGGTCGTCTCGGTCGACACCGGTTCGCAAACGCTCAAGGACGCCATCAATGAGGCGTTCCGGGACTGGGTTACCAACGCCGACAACACGTACTACTGCTTCGGCACCGCGGCCGGACCGCATCCCTTCCCGACCATGGTGCGTGATTTCCAGCGCATCATCGGCCTGGAGACCCGCGTTCAGATCCAGGCCCAAGCCGGCCGGTTGCCCGACGCGGTCACGGCGTGCGTCGGCGGTGGATCCAACGCCATCGGGATCTTCCATGCGTTCATCGACGATCCCGGCGTGCGGCTGGTCGGGTTCGAGGCGGCCGGCGATGGTGTCGAGACCGGCAGGCACGCGGCGACATTCACGGGCGGTTCACCCGGGGCCTTCCAGGGATCGTTCTCCTATCTGCTGCAGGACGAGGACGGTCAGACCATCGAATCCCATTCGATATCAGCGGGTCTCGACTATCCGGGGGTGGGTCCCGAACACGCCTGGCTCCGGGAAACCGGACGCGCCGACTACCGGCCCATCACCGACGCCGAGGCGATGGAAGCCTTCGGCCTGCTGTGCCGCGCGGAAGGCATCATCCCGGCCATCGAGTCCGCGCACGCGGTGGCGGGTGCCCTCCAGCTGGGCGCCGAGTTGGGAAGGGGGGCAGTCATTGTGGTTAACCTTTCTGGCCGTGGCGACAAGGACGTCGAGACGGCCGCGAAGTGGTTCGGTCTCCTTTCGCCCGGCGAGCAGGGCAAGCGATGACGGTGAAACAGAGCGAGGCCAGCAGGCTCGGGCCCACGTTCGATTCGTGCCGCAAGGACAATCGCGCGGCGCTGATCGGCTACCTGCCCACCGGTTACCCCGACGTGCCGACTTCTTTGGATGCGATGATCGCACTGGTCGAATCCGGTTGTGACATTGTCGAAGTCGGTGTGCCGTATTCGGATCCGGGCATGGACGGCCCGACCATTGCCAGGGCGACCGAAGCCGCGCTGCGCGGGGGAGTGCGGGTGCGCGACACGCTGGCCGCGGTCGAGGCGATCAGTCAAGCCGGCGGACGCGCGGTGGTGATGACGTACTGGAATCCGGTGCTGCGCTACGGCGTTGACGCGTTCGCGCGCGACCTGGCGGCGGCCGGCGGAGACGGCCTGATCACTCCCGACCTCATCCCCGACGAAGCCGGGCACTGGCTGACGGCATCCGAGGAACATCGGTTGGATCGCATATTTCTCGTGGCGCCGTCCTCGACACCACAGCGATTGGTGACCACGGTCGAGGCGTCGCGCGGATTCGTCTACGCGGCGTCGACCATGGGTGTGACCGGGGCGCGTGATGCAGTGTCGCGCGCGGCGCCCGAATTGGTGAGCAGGGTAAGGGCGGTGTCTGACATTCCCGTCGGCGTCGGTCTCGGGGTGCGGTCGAGAGAGCAGGCCGCGCAGATCGGCAGCTACGCCGACGGTGTCATCGTCGGTTCCGCTCTGGTGTCGGCCCTGAGCGACGGTGGTTTGCCCGCATTGCGCTCTCTGACAACGGAACTGGCCATCGGTGTCCGTCAAAGGGCGGCCGCCTCATGACGATGTTGCCCACGTATTTCCCGAGCCCGCCCCGGGGTGTGTGGCACCTTGGCCCGTTGCCCATTCGCGCCTATGCGCTGTTCATCATCGTCGGCATCATCGCCGCGCTGGTGATCGGCGACCGGCGCTGGCAGGCCCGCGGCGGCCAGCGCGGCGTGATCTATGACATCGCGCTGTGGGCCGTGCCGTTCGGATTGGTGGGCGGCAGGCTTTATCACCTGGCGACCGACTGGCAGACCTACTGGGGCCCGGGGGGAGCCGGGTTCCTCGCGGCGTTGCGAATCTGGGACGGCGGCCTGGGCATCTGGGGCGCGGTAGCCCTCGGCGGCGTCGGCGCGTGGATCGCCTGCCGGCGTCGCGGAATTCCGCTGCCGGCCTTCGGCGACGCGATTGCCCCGGGAATTGTCTTGGCGCAGGCCATCGGTCGGCTCGGAAACTATTTCAACCAGGAGCTCTACGGCCGGGAAACCACGGTGCCGTGGGGTTTGGAGATCTTCTACCGTCGGGATCCTTCCGGTTACGTCGACCCACATTCGCTCGACGGCGTCTCGACCGGGCAGCTCGCGTACGTCGTGCAACCGACGTTCCTCTACGAATTGATCTGGAATCTGCTGGTTTTCGTCGCATTGATCTACGTGGACCGGCGGTTCAAGCTCGGCCACGGGCGGCTGTTTGCGCTCTATGTGGCCTGCTACTGCGTCGGGCGCTTCGGTGTCGAGCTGCTGCGCAACGACACCGCCACACAGATCGCCGGAATCCGGATCAATGTGTTCACATCGACTTTCGTGTTCATCGGGGCCGTGGTGTACATCATTCTGGCGCCGAAGGGCCGCGAGGATCCCGAGAGCCTGCGCGGCAAAGATCACGTTGACGCGGAAGCGCGGGAATCCAAGCCGGCGCCCGAGCCGGCGGATGAACTCGCGACCGTCGCCTCGGTTACGGCCGCGGCCGCGGCCACGCCGGCTGCCGCGGCGGCTGCCGGGAAGGACGACAAACCGCCCGATTCGGCGAAAACGGACGAATCCGCCGAGGCCGCCGAGGCGGCGGCCGCGGAGCCGGAATCCGAGGCGGTCGAGGCCGAGGCTGAGGCCGCCGAGGCGGAATCCGAGGCCGTCAAGGCCGAGCCTGAGGTCGCGGAGCCTGAGGTCGTGGTGCCTGAGGCCATGGAGCCCGAGGCTGTGGCGCCCGAGGCTCAAGAGCCCGAGGTTCAAGAGCCCGAGGCTCAAGAGCCCGAGGGCGCGGAGGCGGTGGAGGTGGAAGCTGAGCCCGAGACCGAGGAGGCCGAGGAGGCCGAGGCCGCTGCGACGGAGGCCGCGGAAGCCGAGGTCGCGGAGCCCGAGGCCGCTGTCGCTGAGGCCGCCGTCGCCGACGCCGTGGAAGGGGAACCGGCGGAGCCCGAGGGCGCGGAGGCGGTGGAGGCGGAAGCTGAGCCCGAGACCGAGGAGGCCGAGGAGGCCGAGGAGGCCGAGGCCGCTGCGACGGAGGCCGCGGAAGCCGAGGTTGCGGAGCCCGAGGCCGCTGTCGCCGAGGCCGCCGTCGCTGAGGCCGTGGAAGGGGAAACGGCGGAGCCCGAGGGCGCGGAGGCTGAGGCCGTTGCGGCGGAGACCGCGGAGGCTGAAGTCGCTGAGCCTGAGGCTGAAGAGCTCGAGGCCGAGCCCGAGTCCACCGAGCCCAAAACCGAAGAACCGGAAGCGGAGTCAGAGCCAGCGGAGCCGGAGGTGGCGGCGGAAGAGGCAGCACAAGACGCGTCCAGCGAAGCTGACGTCGATGCGCAGGAGGGCCACGCGGAGGCCGAGCCGGACGCAAAGCCAGCCGCCGACACTGCAAAGGCCACCCGGGAAACCCCCGCCGATGACACGACGACGTCGAGCACCGCGGGCTCCGTCCTAAGGGTATTGAGCCTTCGACTGCGAAACCTCAGAAACCGCTAGCAGCGGGGCTGGTCCAGCGTCGAGTTATTGCGCGAAACGCCCGGTTTTCCACCCAACTAGTCGACGTTGGGCGCAGTATTGAAGAGTGACTGAGCAGCCGTGGAACAACCCTGCGGGATATGGCTCGCCATCGCAGCCGCCACCGGGGTATCCGCAGGGGTATCCATCCCCGCACCCGCAATATCCGTCACCCGGCCCCTACTTCGACCCGGCCGCCCCCTTTGGCCGCCATCCGGTGACCGGGCAGCCGCTTTCAGACAAATCCAAGATCGTCGCGGGCCTGTTGCAGCTGATCAGCCTGGTCGGCGTCGGCGGGATTGGCCGCCTCTACATGGGTGACATCGGGATCGGCGTCGCACAGCTGCTCGTTGGCTGGCTTACGTGCGGAATCGGTCTAATCTGGAGCATCGTCGACGCGGTGCTGATACTGACCGGCAAGGTCCCCGACCCCCAGGGTCGGCCCATGCGCGATGACTTCTGACCCGGTTTCGCAGGCTTCGGGGCAGTGTCGTCAGCACGGCCCGCATCGTCTTCGGCTTTACGCCGCGGCCGGCACCGGCGCGCTGGTGGCCGGCGCGCTGGGCTACGTCGGGCTGGCCGACCCCCACAATACGAATTCGGTGTATCCGCTATGTCCGTTCAAGTGGCTGACCGGCTGGAATTGTCCGTTCTGCGGTGGGCTTCGGATGGCGCATGACCTGTTGCACGGCGATCTGGCGGCCACCATCAACGACAACGTATTCCTCCTGGTGGGCATCCCGATGCTGGCCGGCTGGGTGCTGATTCGCCGCCGCCACGACCAGAGGTTGTTTCCGATACCGGCGGTGGTGACGATCACCGTCGCGGCGGTGGCGTGGACGGTGCTGCGTAATCTTCCTGGCTTTCCGCTGGTTCCGACCATTCTCAGCGGGTAGTCGCGCTGCGCCGGGTCGGTTAACCCGGGCCGTCATGCCCCCGGCACGACTATGCTGTTCGCCGTGAGTAGACGCGGGAAGATCGTCTGCACCCTTGGCCCGGCAACTAACTCCGACGAGCTGATTCTGGCGCTGGTAGATGCCGGAATGGACGTCGCTCGAATGAACTTCAGTCACGGCGACTACGCCGATCACAAGGCCGCCTACGAGCGGGTACGGGCCGCTTCGGACACGACCGGCCGCGCGGTCGGCGTGCTCGCCGACCTTCAGGGCCCGAAGATCAGGCTGGGACGCTTCGCCAGCGGGCCCACCTTCTGGGCCGACGGTGAGACGATCCGGATCACGGTCGCCGACTGTGAAGGCACCCACGACCGGGTGTCGACCACATACAAAAGGCTGGCCAGGGACGCGACCGCCGGCGACCGGGTTCTGGTCGACGACGGCAAGGTCGGCCTGGTGGTCGACGGCATCGAGGGCGACGACGTGATCTGCACCGTCGTCGAGGGTGGCCCGGTCAGCAACAACAAGGGCATGTCGCTTCCAGGGATGAACGTGTCCGCACCGGCCTTGTCGGACAAGGACATTGAGGATCTCACCTTCGCGCTGGACTTGGGTGTCGACCTGGTCGCGCTGTCTTTTGTGCGCTCGCCGTCCGACGTTGAGCTGGTGCACGAGGTGATGGATCGAATCGGGCGGCGGGTACCGGTGATCGCCAAGCTGGAAAAGCCCGAAGCCGTCGACAATCTCGAAGCCATCGTCCTTGCCTTCGACGCCATCATGGTTGCCCGTGGCGACCTGGGCGTTGAGCTTCCGCTGGAAGAGGTTCCATTGGTGCAGAAGCGGGCCATCCAGATGGCCCGTGAGAACGCCAAACCCGTCATCGTGGCGACCCAGATGCTCGATTCGATGATCGAGAACTCACGGCCTACCCGGGCCGAGGCCTCCGACGTCGCCAACGCGGTGCTCGACGGGGCCGATGCGCTGATGTTGTCCGGGGAGACTTCGGTGGGGAAGTACCCGCTGGTCGCCGTCCGGACGATGTCGCGAATCATCTGCGCGGTCGAGGACAATTCGACGGCCGCCCCACCGCTGACGCACGTGCCACGCACCAAGCGAGGAGTGATTTCGTATGCCGCCCGCGACATCGGCGAGCGGCTCGACGCCAAGGCGCTGGTGGCGTTCACCCAGTCCGGTGACACCGTGAAACGGCTGGCGCGGCTGCACACCCCGCTGCCGCTGCTCGCCTTCACCGCGTGGCCCGAGGTGCGCAGCCAGCTCGCCATGACCTGGGGCACCGAGACGTTCATCGTCCCGATGATGACGTCCACCGACGGCATGATCCGCCAGGTCGACAAGTCGCTGCTTGGACTCGGTCGCTACAAGCGCGGTGACCTGGTGGTCATCGTCGCCGGCGCGCCACCAGGCACAGTAGGCTCGACCAACCTGATCCATGTGCACCGGATCGGGGAGGACGACGTCTAGAGGAGAGCCCAGTGCCCGTCGGCTGTGAGTCCACCTCCGACTTCGACGAACTGCTGGCGATACTCGACCTCAACCGTGTCGCCGACGATCTGTTCGTCGGATCCCATCCCAGCAAGAACCCGATGCGGACTTTCGGCGGGCAGCTCATGGCGCAATCGTTCGTCGCGAGCAGCCGCACGCTGATCCGGGACGACCTGCCGCCCGGCGCGCTGTCGGTGCACTTCATCAACGGTGGAGACACCGCCAAGGACATCGAATTCCACGTGGTGCGGCTGCGGGATGAGCGGCGGTTCGCGAATCGGCGCGTCGACGCGGTGCAGGACGGCCTGCTGTTGTCCTCGGCGATGATCTCGTACATGTCCGGCGGCCGCGGCCTCGAGCACGCCGTCGATCCGCCGCAGGTGCCGCAGCCCCACACGCAGCCGTCGATCCGCGAGTTGTTGCGCGGCTACGAAAAGACCGTCCCCCATTTCGTCAACGCCCTGCAGCCGATCGAATGGCGCTACACCAACGACCCGGCATGGGTGATGCGGGACAAGGGAGAGCGGCTTCCCCACAACCGGGTCTGGGTCAAGGCGCTGGGTGCGATGCCCGACGATCCGGTGCTGCACACCGCGATGATGGTGTACTCGTCGGACACCACCGTGCTGGACTCGGTCATCACCACCCACGGGCTGTCGTGGGGTTTCGACCGCATCTTCGCCGCGTCCGCCAACCATTCCATTTGGTTTCACCGGCAGGTCAACTTCGACGACTGGGTGCTGTATTCGACGTCGTCGCCGGTGGCCGCGGATTCACGCGGGCTGGGCACCGGGCACTTCTTCGATCGCTCCGGGCAGGTCATCGCGACGGTGGTGCAGGAAGGCCTGCTGAAATACTTTCCGCCTTCGCGCCGATAGACAGTGCACGATACCTGTTAGACGTGCGTCTTATTTCGGCCCCAAAACGGCCGTGATCAGGCGTAAGTTCATATCAGCCGGGTATTCGATGGGAGCAGCGGCGAGCTTGCCGCCCAGCTGAAAGTCAGCGCATCGGGAGGTGAGGATGAACGGGCCGCCGGTTGAGGTCGCTGCGAAGCCCCGCGCACGCGAACGCGTTGTCGTCCATGTTGATTCGCTTGCAGCCCGCTGGATCGGTGCCCTCGCCCTGTTCTCGGCGGCGGGCTGGCTGGTCGTCGTACTCGCCCGGCACCACCACAACCCGGCGTGGCAGTACGCCGATCGGCTGGGCTGGTCGCTGGCGATTCTGGGTGCGGTGGCATTCATCGCCCGCGGCATCTTCCTGGGCCGTCCGGTCACGGTCACTCACGCGGCCACGGCTGCTTTCTTCGTGGTGGCGGGGCTGGGCGCGCATGTGCTGTCCTTCGACCTGCTCGGCAATTTGCTGATCGCCGGTTCCGGATTGCTGCTGATGTGGCCGACGTCGTCGCGCCCGCGGCGCGAGGACCTGTCCCGGATTTGGTCATTGATCCATGCCACCAGCGACGATCCGCTGGCGCCGTTCGCCATGCAGACCGGCAAGTGCTACCACTTCACCGCGGACGGCAGCGCCGCGCTGGCGTATCGAACACGGATGGGGTTTGCCGTGGTCGGCGGGGACCCCGTCGGCGACGAAGGAAAGTTCCCCGAGCTGGTCGCCGACTTCGCCGCCACGTGTCATGCCCGCGGCTGGCGAATCGCGGTGGTCGGTTGCGCCGAGCGGCGGCTCGAGCTGTGGAACGACCCGGCGGTCATCGGGCGATCGCTGCGGGCAATACCGTTCGGCCGCGATGTCGTCGTCGACGTGTCCAGCTTCGACATGGTGGGGCGCGAGTTCCGCAACCTGCGTCAGGCGGTGCAGCGCACCCACAACTGCGGCATCACGACCGAGATCGTGGCCGAGCAGGAGCTCGATGCCGAGCTACTCGCCGAGCTGACTGACGTGGTGCGCGCTTCTCCCAGCGGCGCCCACACCGATCGCGGCTTCTACATGAACCTCGACGGCGTGCTGGAGGGCCGGTTCCCGGGAATACAGCTGATCATTGCCTGGGACGCCTCGGGACGGGCGCAGGGCTTCCACCGGTACGCGACCGCGGGCGGCGGTAGCGATATCACCCTCGACGTGCCATGGCGTCGGGGTGGGGCCCCCAACGGCATCGACGAACGGCTCAGCGTCGACATGATCACGGCGGCCAAAGATGCCGGCGCGCAGCGCGTATCGCTTTCCTTCGCTGCGTTTCCCGAGATCTTCGAGGACAAGGATCGCGGTCGGGCCCGGCGTGTGTTCTACCGGCTGATCCACGTCCTCGACCCGTTGATCGCACTCGAGTCGCTGTACCGATACGTGCGCAAGTTCCACGCGATGGACGAGCGCCGCTACGCGCTGATCTCGATGACCCAGCTGATTCCCTTGGTATTCGTGCTGTTGACGCTGGAGTTCATGCCGCGCCGCCGACACTTGTGAGCGGCCGCCTCAGCTTGATGGAGTCGCCTTGCGCCGCGCGGCGCCGGCCGGATGCCCTGGTGTTGAGCCAGCACGCGAACCCGCCGGCGACCAGGCCGACCGCGACTCCGGCGTCCGGGCGCTGCCCGAGCATCAGCCACGACAGCACGGCGGCGACCGCGGGAATGACGGCGAACAGCATCGCCACCGCCGCCGCGCCGTGGGTATTGATGGCGCGCAAGTAAAGGCTGACCGCCAGCGTGGCGTTCAGCAGCACCATGCCGCCGACCGCGATGGCGGCCTTGGCGCCATCGTGCACGCTAAAGGGCGTCAGGATCGCAAGTGCCGCTGCGGGGATCAGCGCGACCGCATTCTGCATTGCGCTCATCGCGCGGAAGTCAACCCCGGCGCAGAACCGCTGTTGGTAAACGCCGCCGGCCGAAAGGCCAAGCAGGGCAAGCACGAGCAGCAAGATGACGGGGTCCACGCCGTGGGCACGCATCAGCCTCCCGGCGCACGCGGCGAGCACCGCGACGACGCCGAGGGTCAGCGCAGCCAGCCGCCGCGGACCGAGCGGCTCCCGCAGGAACACGGCACCGAGAATCGCGGTGGTTACCGGATTCATCGCGATTGCCACCGCACCGAGCACCGCCGGCGAGCCGAGCTGAAGAGCCTCGTAGAGGCTGCAGAACTGCACGGCTTGGATCAGCAGACCGGCCACCACGACGTGACCGAACTGCGCCCCCCGCGGCCAGGGCGCTTTGACCAGCACGGTCCAGATCGCCAGGATCGATGCCGCCAGGCTGAACCGCAGCACCAAGGCGGCCATGGGCGTCATCGCGGCCACCGCAAGGGCTCCGATGGGGTAGCCGAGCGCGTACAGGAACGTCACCGCCGAGGCGGTCGACAGGGGCATGCGCGGCATATCCATGCGACCCATGCTCGCGTGATTGACTCAAGCAGTCCAACGATTATTGGTGGTCACTATCGATCGCGGAGGCTTATCGATTGTGGTGGAGACTAGGGATTCCTGGGTCCACATTGGCGTTCATTGATCTAATTCACTAATCGAACTATGGTTCCGATATGGCCCAGGTGCTCGATATCGCGCCGCTGCGCAGCGTCGTCGCCGTCGCCGACTGCGGCGGGTTCCATCGTGCGGCGGCCGCGCTGCACCTAAGCCAGTCCGCGGTTAGTCAGCACCTACGCAAAGTCGAAGCTGTGGTCGGCCAGCCCGTGGTTGAACGGTCGGGCCGCGGCATCGTGTTCACCGAAGTCGGCCAGAAAGTGCTGCGGCACGCCCGCACGATACTGGCGGCGCACGACACGGCGCTTGACGACCTGGGCGCAACGGAACACACGCTGTTGACGATCGGCGCCACCGAACACGGCGCCGACGTGATGCTGGCCGGCCTGACCAGCGCGCTGCGTGAGCGACTTCCCGACCGGCGGGTGCGCTTCCGGCTCGACCGCAATGTGTCACTGGCCGACTCGATCGAACGCGGGCTGGTGGACCTGGCGATCATGCTCGACGGGGCGGGCCTGGACCGCGCCAACGCGTCGGGATTGGTTCGCCTGCAATGGATTTCGGCGCGCACGTTCGCCGCTTCGACGCGGGATCCGCTGCCACTGGTGATTTTTTCCGAGCCCTGCACTTTGCGCGAGCCCGCCTTTTCGGTTCTCGAAAAACGCCGCATCGCCTACGAGATCGCCGCCGAGTGCGGCGATCTGTCCGGACTCTACGCGGCGGTGCGGTCAGGGCTCGGAGTGGCGTTGCTGCCGATGATCGGAAAGCATCCCGATGGTCTGTGCCCGGCCGAGGGGCTGCCCTCGGCCAACAGCGCATCGATATTGGTTCGCGGCCGTGCGGGCATTGACCCCGACTTGCTGAGCATCGTCGACACAGCGGTGCGTGACGTGCTGGCCGCCGAAAACTGAAGCTCAAACGCGTAGTTCGCGGCAACCGATACCACTGGGCAGGTGGTGGGTAGCCACCACCACGGTCCGTTTCGGGGACATGAGCTGGGAATTCGGGCCCAACAGCTCGCAGAGGACCCGTTCCGCGTCCATCGCGTCGAGGTGCTCGGTGGGCTCGTCGAGCAGCACGATGCGGGCGGGTGAGATCAGCGCCCGCGCCAGCAGCAACCTCCTGCGCTGGCCCGCCGAGAGCGCCTGCGCGCCACCGGTCAACACCGTCGAAAGCCCTTCGGGCAGACCGGCGTGCCACGGGCCGAGGCCGACCGCATCGAGGGCCGCCATCAGTTCATCGTCGGGGCAGTCTCCGCGGGCGACCAGCAGGTTGTCCCGGACGGTGGTGGCAAAGATGTGCGCGTCCTCAGCGAAAAAGCTGATGGCCCTGTGTAATTCGTCTTCGTCGAATTGGCTCAGGTCCGTCCCGTCCAGCAACACCCGTCCGTCGAGCGGAGGCAGCAGCCCGGCCAACGTCATCAGCAGCGTCGTCTTACCGGCACCGCTCGCGCCGGTGACCGCAAGCCGGGCACCTGGCGGCAGGTCTAGCTCCGCCCGGGTTGGTCGCGCCGCATCCACGTGACCGGAACACATATCGACAGACAATCGGCCGGTGCCGGCGGGTGGCGCTGACGCCGAATTCTCGGACGGATTCGGACGGGCGGGCGCCAGGTCGAGCAGGCGACGCGCGGCGATCCGTGAGCGCATCAGTTGCACCGCGGCGGCCGGTAACGGCGTCATCGCCTCGAACGCGGACAGCGGCAGCAACATCAGCACGGCCAGTGTGGTGGGTGCAACCGTGTGCGCCAACCCGATCGCGGCCACCACCGCGCCCAGCACGCTGGCCCCGATCGCCGCGGTCGGCACGGCCTCGGCAATGGCGGCCGGTCTGGCGGCGGCGTCGAGGGCGTCGCCCCAAGCGTGTTGGCGGCGTTGCGATTCGGCGATGACATCGGGCAGTGCGCCGGCGACGCGAAGCTCCGGCGCGTGCTCAAGGGCGATCATTGCCGCGGTGTCCCGGTCGGAATGATGCTGCCGCGCAACCTCTTCCTGCAGGGCCGCGGCCCTGCCGGCGAGCCGGGGCGCAACAAAGCCGGCGATCAGCAGACAGATCGCCAGCACCGCGGCGGCCGGCGGCGAGATGGCCGCGACGACCGCGGTGGCCGCGAGCCCGAGGACCGCCGCGACGCCGATCGGCACCGCGGCCCGCACCAGCACGTTGGCCAGATCGTCGACGTCGGCGCCCACTCGTGCCACCAGCTCACCGCTGTGCAGCCGGACGGCGGCCCCCGCCGGCCCGCGGGCCAGCCGGCTATAGATTTGCGCCCGGGCGGTGCCGGCGGCGCGCAGCGCGGTGTCGTGGGTGGCCAGCCGCTCGCAGTAGTGCAGCACGCCCCGCGAAATCGCGAACGTGCGCACCGCGACCACCGCGACGGACAGGTCCAGCACGGGCGGCATCTGCCAGGCCCGGGTGATCAGCCACGCCGAAACGCCCGCCAGCGCCAGCGCGCTGCCCAGCGAGAGCACCCCCAGAGCGATGGCCGCCAGGATCCTGGGTAGCCGCGGCCGCAGCAGGGTGAACGCGGCCAGGAGTGGATCAGACCGGGGCATAGCGCACCCCACCGTCGGCGGCCACCCCGACGACGTGGTCACCGATTGCGACGACCGGCTCGCGGTGGCCGACGACGACCACGGTCGCGCCGGCGCGTGCGCGCTCGACGATGGCCTGCAAAACCCGTTGCTCGGTGTGGCCATCCAGGTGGGCGGTGGGCTCGTCGAGCAGCAGCACCTCGGCCGCCGATCCGAGCGCACGGGCAAGGCCCAGCCGCTGTCGCTGCCCCAGTGACAGGCCGACGCCTCCGCGCCCGAGTATGGTATCCATCCCGTCGGGCAGCTCGGCCAGCACCGCGTCGAAACCGGAGGCGGTGCAGGCCTTTTCGAGGTCCTCCAAATCCCCAAGCAGGAGCAGGTTGTCGTAAACGGTGCCCGGGATGAGCACCGGGCGCTGCGGCAGCCAGGACAACTGCCGCCACCACGCCGCCGGATCCAAGTCGGCGACGTCGAGTCCCGCCACGGTGATTCGGCCGGATGACGGCAGCGTGACGCCGGCGATCGCCTGCAGCGTGGTGCTCTTGCCGACGCCGTTGCGTCCGGTCAGCACCGTCACCCGACCGGGTTCGATTACCGCGGTGAGATCGCGCGGCGCGTGGCCGTCCCGGCCCGCCACGCCAAGCCCGTCCAGCCGGATCTGCGCTCCACGCGCGGCCACCGTCCGGGTTCGTGCCCTCGGGGCTTCCGGCTCGCCGATGAGGTCGAACGCCTTGTCGGCCGCGGCCCTACCGTCTTGGGCGGCATGGAATTCCACGCCGATCCGCCGCAGCGGCCAGTAGACGTCCGGCGCCAGCAACAGCACCGTCAGGCCGGTCGTCAGGGTCATCTCGCCGAACACCAGGCGAAGACCGATACCGACCGCGATCAGGGCCACGCCCAAGGTGGCCAGCAGTTCGAGCACCAGCGCCGACAGGAATGCGATCCGCAGCGTCGCCATCGCCGAACGCCGGTGGGCGGCAGCGAGTTCGGCGATCCGCTGTTCCGGGCCCCGCCCGCGTCCCAGCGCCCGCAGCGTGGGGATGCCGGCGATCAGGTCCAGCAACCGTGCCTGCAGCGTCGTCATGGCGGCCAGTGCGGCCGCCGATCGGTCGGCCGTTGCCAGCCCGATCAGCACCATGAACACGGGTATCAGCGGCAGGGTGATCGCCACGATCAGCGTCGATTTCAGGTCGTAGACCGCGATGACGGCGACGGTCGCCGGGGTGAGGATCGCGGCCAGCAGCAGGGTGGGCAGGTACCCGGTGAAGTAGGGACGCAACCCGTCCAGGCCGCGGGTGACCACCACCGCGGCGGCGTCACGCTGCGCCGCGATTGCACGGGGCTGCCGCGCGGTCACCGCCGCCAGCACCTGGCCGTTGAGATCGGCGATGACAGCGCTGGCGCCCCGCTGACCCAGGCGCGCCTGAAGCCAGTGCGTAACCGTGCGGACAACCCACAGCGCCAACAGGATTGACAGTGGCCCCAGCCAGGCGCGCGGGCTACGCGTCGGGGCATCGCCGACGACACGCGCGACGATGCCCGCCAGCACAATGGCCGAGCCGATCGCACAGCCGGAGATCACCACTCCGCAGCCGACCGCGACGACCAGATAACGCCGCAATGCGGCCGATGCGCGCCACAGTCGTGGGTCTAACGGTGCCCGGGAGTTCTTTGCGCTCAGGACGGATTCCTCGCCAGACCGGTTGGCGCCGGTATCCGTTCAGCCGAGATCCGTTGCCGGAAAACCCAATACGTCCATCCCTGGTAGGCAACTGTCAGTGGAGCGAAAATCGCCGTCACCCACGTCATAATCTTCAGGGTGTAGGGAGTCGACGAGGCGTTGTAGATCGTCACGCTCCATTGCTTGTTCAGGGTCGAGGGCATCAGATTCGGATACAGCGCGCCGAACAAGAGGATCACGACGGCTGCCACCACCACGGCCGTGCACGCGAACGCCCAGCCGTCCGAGACGCGGCGCCACACCAATACCACCGCGGCCAGCTGCGCGACGACCGCCACCGCCAGCACCGCCCAAGTCCAGTCTTTGCCATAGGCCAGCTGCGTCCACAGCCCAAAGACCGCAACCAACCCCGTCACCGGAAGGGAGAGCCACACGGCGAATCGGTAGGCGTCTTCGTGGACCGACTCGGAGGTCTTCAATGCGACGAACACAGCGCCGTAGAACAAAAACAGGCCGGCCGTGGCCAATCCTCCCAGCAGCGTGTAGACGTTGAGCACATCGCCGATCGAGAGGTGCACGTGGCCGTCGGCGTCTACTGGGAGACCGCGAACCAGCACGGCGAATGCCACACCCCAGAGCACCCCGGGCAACCAGGATCCGGCCGCGATACCGAAATCGGCCCATGCTCGCCACTTCGAGTCATCAATCTTCCCGCGCCATTCGATCGACACGACGCGCAAGATCATGCCGAACAGGATTGCCAGCAGCGGCAGGTAAAGCGTGGAGAACACCGTCGCATACCAGCCGGGAAACGCTGCGAACATCGCAGCGCCGGCGACGATCAGCCAAACCTCGTTGCCGTCCCACACCGGGCCGATGGTGTTCAGCGCCGCGCGCCGGTGCGTTTCCGGATCGCCGATGCCCACGTGAGCGAACGGCTCCATCAACATGCCAACGCCGAAGTCGAAGCCCTCCAGGATGAAGAAGCCAATGAACAGCGCCGCGATGATGCAGAACCACAACTCTTGGAGTCCCATCGGTCAGCTCCTTTCGGCCCTAATAGGCGAACGACAGCGGCGCGACTTCTTCCTCGCCGGGTGCCGGGGGTGGAGTCGGTTCCGCGTCGTGTTCCTGCGGTCCTTCGACGATGTAGCGCTTGAGCAGCCAGAACCAGATGACCGCGAGCACCGCGTAAACCAGCGTGAACGTCACCAGGGAAGTAATGACCATGCCGGAGGCGTGGCTCGAGACGCCCTCGCGGACGGTAAGTCGGATCAGCTGATCGCCGGTCGGGTTGGGAACGACGATCCACGGCTGGCGGCCCATTTCGGTGAACACCCACCCGGCGCTGCTGGCCAGGAACGGCGTGGGAATGGTCAGCAGCGCAAACCAGGAGAACCACCGGTGGTTGGGGGTCCGGCCGCCGCGGGTGAGCCACAACGTAACCAGCGCGAACAGCACCGGAATCGCCATCAACCCGATCATCATGCGAAACGACCAGTACGTGACAAAAAGGTTGGGCCGGTAGTCATTTGGCCCGAACTTAGATTGATAGTCCTCCTGGATGTTGCGCACGCCTTGCAGCGTCACACCGGTGAATCGGCTCTCGGCGAGGAACGGCAGCACGTAGGGGACCTCGATCACACGTGTAATGCTCTCGCAGTTGTTGTGCGTGCCAACCGTGAGA
>Ga0306923_10002065_pt1 | contig 18209 bp, 18 predicted proteins | sample sta12Can44000108_FD_203841 | JGI IMG/M metagenome (GOLD analysis project Ga0306923, IMG submission 203841) | Lab enrichment of tropical soil microbial communities from Luquillo Experimental Forest, Puerto Rico - statanox.12C.anox.44.000.108 (v2)... | ecosystem: Environmental > Terrestrial >... | reverse complement strand
TGGCTGGCACCCGAGCGGTTTCGCGGGCGCGCCGAGCTGCCGCTATCCGATCTCGGGCGCCGGCAGGCGCACGCGGTGGCGGGCTACATCGCCGCGAGTTGGAAACCCGAGGCGGTCTACACGAGCCGGCTCGGCCGCTGTCGTGAAACCGGTGCGGCGATCACGGCACCGTTTCGTCTCCAGCCGCAGCCGATCGACGGGCTTGCCGACATCAATTACGGCGAGTGGCAAGGTTTGACGCGGGAGCAGGCGAAAGAACGCTGGCCGGAAGAAAGTGAGCTGTGGTTTCGCACACCTCATCTCGCGGCGATTCCCGGCGGCGAGACCCTGATGGGCTTGCTATCCCGCGCGACCGCCGCTGTGCGGAATGTTCAGCGGCATCATCCCGATGGGACCGTCGTGGTCGTGGGTCACGACAGCGTCAACCGCGTTCTGCTTCTCTTTGCATTGGACCTGCCGTTGTCGCGCTACTGGCATCTGCAGCAGGACCCCTGCGGTGTCAGCGAGCTGTTCTTTGACAACGGCTCATTCGTCATCGGCTCGATCAACCAGACCCAGCATCTTTCCGGGCTTTAGCGATCGCAGGCCGTCGACCGTGTTTGTCTGCCGCCTGCGCTCGCGCGGGCCGGCAAAGGACGTGACGACGCCGTGCAGGGTGCGCAATTCCTGCTCGGTACATTGCGCGCGCTGGAACAGGCTGCGCAGGTTGCGGACCATGTGCGGTCGGCTTTCGCGATTGCGCAGAAAGCCGCTCCCTTCAAGCTCCTCTTCGAGATGGTCGAAGAAATTGAGGAGCTCCTCCTTGGTCGCCAGCCGGCTGCCGCCACGGTGCAGGATCTCGGGCGATGCCGTGCTACCCGAGGTGAACCACTCATAGCCGATGATCAAAACCGCCTGGGCGAGGTTGAGCGACGAGAAGGCGGGGTTGAGCGGCACGGTCAGCACAGTGTCGGCGAGGGCTACGTCGTCGTTGACGAGCCCGGTGCGCTCCGGCCCGATCAAGACGCCGCATGGTTCGCCCGACGCGAGCCAGCCGCGCATCTCGGCGGCCGCATGGCGCGGCGTCACTTCGCGCCGGACCATACCCCGGTCGCGCGCGGTCGCTGCAAAGACATGGACGAGATCGGCTATTGCCGCCGGCACGCTCGGGTAGAGCCGTGCCTTTTGCAGCACCGTATCGGCGCCGCTCGCTGCAGCGATCGCTTTGTCCGAAGGCCAGCCGTCGCGCGGGCGCGCCAGCCGTAGATCGTCGAGACCGCAATTCAGCATCGCACGCGCCGCGGTGCCGATGTTCTCGCCGAGCTGCGGCTCCACCAGGATGATAGCAGGACCTCCGGTCAGCGCCGGGCGGCGATGATTGGTCCCGGCCATGTTAATCCTGACGTCGCCACACGGTCGTGCCGTCCGGCTTGTCTTCGAGAATGATGCCCTCGGCCGCCAGCTCGGCGCGGATACGGTCTGCCTCGGCGAAGCGGCGTTCCTCGCGTGCTGCCCTCCGCGCGGCAATCTTTAATTGGACCGGGAAAATATCGGCCGAGGCGTCGCCTTGTAGCCACTCGCGCGGATCGCGCTCTAGCAGGCCCATCAGCCGGCCGCCAGTGGCGAGTGCCTCCTGCAAAGCGGAGCGTTCGCCATCGGAGCTCGCCCGGTTGACGGCACCGGCGAGTTCGTGGAGCTGGGCCAGCGCGAGCGGCGTGTTCATATCGTCGTCAAGCGCCTCGCGCACCAGACGGAGCGCCTCGTGGGCCTCGCCAAACCGTTCGAGGACGGCGGCGCGCGGTAGGCTCAGCGCGCGATAGAAGCGGTCCAGGCTTTGCCGCGCCTGCCGCAACCGGTCATTCGTCCAGTCGAGCGGGTCGCGGTAATGCGTGGCGAGGAGTGCCAATCGAATCTCTTCACCTCGAGCGCCCTCGTCGAGCAGTTCGCGGACCGTCGTGATGTTGCCGAGCGACTTCGACATCTTGGCGCCGGCGTCTGTCAGCAGCCCGTTATGCACCCAGAACCGGGCGAACGGCCGGCCGGCATGGGCGCATACACTCTGCGCGATCTCGTTCTCGTGGTGTGGAAAGACCAAGTCGAGGCCACCGCCGTGAATGTCGAAGGTCTCGCCGAGATGCATTTCGCTCATCGCCGAGCACTCGATATGCCAGCCCGGCCGGCCGCGACCCCATGGGCTCTCCCAGCCCGGCGTGTCCGCGTCCGACGGTTTCCACAACACGAAATCGGGGGGGTCGCGCTTATAGGGCGCTACCTCGACGCGGGCGCCGGCGATCATCTCTTCGCGGTTACGGCGGGAGAACTCCCCGTAATGCGGGTCGGAACCAACCGCGAACAGGACGTGGCCGTCGGCGACATAGGCATGACCGGCCGCGATCAGGCGTTCGATCATCGCAATCATCTGCGGCACATATTCGGTCGCCCGCGGCTCGACATCGGGCGGCAATGTGTTGAGCGCCACCAGATCCTCGTGAAAGGCCGCCGTGGTCCGCGCGGTCAGGGTCGAGATCGGTTCGCCATTCGCACGGGCGGCGGCATTGATCTTGTCTTCGATGTCGGTGATGTTGCGCACATAGCGCACGTGGCCCTGCCCATAGGTGTCGCGCAGCAGCCGATAGAGGAGGTCGAAGACGACGTAGGCGCGCGCGTTGCCGATATGCGCGCGGTCGTAAACGGTCGGCCCGCAGACGTAGAGACCGACCCGTTTCGGGTCGAGGGGCTCGAACGGTTCCTTGCGGCGGGTCAACGTGTTGTAAAGGCTCAGCGGCATCGGAAGGGCGTAGCAGATTGCGCCGTACGGGTCGAGCCTAGCCCGGATGGCGCGGCAATGGCCGCCCGTCCATCCCGGCCGTGTCGAGGCCGAGATGTCGCAGCACGGTCGGAGCGATGTCGATCAGCGAAGACCGGCCGTGATAGACCCCCGAGCCAAAACCGCCGCCGGAGGCGAACAGAAACGGCCGCTGCTCGTTGCTACCGAGCCCGCCATGCTGGCCAAAGCCGGTGCAGTCCTTCGGCTCGAGCGAATCGCGAATGATGTGGCTGTGGCCGGGAACATCGTGAGGGTTGGCCCGGTCGTCGGTCTTCAGCGTCACCGCGATCTGCGCCGCCGAGCCAGTGGGCAGCCCCACCTCGGCGAGCCTGCCGCCGACAAATGCCCGGCCGACCCAGTCCTGAGCTTCGAGAAACCAAGCGATCTTCCCGACGAGAGCACCGGCCGGATCGGCGAAATAAAGCAATGCTGCGGTGCCGTTGGGTGCCACGACGACGTCGGATGATGTGGCTCCACGCTTTAACCCGGCCTCGATCAGCAGCCGATCGAGATCGATGGTCTCGTCGACCGTCTCCATCCCGTGGTCCGAGCCGACGATGAGGAGAACGCGCTCGCCGTCCGAATCGAGTGCCGCAACCGTCTCGGCGACCCGCCGCACGTTGGCATCGGCATTCGCGATCGCGCGGCGATGCGCCGGGGAGCCGAGCGGTGTGTGGTGGCCGGTATAGTCCGGCTCGGAGAGCCATAGAAGTGCGAGGGCGGGCGCGCGACGCTGCAGCACCTCCTCGCAGAACCGCTCGGTCGCGACTGTGTCGCCGGCATCGCCCTTACCGATCTGGAGTCCGTCTTCGGCTGGCAATGGCTGCCGGCCGGGGCCATAGCTGCCGGCGGCGTTGTAGACCCAGCCGAAACCATCGGGGTCGAGGAAATAAGCGGCACCCGGCGACACATTCGAGAAGGCGATCGCGGTTTCGCCGATGCGGTCGAGCCGCTCGGCCAAGGTCGGGGCATGCAAGGTTCGGCCAGTCGCCCGGTGCAGCCGGTCGCGGAAATCCGGCCTGCCGACCGATAGGCAGACGAGCCCATCGCCCTCGTCGAGTGCCATCGTGTTGCCGAGCAGACCGTGGCGTGCCGGCAGGCACCCCGTGGCGATCGAGGCTGCACTCGTCCGGGTGGTCGAGGGAAACACACTCGCGTGGTTAACAAAGCGCGCCGAACGCCGCCCGAGCTCACTCAGGAAAGGAGCGTCGCGCGGCGTGATCAGGTCGGTTCGCAAGCTGTCGCAGACGACGATCACGACGCGGTTCATTACGGTGCTCCTTCTTGCCGGCAGGGGCGGGCGCTAACACCTCGGAGCAAGATATATTGCCACGGCTGGAACTGCAGCGGATAGCAGTGCGTCCCTGAGAGCAGGGAGAAAAATCGATTCCACGCGCGTAAACGAGCGGCTGATCGCCGATCTCTCCATATATATCAAACGCTTAGACTTCACGCCTCGACCATTCTCAGGGAGAGTTCTGAGGGAGGCCGGTCGACCTCTGAGGGAGAGAGCAGGGAGCGGAGGACTGAGCGTCAAACCCTGGCGCATTCGCGATTTCTCATCGAATTAAATATCATAATCGCATTTACCGAGATTGACAATATGTAGGCGATTTCGATGGAAACTGCCGGCTTCACCATTGATGCGTTGCGATGATCGCCGGCCTGATCCGTCGTGGACCGACCGATCTGCGCCTGGCGATCCGCGATCTCGTCCCCGAATTGCGGACGAGCGACTGTGACCTCGATTTGCCGCGCGTGACCCCTCACGCCAATTAACTATTAAAAATCGCTTGCATTTTCGTCAAAGACCCGTCAAAAAGTCGTCAAGGTTAATCTATTGAGCGTAGGGGACCATATGGTATGCCCGTAAATCGCGGCAATTTCTCTTCATAAGAGTTTAATAAGTGTGTCCGGGCTGCGACGAAACCGTTGACGCGGCCGAGACCAGCCAGATGCCTTTCTATCCCGCTTCCGCTGGCGGGGAGTCAACACCTGGTCGATTCGTCGACACCGCAAACCACTTGGACGTTTCGCGGCAGATCGAAAACGAGATCCCGTTCCTGTGTCGCGCCGTGCGCCGGTGGCATCGCGAACAAGCCGACGCCGATGACCTTGTTCAGGACACCCTGCTGCGCGCTCTTGCCAATACCCACCTCTATGAGCCGGGCTCCGACCTGCGCGCCTGGCTGTTCACCATTATGCGCAACCAATTCCTCGCGGGCGCCGCGAAGGCCAATCGCTTCATCTCGATGCTGCGGGTCTTCGCCGAGACCGATCACGGTGCCGGAGGCGACCCAAGCGAGACGCGACTCGTGTTGCGCGATGTCGCCGGGGCCCTCCGACGCCTGCCGAGTAAACAGCGCGTTGCCGTCATGCTCGCTTGCGTAGAGGGCAAATCCTATGAGGAGGTGGCGGAGGCGATGGGGCTCTCGGTCAGCGCCGTTCGCTGCCATCTCGCGCGCGGTCGTAACCGGCTGAGGACGACGATGGAAGCTGACCAGCCGCGGTCGCTCTTCGCTCTGCGTCCCGCAAAACAGCCTCCGAGCGCGGTCATTCCCGCGGTTTCCGACAGCGTTCCCGCATCGCTCATCCAGGCGATCTCGGACTGAGGCAAATTTTTCATCGAATTTTTTTGCCACAACCGCTACTGCTACCGCACTGGACGTGCTCGCTGGCCCGGCCAGCGCAGCGGAAATATCTACATCCATGTTGGACCCGTCTTCGATAACGCCTCGTGAGGCATTCCTTGCGGCTGGGATCGGGGCGATGATCGCGTGCGGGATGACGTGTTTCCTCCTGGCCGGGCGCGTGACCGAACGCACCCAAGTGGCCCTCGCGATGCTCGTTGTGCTGATTGGCGGCTCCTGCCTCTTCACCCTCTTCGGCCTGGTTGCCTGCGAAATCCCGGTGGTTGGCTGTCTTGTTGTTCTAGACTAGGCCTGATTGGCTTGTTCAAGCTGATGAGCCAGTTTGAGGTCCGCCGAAAGCGAAGTCCCTCGGACTAATAAGATTTCTCTGATGAGCGTGGCTCTGGTGAGTCGCCGCCTCTTGGCGGGCGATGATAATCGGCCCTTACGGATATTGGGCATTTTTGCACGTTGGCGGTTGCAGGCCTATGGCTATGCGCTCGCAGCGGTTTATGCCGGACTATTGCTCCACTTTTATCTGGCTGGCGCCTGGATCATCGATCGGGCGGGGATGCCGGTCTACAGCGATTTCACCGACGCATGGGTGGCTGGGATCGAGGCCTTGCAGGGCAATGCCGCGCAAATCTATGAGCCGGCCGAATTCATTAGGATCCAGTCGGCGTTGCTCGGGGCGAGGGATTTCTTCTATCCGAATTGGCCCTACCCGCCGACTTTCCTCCTGATCCTCGCGCCATTCGGGGTGCTCCCCTATTTTGACGCATTCGTTGTTTGGGACATCGCGACGCTGCTTGGTTTCATTGTTGTCGTGTATTCCATCGTCCGGCAACGGCCAGCGATCGCTCTACTGCTGGCGTCGCCATATACCGTTTGGAATTTTCTTGCTGGACAGAATGGTTTTCTAACTGCCGCGCTGATCGGTGCGTCCCTGCTCTCCCTCGAGCGTCGGCCACTGCTGGCAGGAGTGTTGATAGGCTGCCTGAGTTACAAACCGCAATTCGGAATATTGTTTCCGGTCGCTCTTGCGGCGTCCAACCAGTGGCGCGCCTTCGCGAGTGCCGCAGCGACCGCTGCTCTGTTGGCCGGCGCCTCGATCGCGGCATTCGGCAGCGGTCCCTGGCTTGCGTTTCCTCGAGGACTTGTCACCCAGAGTAGCCTTAACTTGTTTGCCGATTCCGACAGCAACTGGGGTCTGCTCCAGACAGTTTATGGCTTGGTCCGCGACCTACACGGTGGCGCCGCTCTTGCTTGGGCCATGCAGGGCGTCACCGCGGTAGGAGCCGCGATAATCGTGTGGTTGGTATGGCGGTCGGGGGCGCGCTGCGCGCTGAAGGCGGCAACGCTGTCCGCCGCGACGCTAATCGCGACGCCTTACGCGTTTGCCTATGACCTAGCCGCGATCGCAATTCCGATCGCTTTTCTCGCAAAGGACCAGATCCGATGGGGATTGCTGCGGGGCGAGCAAACAATCCTCCTCGGGCTGTTCGGTACAGTTCTCGCTATCCTCGTGATTTTCGCGGACAGGCCGGTCGGGACCACTTTTGGAAGCGTACCGCTCGGTCCGGTCGTGCTGGTCATGCTTCTCGGCCTTGCGTTGCGCCGTGCCTTCTACCGTGGCGAACAATCATCGGCATTCTCAGACGAGCATCGCCGGTGACCTTGTGCGGCACTTTGGCTCGCCGGAGCCCTTGGCGATCCTTAGAATTCTCCGAAAATTTTGTGAGATGATTCTTGGGGCCGGCGATTGACCCATCAGCAGGTATAATAAACGCGCCGTCGGCGGCGGAAGGCCTGTCTTGAATCCCGCTTACTCAGGATCCATCGCATGTCCTACTTGATCAAGTACTTTCGCCGTGACGAACGCGGCGCCACGGCGACCGAATACGCCTTGCTGATCGTGTTTGTGGCCCTCGCCATAGCGTTCGGCGCGCAGACTCTCGGCCAAGGCATCAGCAACCTGTTCAGCCAGATCGGGACCCAACTCTCGATTATCAACCCGGTGCTCCCGAAACCCCCGGGCCCCTAAGCGCTCGTTCCGACGTCGAGTCGCAACGAGGCGGCAATTCCTGTCGTTTCCTCCACTTTCCGAAGGACTACGATATGCACAAATTGATCGGCCGTTTTCACAGTGACGAAGGGGGCGCGACGGCTACCGAATACGCCTTGCTGATCGTGTTTATAGCCCTCGTCATAGCGGTCGGGGCGCAAACTCTTGGCCAAGGCATCAACAGCCTGTTCAGCCAGATCGGGACCCAACTCTCGAATATCCCGCTGCCAAAGATCTAGGACCCAGGGGGTGGCTGACCACGAGCGGGCGGTCTGTCTTGGACCGGCCACATTAGGGTGACTCGGGCATGGAGCAGAGCGTACAGACGATAATCGTGATTTTGGCGATGGGCGCCTTTGTCGCTGCCGCTTATGTCGATGTGCGGCGGCGTCGGATCCCCAACGCGCTTTCCTACGTGATCGGTTCGCTTGGCCTGCTGCGGATACTGCTGATGGGCGATCCGATGACTGCGGGCTGGACCCTCGCAGCGGCTGCCGGTGTCCTCGTGATCGGGTTTATGTTCTTCTGGGGCGGTACCTTCGGCGGCGGCGACGCGAAACTGCTCACCGGTGCGGTGCTGCTCATCGGCTCTCGCGACCTGTTCGCGTTTCTTTTTTTGATGAGCTTGTTCGGCGGGATGCTGGCGCTGGCTCTCCTGATCGGCGACAGGCTCATCCCGAGGCTCCGGCGCGTAAGACATCCAGCGGCTGCACCCGACGCGTCTGCGCCGGCGGCACGACGAGACGTCTGGCCGACAGTACCTTATGGTGTCGCCATCTCGGCTGCGAGTATGATCATCTTGGTGCTTCAAGTCTCCGTTCCGAGGTGAACTCCGGTGCGCGCCAAGACGATCCTCGCCATACTCTTTCTGGTCTCGCTCGGCGTCGCCGCGACGGTGGTGCTGCGCAGCCTGCCGCAGAAATCCGAGGCAGCCCCTGAGGCGGCAGCGAGAGTGGAGGTGCTTGTCGCGACGATGCCGCTTGCGGCCGGCACTCTGTTGCGTGCTCCCGACGTGACTTGGCAGGCGATTAGCCGTCCTGCGGAGAAAGGGGAGATCGTCAGGCCCTCCGCTGCGGTTCGGGAGGCTCAGCCGAAGGCCGACGAGGAAGTGCGATCCGAAGTCTATGGCGCGGCGCTCCACAGTGCTGTCTCCCCGGGCGACCCGATCCGGCGCGACCCGATCACCGCCGGCGAGGCGATCCGGCGGGGCGGTATCGTCAGGCCCGGCGATCGCGACTTTTTGCAGTTGGTGCTGTCGCCCGGCGCACGGGCGATCGCAATCCCCGTCGCCACCGGGGGAGCAAGCACGGGCCTGTTGTATCCCGGCGATCGCGTCGATGTCATCCTTACCCAAAAATTCAATGATAGCGCCGCGCCCTTGACCCGCCGCTCGGTCAGCGAGACGGTCGTCGAGAACCTGCGCGTCCTGGTGATCGATGCGACGGATGCAAAGATGGCTGCGGGGAACACCTTTGGGCGGACGGTTACCCTCGAGGTGATGCCCGATCAAGCCGAGAAGATCAACGTGGCCACCGAACTCGGCAAATTATCGCTGACATTGCGCGGCGTCGGCGGCGCGGATGGCATCGCCGCAGCTTCGGCTCCCGGACCCGGCAAGGTGAGCGGAATCAAGCCCACCTGGGCGGGTGACGTTTCGCCGGCGTTGAGCGGCGCCATGCCGGAGAAGGTAACCCCTGTCGAGCGGCCCCCGGTGGAAATCATTCGCGGCAGCAAAGGAACAGAAAGCGTCAAACCGCAGTGACGAGAATCCCGGCGTCGATTAGCCCGGTCCGCACGATCGCAGAGGGAATCACGCAGTGAGAAGCATCCTCGAGATGCCTGCGCCGATCGAGAAGACCGCCAACCGGTTGCCTGTCGGCCGAGCGCCGCTGTTGGCCTTCGTCTCCGATGCCGCGACCGAGAAAGTTCTGCGCGAATGCCTGACGCAGCTGTCCCTCGCCAACGGCATGATCGTGCGTGGCGGTATCGCGAAGGCCATCGAAACTCTGGGGGCCGAGCGCTCACCCGACATCCTGATCGTCGACATTAGCGGCATCGACCTTCCGATATCGCAAGTGGATGTCCTTGCGGAGGTCTGCGAGCCTGGTGTCACCGTCATTGCAATCGGCAATCGCAATGAGATCGGCCTGTACCGCGATCTACTGCAGGCCGGAGTGACCGATTACATCGTCAAGCCGTTGACTTCGCAACTTATCGCGAGGGCGTTGAACCACGGGACCGGTCCGCGCGAGGCCGGCGCGATCCAGAAAAAGCTCGGGACCATGGTCGCCTTGATCGGCGCACGGGGCGGCGTCGGAACGACGACAATCGCGGTGAATTTGGCCTGGCACCTCGCCAACCGGCAAAGCCGCCGGGTAGCACTGATCGATCTCGATTTGCAGAACGGCGATTGCGCGCTGGCGCTCAATATCAAACCGACCCCAGGGCTGCGCGAGGCGCTCGTCAACCCGACGCGCATTGACAGCACGCTGCTCGAACGGGTGATGACGCCTGTCGGGCACCACCTTTTCGTACTCAGCTCCGAGGAGCCGCTGCACGAAGACCTGGAAATCACCACTGAGGCGATTGACACGCTCGTCGGCGCGCTGCGCGAACAGTTTCACTACATCATCGTCGATGTGCCGCGAATTCCCGCGACGGTCTATCGGCGAGCGCTCGACATCGCCGATTTCCGGATCATCGTTGGCGATCAGACGCTTCGGTCGGTGCGCGACATCGTGCGGCTCCGCGAAGTGCTCGGTGAGGGTGACGGCAAGCAGCGCAATGGTTTCGTCGTCAACCGCTACGGCGAGGGTGGGCGCCATGCGGTGACCTTGCAGGAGATGCACCACGTCCTCGGGCTGCAGCCGAGGACCGTGATCCCATTTCTGCCAAGCGTCTTGGCTGCGGCGACGAACGGCACGCGCGTTGCGGTTGCGCGGCGCAGCAAGTTCACCGACGGGATTGCCGCTCTCGTGCTCGAGCTTTCGGGGCGCTCACCCGAGCGGCGCCGCTGGTGGGGTCTGGCGAGATGAAATCGGCCGGTTTCGGGCGGCGGGTCGCTGCGCCGGGCGGCCGCAAGCTCGTTCTTGTTCCTGGCCTCCCGCCGCGGGGTCCGGCCGAGGATCTTTCCGGCCGCGGCGAGCTGAAAGAGCAGATCCGAACGGTTTTGATGTCGCGGATCGACCCCTCCGTAGCCGGCCGAATCTCGCGCATGACGTTAGAGGCCGAAGTCGCGAAATTGGTGAGCGAGATCGCTACCGAGCAGCGAGTGCAGCTAAACGAGGCCGAGGAGAGCACCATCGCCGCGGAGCTGACCGACGACATGGTCGGTTTAGGGCCGGTCGAACCCTTCCTCGATGACGACGACGTCACCGATATCTTAGTGAACGGGCCGTTCGACATCTATGTCGAGCGGCACGGCAAGCTCGAAAAGACCATCGCCCGATTTCGTGATGCCCAGCATCTGGTCAACATCGCGCAGCGTATCGCCAGCGCTATCGGGCGGCGCATCGACGAAGCGAGCCCGATGGTCGACGCGCGGCTCGTCGACGGCAGCCGCGTCAACATCGTATTGCCACCGCTCGTGCTCAACGGCGGCACCATCTCTATCCGAAAATTCCCGAAGCGAAACCTGACGATCGACAGAATGGTGCGCCAGGAGAATCTGTCCCGCAACATGGCGCGCCTGCTGCAGATCGCGGCGCGCGTGCGCCTGAATATTCTGATCTCGGGCGGGACCGGCTCCGGCAAGACGACATTGCTGAATGCGGTTTCACAATTCATCGACCGCGACGAGCGGGTGATCACGATCGAGGACGCCGTCGAGTTGCGCCTCCAGCAGCCGCACGTCGTGCAGATGGAAACGCGCCCGCCCAACATCGAAGGCGCGGGCTACATCCCGCAGCGCGAGCTCGTCCGCAACGCGCTGCGCATGCGCCCGGACCGCATCATCGTCGGCGAGGTGCGGGGTGCAGAGACATTCGACATGCTGCAGGCAATGAACACCGGGCATGACGGCTCGATGTCGACGGTTCACGCCAACTCGCCGCGCGATGCGCTCTACCGCCTGGAAAATATGGTGATCATGGCGAATCTCAACCTGCCGCTGCGGGCGATTCGCATGCACGTCGCGAGCGCGCTCAACCTCATCGTACACATCGAGCGCATGCGCGACGGCATCCGCCGGGTGCAGAACATCTCCGAGATGGCCGGCATGGAACGTGAAACCATCACGATGCGTGAGCTCTTCACCTTCCAGTTTCGCGGCGAGCGGCGCGACGGGACGATCGACGGAGAATTCGTGTCAACCCGGATGCGGCCCGATTTCCTCGCGCGCGCGGCGCAGTTCAACCTCGACAGGGAACTGCTCGACGCGATGGAAATTGTTGGAGGCAGGGGGTGAAGACCTCCACACCAGCCATTGTGGTCGCAGGTCGCATGTGGCGGTCGCCATCTGCCGGAGCGTGAGGTGAGGGACCAGTTCCTTCTGATGGTCCTCGCGGCATCCGCGCTACTCGGCGCGGGGCTTTGGGCAGCATTCCGCGTAGAGCACCACAGAGAGCGCCGCGAGCAGCGGTTGAAGACCATCACTATGAATGCGCCGGCCGACGAGATGCTCGGTTCGTCGCTCCGCAGGCCGATCCCCCGTGGTGGGAGGGTGCGCGCACTTTTCTCCTTTCCGGCAGGGCTGTGGGTGCGTCTCGAAGCCGCTTTCGCGGCGGCGGGCAATCGTATCAGGCTGCCGCAGCTCGTCTTGACGGGGATTGCTGCGGCCGCGGCTATCGGCTTCGCCGCCCGCTTTATGGGATTCAATCCGGTACTGGTGATCGGGCTCGGCGGCGCGGCTGCCGTGGCAGCACCCAGGTTCCTGCTGCGTTTCGCGCAACGCCGCTACCAGCGGCGGTTTCTCGATATTTTCCCGGATGCCATCGATCTGATCGTCCGCGCCGTCAAGGCCGGTCTTCCGGCACTCGATGCGATCGAAGTGGCCGCGCGCGAGGTCGCCGCCCCGGTTGGCACCGAATTTCAAAAAGTGCTCGACGACACGCGCATCGGAATCGCGATGGCAGACGCACTGAACAACGCCGCCGACCGTGTCCGTGTGCCGGATTTCCGGTTTTTTGTTGCAAGCATCGTACTGCAACGGCGGACCGGCGGGGGCCTTGCCGAGACCCTCCTCAATCTGAGCACCCTCATTCGCCAACGCAGAGCGCTGCGCCTGAAAGCGCGTGCACTGACGGCCGAGTCGAGAGCCTCTGCGGTGATCATCTCGATCATGCCTTTTGTAGCAGGGGCGGGCCTCTATTTGGTTAAGCCCGACATGATGTCCCTGCTCTTCGTTGATCATCGCGGCCGTTTTATGCTGGGGATGGCCATTGTCAGCCTCCTGTTGGGTATTGCCACGATGAGCGCCATCATCAGGAGAACCCTGCGCTAGCGATGTCCGAGACATTCAGCATCGCGTGGCTAATCGACACAGCGCGGACCTACCTCGCCTTCCACGCTGGCGAAGTCCGGCTCGGCGCGCGTGACACCTGCATCCTGATCCTGGCGCTGTCGGGGGCCCTGGTCTCGGCGCTCAATCTCTCGCGCATCGGGCGCCGGGAGGACTTCCAGGAGCGCCTCGACGCGCTTCGCGGCACGGCGCTCACTCGTGCAGAGCCGACACGCCCGCAACGCTCGCCCTGGTACCATCGGCTAGGCACTGCGATTGCAGGAACCCCGATCATCGGTACGACCGAGCAGCGTGCTCTGCTGTCCGCGCTTGCCGCCGCCGGCATCAGGGGGCATGGCCGTCTGGCCAGCTTGCTTGCCGCCAAAGGCTGCAGCGCGGTGGCATTGTTGATGGCCGGCGGGCTGCTTCTCGAATGGCGCGGGTTCTTTGCCGACTCGACGACAATGCAGCTGGTCATGCTGGCTGCTGCTGTTTTCCTCGGCTGGCGCATGCCCGATGTGGTCCTCTCCCGCCTTGCCGCGCGGCGACAGCGCCACCTCGAGCAGGGGTTGCCGGATGCGCTCGATCTCCTCGTCTTTTGTGCCGAGGCCGGGCTCAGTCTCGACCAGGCGATTGAACAGGTTGCTCGGGATCTCCGCTCTTCGAGCCCTGATGTCGCCGGAGAGTTCGCCGCGGCAGCCGCCGAAATGCGCGTGTTGCCGGATCGCAGCAAAGCGCTCGAAAACCTGGCGCAGAGAGCAGGTCTTGCAAGCCTACGGAGCATCGTCGCGACACTGAACCAGTCGATCAGGTTTGGGACGCCATTGTCGGATTCGCTGCGCGTGCTCGCCGCCGAAATGCGTACCGAGCGCCTGGCGCGCTACGAAGAACGTGCGGCGCGCCTCCCGGTCCTGCTGGCTCTCCCTTTGATGGGGTTTATCCTACCCTCGATGATGATCGTGGTCGGTACGCCTCTGATATTGCGCATGGTTGATTTTCTCCAGCAAGCAGTCGCCGGAGGCTCCGGAGTCGGAGGCAAGCTGATTGGCGTCCCGTAATGTGACGCTGAGTACAGCGGTGGTTTTGCGCCGGTCGTTTTGGACGGGGTTTTTACGCGACCGGCGGGGGGTCGTGGGCGTCGCCCTCGCCGTGCTCCTCCCAGTGTTGGTCGGATTTGCCGGGATCGGCATCGAAGTCGGGCTATGGTTTGCCGTGCAGCGGCAGAATCAGTCGGCGGCCGATGCCGCGGCATTGTCCACAGCGCTCGAATACGCCGTTCAATACTACGAACAGCCCGGGTTGACGACCGACCCGACCGCAGCGGCGACCACCGCCGCGAATTGCAACCTGTTCAGCACCAGCACCAGCTCGTCGAACGCGGTTTGCCCCCTGCCCAGCAGTGCGTCGAGCACGCTCACCCTCTACCCGTGCTATCGCTTCATGGTCGGCAGTTCCTGCAATACATCGAATTCAGATGGGATCCCCCCCAATGCGGTCCAAGTCGTCCTGACGCAGCCGTTGAATGCGGCCTTTGCGAACTTTGTGACGGCGATCTGGGGGCCGAACGTCAATCAAGTCAACGTAAGGACAACCGCCATCGCTGTCTTCCCGATGCTGCCGGGCGGCCAAACTTGCCTGCTGGCGGTCGGCAGCAGGCAGACCTTATCGGTGGGCGGCAGCGCAACCCTTAATTTGCCCAATTGCACGTTAGCGAGCCTGTCGATCCTGGGCAATTCGATCCAGCTGCCGGGCGCAGGCAATCCTGCCATCAACGCCGCAGCGATCGCCACCGCGGGAAACGTGCAGATGACGGACGGCAGCAGTCCGCCGCCCCACACCTTTACGTATTTCCCGCTACAGGATCCGTATAAGAGTGTAACGAAGTACCCACTAAGCGGGTCCTTGCCGACCGCCGCTCAATGCAACGCCGGCAGCGACGTGAGCATCAGTGGAGTGAACCCCAATCTTTCCCCGGGGTGCTATAGAAGCATGAGCTTCAGCGGTGAGGCTCAGGTGACGTTCAACCCAGGGCTATATTACATTGATGGAGGGAATTTCAGCATCACGGGTTTGGTCGGCGCCACCTCGCCCATGCTCTTCACCTCCGATCCGACGTCCATCGGCACCAAGACCTTATATTTCTGCAACGGCTGCACCAGCCGCGTCTATGTCGGCATGACCGTCACTGATATCACTCCCGCCAATTCCGAGGCGATCCAGCCGGGCACGACCGTGACCGCGGTGACAAATACGACGGTGCTCATCAGCAAACCCGTCGTCAACCGTGGCGTCGGAAAGAAGGACACGATTCAATTCGCCGGCAATGCCGCCTCGATCAGCGGCACCGGGGTCACGATCGTCCTGACCGCGATCGCGCCGGGAAACTCTGCCGGCGCCATCGATATCGACCCCGGCGCAGTGTGCAGCGCGACCGTATCACTCAACGGCCCTACTACCGGTAACGGCCTGCTTCAACCCTCGGCGACGGCCTCTCAGGGATTGCTGTTCGTCCAGGACCCCACCGCCAGCAGCCCTCAGGGCAACACGATTACGACCGGCGCGAGCGATCCCAGCTGCGGCACCTCGAACGTGACGTTGAACGGCGCCATTTACACCCCGGCAAGCTCAGATAATCTGCAGGGCAATGCCTTCGCCAACTTTGCAGGTTGCACCGAATTTATCGCTCAATCCTTCACCTTCAGCGGCAATCTTCAGCTCGATGACACCAATTGCTCGGCTGTCGGCATTACTCTGAACCAGGCGCAGATTCAGCAAGTCTATCTGGCGGATCTGGTGATGTGAGGCTGGTGGGCGACGAACATGGAGCGTATTCGAGATCGAAGGAAAAAAAGCGAGCGGGAGGCCGGCGCCGTGGCGACCGAGTTCGCGCTGCTGATGGCGTTCGTGCCGCTGACGATCATGGCTTTTGGCATCGTCGACTACGGCGAGTTCATGGGGCAGTGGACGAACCTGGCTGCCATCATTCGCGGCGCGGCCGAATATGCCCGAGGCCAGGTCGTCCAGGGTAAGCCGCTGCCCGCCGCAGCCGATCTCCAGAATTTGCTGGGTGTACCGGCCGCGGTGTTCACGCCGCCCACGTCAAACTTCTGCACTTGCGCAGATAATACGCCGGTGGCCTGTCCGGGGACGGGCGACGCCAACCCGTGTGCGGCGTTTCCTCCTGCCAATGGAGACATACGGGTCCTGAAGCATGTCGCGGTCAGCGGGTCGCAGCCTTATACGCCACTGGTATCCGTAACCTGGAACTTTCCGGGGTCGGTGAATGCGAGGACGGTCCTTCGCACCCAATGACGATTACCCCCGTCACGCGCCGAAAACACGGGCTTCGTGGCTCGGAGGACGGGGCAACCGCGGCCGAAGCGGCGCTCGTCCTCTCCATTTTCGTCGGCGTGGTCTTGACCATTATCGACTTCGCCCAGGCGTTTTTCATCTGGAACACGCTGCAGCTTGTCGTCGGACAAGCTAGCCGGTATGTCATGGTCCAGACGAACATTCCTAATCCGCCGCCGGGTTCGGCATCGGCGAGCTGCCAGCCCCCCGCCGGTTCGGCCACCAGCTGTGCCATAAGCGCCTTAACGACGCTGTTACCCGGTGCGTCGCCGAGTTGCGTTGGCACTCCCGCACCAGGCCAATATTGTGTCAGCGCGAGCTGCACCGCCACCAGCTGCAGCCTGTCCGCCTTGTACGGGTTCAAGTTTGTCGGTACCTACACCTTGATGGGCCAAATCACCGTTCCGATCGGCCTCCCGCCCGACTGAAGGCCGCGTAGCGTGAGAGGTCCGCGGCGGCAAGCGTGGCGCTTCGCCGACTGGGATTTTGTCACGCTGCAGCAATCGCGTCTCTATGACGTCCTGATGCGGCTGCCGATGCTGATCTGGTCGGCTTTCCTCGGGCTCGCGAGCGTGGTGGTGCTCCAAGAATATGTGCGGAAAGCCGACCCCGGGCTCCCCGTCGTTGTCTACATCCTCAACATCGCTATGCGTCTGTCGGTGATCGTCTACCTCGTGGTGATCGCAGCGACTGTTGTGGTGCGGATGCGGCCGGCGCGGAAGGCGCGCGGTGTCGAGCCGCGGATTTCGGCTTTGATCGGGACGTTTCTGTTGACTGTCGTGGTGGTGTTCCCTCGCCGCGATCTATCGATGCTCGCGGGGCTCGTGTCGGCCGTGCTGACGCTCGGCGGTAATACTTTTGCGGTTGTTGTGCTGACGCAGCTGCGCCAGTCCTTCAGCATAATGGCCGAGGCACGGCAGCTCGTCACCGAGGGGGTGTACCGAATGGTCCGCCACCCGCTCTATCTCGCCGAGGAGATCGCGGCGATCGGCATTGTGATGCAGTTTTTCTCTCTCTCGACGGCCGCGATCCTTGCCGTGCAAATCGGTTTTCAGCTGCGGCGGATGAGGAACGAGGAAGTCATACTGGCCGATACCTTCCCCGAATATCTAGCCTACCGCGCGAGAACCGTACGCATCTTGCCGGGCATATATTAAATTTTGCCGCTCGGCTCGGTCGGTCGGCGACGGGTTTGCATGTGATCCAGCTGTTCCCTGTCGTCGCGGCGGCTCGAGCTCCGCAAAGCTCGCAGCATCTGTAAGCGGCTCCCTAAAATTTTCGAATTTTTTTGAGACGATCCCTTCCGAACGCGATTGATTCAGTGACAGCCAGAAAGAGCTCCCTAAAAGCAGCGCGGACCGGTTCCCACTACTTCGGACTCGATGAGGAGCTTCGATGGAATCTCGAGGTGTGTCTGGAGACTTCGGGTAATTCTCCTCGATATAGGCAAGAGCAAAACGTCAATTATTTGCTTCGGTGAATCATGCTGCCACCTAGTGCCTACTTACCGCCCGCAGACACAAAACGCTGGGTACCTCGACGGAAAGCCGCAGTTGTCGCTGCGGTACGTGGCGGTGCCATCAGCCTAGAGGAAGCATGCCGTCGTTATCGCCTCTCGGAGGAAGAATTTTTTGCTTGGGAGCAAGGGATCGAACTCCACGGCGTCGCCGGTTTACGGACCACCCGACTGCAAATCTACCGTGACGATCCTGCGCTCAAACATGCAAAGCCGCGTTATTGAGCAACCTGCTGTGGAAAACCTGGAGAACCAAGAACGCGCCGCCGTCATTTGCCCAAAAAATTCTGGAGGATGTCATGCGGGTGCTTCTGATTGGGCAACATGCAGCGACTGCAGCCAGGGTCAAGACGATCCTGATAGAAGAAAAGTTCATCTGTGACACGACCAATCTCGCAGAGGAT
>Ga0306923_10002063_pt1 | contig 18214 bp, 15 predicted proteins | sample sta12Can44000108_FD_203841 | JGI IMG/M metagenome (GOLD analysis project Ga0306923, IMG submission 203841) | Lab enrichment of tropical soil microbial communities from Luquillo Experimental Forest, Puerto Rico - statanox.12C.anox.44.000.108 (v2)... | ecosystem: Environmental > Terrestrial >... | reverse complement strand
ATTTCGGGGCGCAGGGGATCGGCGGAACCGCCAGTGAACAGCAGCTTGGCCTCGGGGAATTGACGGGCCAGACGCGCGGCTTCCATCAGCCGTTCGGCGGAATCGTTCAAGGCTACCTGGTGATGCGTCAGGCTGAGATAAGGATCGATCGAGCCGCCCAGCACGATGATGCCATCGACCTTGGCCGGCAGCGCCGGATTGACCGGAAAGCGGTTCTCCAGCGGCGCCAGCACCATTTCATCCAGCGGTAAAGCGGTGGTCAGCAGCAGCAGCAAACAGACAGCCGACAGGATCACCCGCCCGGTGCGCAAGCGCCGCTTGGTCCAGATCATGCCGCAACCCACCAGCAGCGCCAGCAGCAGCAGCGAGCCGGGGGTCAGCAGGAAGCTGATGATCTTGGTGGCGGTGTAGACCATGATGGTTCGGGTTTACTCCCCGTTGGGCGGTTCGGGCAAGCACTTCTGGAAGCTAAATCTTGTGCTATGATGCCGACAACCCTACCAGAGGACCGGATATGGCCGAGGACGACGATTACCTGCCCGCGACACAAGACGCAAGTCAAGGCGCTCCTTCCCGCGAAGTGATTCCCGAGCAGCCCACCCATGACGTGGCCCGCGCCCGTGCCTACGAGGCGCTGCTGAAGGCCAATCCGCCCAATATCCGCGTCATCCAGCCGCCGCCCGAGAACGCCCCCTCGTCCCGCCCCAAGCAGCGGGAGTTCCTGTTCCGCGGCGGCGTCTATACCTTCGAGGCCATCGGTCCGCGCAACGAGGGCGAACGCCGCGCCGGCGTGGTCGAGCGCTGGAAGACCGACATCCATGTGGACGAGATCGGCTTCAACGTGCTGGTTTTCGAATATGTCGATGGCCGTTTCACCCCCTGGGCCTTCGAGGGAATCTTCTTCAACGACTTCCTGCAGGCGGCCACGGTGGGCATCGTCTCGGGCGGATTCCAGGCGCAATGGCACCATGAGCAGCAGGCCCATGAACGCTCGAAGCGCAAATTCGCCTTCCTGCTGCCGGGAGCCATGGTGTTGGGCATCATGGTGGGGATTTTGATCGGGCTGAGGTAAGGCGAAAAGCCGGCCCGCCTGCCCTTTTTACCTCGTCACCTCCGCGCAGGCGGAGGTCCATGGTTCCCCGCCTGCGCGGGGAAGACGGATATGGAAAGAAAGCGCTAGGCCTCTTCCCAATAATCCGCCAGACGCTCCAGAATATCGGACAGCAGGCGATGATCCTTGCCCTGCTCGGCCAGCACTTTCAGGATCGCGGCGGCCTGATCATCGACCAGATCCAGCGCCCGCATGCCGGCGGCGGGACCGTCGGCATTGATGGCCTCGGCCACCGGGCGATATTCGCGGCGGCGTCCGCGCTGAAGCTCCTGCTCGGCATGCTCCAGCACCACTTCGTCCAGGCCGCGCTTGCGGTGGACCTGAAAGGCGAAGGCCCGCAACAGCTTGACTTTTTCCGCCTTGTCCAACAAACCGTCATTCTTGGCCATGGGACTGGATGCTCCCGTCATAAGAAGGCCGACACCATGCGCCATAAGCCGGGTGGCTCCAAGAACGAATTCCTCAAGACCGCCATGTCATATTGTCAAAGGCAATGCGATGCGGCGCGTTTCCTAAGCATTTTCCCGGTTGCGCCAGGCCGCTGCAACGGCTACACAATTCGCCACGCTGAGTGTGGGCGCAACCTTAAGAGGTTCCGCCCGGCGCAGATGGATGGGTGGCCGAGTGGTTTAAGGCAGCGGTCTTGAAAACCGCCGTGGGGGTGACTCCACCGTGAGTTCGAATCTCACCCCATCCGCCACATATCGCTTCGCGTACATTTTCATTTCGCCGCAAGAACCTCAGAAATACTAGGATTTGCGCGACATTCCGAGGGACACGCCTTCGGAAATCTTCGCCGTTGTTCGTCTGCATTCGCGTTGCTATGATGGGTGTGTTGATGGGTTGTTGGCAGGCACCATTCGGGCCGCGCCCATCAACGGGACGGAGGGCGACATCATGGCACGCGAGATCGGCAAGCTGTCGGCGGTAGCAGTACGCGGGCAGAACAAGCCCGGCCTCTACGCCGATGGCGGCGGGCTTTATCTTCAAGTAACCGAGGCCGGGGCGAAAACGTGGATATTCCGTTTCATGCTGACCGGCAAGCGCCGGGACATGGGATTGGGCGCAGTCCACACCGTCACCCTGGCCGAGGCCCGCCAGACGGCCACGGAAGCCCGGAAGTTGATCCGGGACGGAATAGACCCTATTGAAACTCGCCGGGCCTCGAAGCTCGCCGCGCGGGCGAAAGCGGCCACGGCGATGACCTTCCGGCAGTGCGCCGAAGCCTACATCCGCGCCCATGAGGCCGGGTGGAAGAACCCCAAGCATGCGGCGCAATGGCCCTCGACGTTGGAGAGCTATGTCTACCCATCAATCGGCCCTCTGGCAGTTGCTGCCGTCGATACCGGCCTCGTACTCAAGGCGCTGGAACCGATCTGGACAACGAAGACAGAGACAGCCAGCCGGGTGCGAGGCCGGATCGAGGCCATTCTTGATTGGGCGAAGGTGCGCGGCTACCGCGAGGGTGAAAACCCCGCCCGGTGGAAAGGCCACCTCGACCACTTGCTGCCAGCCCGAGGGAAGGTGCAGAAGGCCACCCACCATGCCGCCTTGCCCTATGACGATATGGCCGCTTTCATGGCCGCGCTGCGTCAGCAACAAGGCAACAGTGCCCGCGCTCTGGAACTTGCTATCCTGACCGCCTGCCGGACCTCGGAAGTGATCGGCGCAACTTGGGGGGAAATCGACCTCGACAAGCAAATATGGACGATCCCGGCAGAGCGCATGAAGGCGGCAAAAGAACACCGTATTCCTCTGTCCGGCGCGGCTGTGGCGTTGCTGGAAAGGATGAAGAATCTGGTGGAAGGCTCCTTCGTGTTTGCTGGAGAAAAGGCGAACAAGCCTCTGAGCAATATGGCGCTTTTGATGACTCTACGCCGCATGAAGCGCGATGATTTGACCGCGCACGGATTCCGCAGCACGTTCCGGGACTGGACCGCCGAGCGCACCGCCTACCCCGCCGAGGTGGCGGAAATGGCCCTCGCCCATGCCGTTGGCGACAAGGTGGAGGCAGCATATCGCCGGGGCGATCTGTTCGCGAAACGCGCCCGGCTAATGCAGGATTGGGCCGACTTCTGCGCCATCGGGTCTGCCGAGGCGGGCGACAACGTGGTGACCATGCGAGGGCGGGCGTGACGATGACCGAGGCCCACAACCGCGCCAAGGCGCTTCAGGAGGCGAAGGCCGACTTGCAAGCCAAGATAGAGTGTTTCTGCCGGAAACGCCACATCGAGCGGAATGCGGCGTTGGGGGGGATCATGAGCGTAGTGGGCGCGGTCTCGGGGCAACTGATCCAGCGGATGCGGGATGAAGTCTTCAACGCCATAGCGGCCAACGACTTTCCCGGTACCTACGCTGAATTTGATGAGACGATCCGCTCCTATCTACCCCCCGGCCATAGGAAAGAGAGGCTTGACCAGCTTTGGAGGGTAGATCGCGCCGTTGACCGGCGGATAGAAGCGGAGGCGGCAGGGGGATGGGAGGGAGAAGCCAAGCCGACCAAGGGTGCGGGCGAAAAATACGATCCCGACGTGGTGGTGGCCCTTGCCAGAGCCATCGGCAATCTGTACGGCCATTCCGGCGGAATTGCACGGACACGCGACAAAGAAGACCACAAGGTGAGCGGCCCTGACCTCGACGTGCTGGTTGCTGCCTACTATCTGGCGAGCGTGATTGCATGGCAGTCTGCCGCCCCGCCTAATGTGCCCGGCCCGAATCCGCCGAAGAAGGAAGGGCTTCTGTCCGCCCTTTCGCGCGCCGGACTGACGGATAAAAAACCATCCGCCATCGCTGAATGAATGGGAATATTTAGGGCTATCCCGATGGGGATGGCTCCGAATGACCGCCGTCCCCCGTAAAAAGGAGATGGCCTTATGATTACCAGTAACCACCCGGTCGCCATTTTGGTGACCCCGCGTGAAGCCTGCCACCTGCTCGGCGTCGGCAATACCAAACTCTACGACTTGTTGAAGTCCGGCAAGTTGCGCCGCGTGAAGCTCGGCAGCAAGTCCACCCGTATTCCGCTGGCCGACATTCACGCCCTCGTGAACGGGGGAGTCTGAACAATGGCCCGCCTCTACCGCCCCACCCAACACTTCGTCCACCTCATCCGCACCCCTGTCGGGACGAAAGAACTCGTCTTCGTCCCTGCTCCGCCGCCGCCTCGGAGGAGACTGCGCCCCCAGGATGAGCCTCCTGTCTGGGTTTTGTTCGAGGACATCGCGGCGCTTGCGGGGTTGCCCATCGGTCGCGAGTGGAAACACCGCGAAAGGTGGCTGCTGTGGCACGGCTGGCCCAGGGCGGTGAAGGCCGAAGTCCCCCACTGTGGGGTGTGCGTGGCCATTAGTTATCGCATGGCACGGACGATCTGCCGCACGACACTCGAATTGTTTGGAGGGCCGTACCTCGACGCGGAAGAACGTCTTCAGGAAGGGGTTTTGGCAGCCCTCACGGCTTGGAACCCCGCTTCTGCCACCCTGCTTGACCCGAAATCGCCCTGCGCCCGCTAATCTGTGTGAAGAAAAACGCCCGCTCTGTCGCAACACAGGCGGGCGCTTGGAGAATAGTTATGACTTCTGCTGAACATTATACTAAGACTGACCATCAGGCAACTGGCGATCTCGACGCCCATATTGCCATGATACACGCGGGTGCCCTTCCCTTCATTGGCAAAGGCAAACTCGTCACCGTCGCCTTTAAGGATGACGTCCAGCCCTTGGTTGCGCACCATGCTGTTGGCAACAGCCCCGACCATGCCGCCACCATTCGCCAGTTCAGCGCCATGACCGGCTATAATGTTTATATGCCGCTGGCCGTCTTTCGCCCCGATCTTCCCGCCGGATCGAAGGGCAGCGAGGCGGATATCGTCGCCGTTCTCGGCACGGTGGCCGACTTCGATGACCCGGACGCGGCCCGTTGGGCCGAACGCCTGCCCCTCTCCCCCAATTATGTCTTGGAGACCTCGAAGGGTCGCTTTCAGTGCGGCTACCTATTCGACCGCCCCTTGCCGGTGGCGGAGGCCAAGGCCATCGGCAGGGCGCTTCGGGATACGGCGAATTGCGACCACGGTTGCGTTGATGCAAGCCACGTTTGGAGACTGCCGGAAACGGTGAACCATCCGACCAAGCGCAAAATATCGGCTGGCCGTTCGGCGGTCCCCCAGTTGGTGAAAGTGGTTAAGCCCTGGTTGGGCACCATGACCAGCGTAGATAATTTGCGTAGCGCCCTGCCGTCTGTCGCAACTGTCGCAACTGTCGCTATCGCAAACCTCCCGGAAGATGGCGGGTGGAACACCGGCCCTCTGCCCGGTTGGGATGATCGGTGGAGCGACGATGCGGCCCTTATCGCCCATTTGTGCGAAAAGCCCCCAGGTCCAAGGGAAGCTTTCAGCGACAAGCCCTCTTTTAGCGACATCTGGAAAAACGACGCTGCCGCTCTCATTAAACATTGGGAAAAAGAAGGCGCTCCCGGCGAAGTGGACTACAGCGAAGTGGATTGCTCCCTTGCCGGAACGCTGGCGTTTTGGACCGGGCATGACCATGACCGCATCGAACGGTTGATGTGGCAATCGGACTTGGCGCGTGACAAGTGGGCCACCAACGGTGGCTATCTTCGCACCACCGTCAGGGCCGGGGTGAAGGCTTGCCAGGGGAAGTACCTGTGCGCACCCCAGCCCACGGCGGAGACCGCCGCCCGCCCTTTCGCCCTCGGTGACGCATGGCCGGAACCGGAGCCGCTGGCCGCACGCCTGGACGCGGAGCCGTACCCCCTCGACGCCCTGCCGGTGCTGATGCAAGCCGCCGTGCGCGAGGTTCACGGCTTCGTACAGGCACCCGTCGCCATGGTGGCGTGTTCGGCCCTGGCGGCCGTGTCCATCGCCGCGCAAGCCCATGTGGACGTGGAGCGGGCCGCCAAGCTGAAGGGGCCGGCTTCGTTGTTCCTGCTGACGGTGGCCGACAGCGGCGAACGGAAATCGACGCTGGACGGATTCTTTACCTCGGCCATTCGGGGGTGGGAGGAACGCGAGGCGGCCCGGCTTGCTCCCGACCTTCGGGCGCACGAAGCCGCCCTCGCAGCCTGGACGGCGAAGCGGGACGGATTGAAGGAGGCCATCAAAGCCGCCGCCAAGAGGGGCAACGCCAGCGGAGACAAGGAGGCCGATCTTCGCAACCTCGAAAACATGCGCCCGGTCGCGCCCCGCGTCCCCAAGCTGCTGAAGTCGGATGATACCCCCGAAGCTATGGCCTACTCTTTGGCGAAGGAATGGCCTTCGGCTGCTGTGGCATCGTCGGAAGCCGGTCTTGTGTTGGGTGCCCACGGTATGGGCCGCGAAACCATCATGCGCAATCTCGCCCAACTCAACGTGCTGTGGGATGGCGGCACTCTGTCCACCGGCCGGCGCACGTCTGAATCCTTCACGGTGCGCGGTGCCCGCTTGTCCGTGGCTTTGCAGGTGCAGGAACCGACGATTCGGGCCTTTTTCGATGGATCGAAGGGACTGGCGCGCGGGACCGGCTTTCTGGCCCGGTTCCTGATCTCCTGGCCCGCTTCGACGCAAGGCTACCGCCCATTCACTGAGGCCCCCCAACATTGGCCCGCGCTGGCGGGGTTCAACGGACGCATCGAAACGCTGCTGTCCGTGCCCGCCCCGATGGCGGTTGATGGAACACTGACGCCCACGGTGCTGCACCTCGCCCCCGACGCCAAGGCTGCATGGGTGCGCTTCCATGACGGGGTGGAAGCAAAGCTTCGGGCCGGTGGCGAACTGGCCGACGTGTGTGACGTAGCATCGAAGATCGCGGACAATGCTGCCCGCATCGCCGCCCTGTTCCATGTGCTGGAGCATGGGGCCGGTGGTCATATCGGTGCCGCCCACATGGAAGCCGCATGTCGCGTTGCCGCGTGGCACTTGAACGAAGCGCGGCGGTTCTTCGGGGAAATCGCCCTTCCCGAACCTGTGGCCGATGCCGTGCGGGTGGAACGGTTCGTGATGGGTCAGTGCCAGCGGAGCGGCTGCAACACGGTCCCGCGCCGCGAGGTGCAGAACGCTGGCCCTGTCCGCGACGGGAAGCGCCTCGAAACCGCGTTGTTGGAATTGGCCAATGCCCACCGGGTCCGCACGGTCGAGGACGGTCGCCGCAAGTTGCTGATGGTCAACCCGGCGCTGTTGGAATGAGCTACCGGGAGGTTTGCGACAGCGACAGTTGCGACAGTTGCGACACTTCATGCGGCGGGGAAATTAGCGGCAGTAATTTTATAAATTACCGAAAGCCAACTGTCGCAAGTGTCGCAACTGTCGCTGTCGCAAGGGCGGGAACCGCAGATTTGATTGACCGGATTAAGGACGATGCACGATGAACACAGACACGCCCAACCCGCCGTCAGCACAGAAGCCGCGCCACGACGCCACATGGTTTGCTGCGGCCTGCCGTCATTTATGGCCCGGTCGCCATGCCGCCGGGCTGGCCGCCTTTACCGGTCGCCCAAAGTCCACCTGCCGCGCCTGGATCGGGGGATACCGTCGTCCCCCGGCAGCGGCCATTAACGCTGTGCTGCGCCGGTTACGCAACCATGCCAGCGAGGGCTTGAGCATCGCCACGTTCTTGGAGGGGGTGGCGGTGGCGCGCGAACGGGAACCGCGTCGGCTGACAGGATGGGCTTCGGTCAGGGAAAGGAACGGGCCGGGTTCCGTGCCGAGGGATGGCCGGTGGCGGGGTGGACGGCGGTAGCATCCGGTCGCCAAGCGGAACCGATCAAGCGGCGGGGGTTCTTCGTTCGTCGGGTAGAGCGAGAGGCGCGAAGGATCAAGGGGCGGAAATGATGTTCAGTACCACGCAAGTGCGCGGTAGCAAGGATTCACGGGCAAGGCCGTCGAAGAATGTTGGCCTGACAATCAAGCCGACCAGCAGAGTCTTTTATAAACAAGCAAACCCCCATTGCAACTTCGTGACGCTGTTCGCACGCCTCTCTATCAGCCCGCATGTTGCTGATAATCGTTATTTGCGCGGCATAACTCGCGTCTATATCATAGCCAGCCACGTTTCGTGGGCGCTCTATATAATAGTGCTGTATATTTCCGTTGCTGAGGTATGCCGTAAGCGTGTTCGTTTCAAATGATGCGCCGCTGATCCATCTCGCGGTTAATGGCCTAAGTACAATATATCCGCGCTGCTTATCATCTGCGGTAATTTTATATGTAACGGTCGCTGGGCATGTGCCGATATTGTTCGCGCCATCTTCATAGATGGTGGCACCCGCTGGATTGCATATATACTGCATTTGAAGGTTTGGTGCACATCCTGGCAAAAAAGCGCTAAAGGCGAGTAACAGCATGTAACGAGTTAGGCGCATTTCCCCTCCATCGGGCACCTTTAGCACTCACTTCGCCGCAGATGGCTTCCAGTTCCGTGCCAATGCCTGCGCTTCGGCGATCTGAGATGGCGTCATGTATTCGGTTAGTTTGTTAAGAAGTGAGGTCACTTCACCGTTTTCGGACGCAGATGCTAGATTAAGCCACATGTGCGCTTGCACATAATCTTGGCGCACACCTTTACCAAGGAAATAACTTATTCCAAGAGAAGTCTGCGCCGCAGTAAACCCTTGTTCTGCCGCCTTTCTATACCACTTCGCTGCTTCGACATCGTTTTTCTGAACGCCAAAGCCAGAATGATACATTGTTCCCATGTCTTCTTGCGCTGAGGCATATCCATGATTGGCGGACTTGAGTAATAGATTCACCGCTTTGACATAATCCTGGGGCACCCCTCGCCCTTGGACGTACATCGAACCCAAGTTTCTTTGCGCGGGGGCGTCTCCCTGATCTGCTGATCTGCGATACCACTCCACAGCCTCGACATAATCCTGAGGTACCCCCTGACCGTTCAGGTACATAGTTCCCAGGTTATTTTGCGCAGCGGCATTCCCCTGATCTGCACCCTTGCGGAACCACCTCGCCGCTTCAGCATAATCCAGGGGCACACCCTGGCCGTTCAGGTACATAGACCCCATCGCAAATTGGGCATAGGCGTCGCCCCGTTCCGCGAGCGGCCGCAAGAGGTTCAGCGCCTCGTCGTAGTCACCTCGTTTGGCGGCTGCATACCCTTTTTCAAGCTGTCCAGCGCTAGCGAAACCGTGGCTTAGGGGAAACACCAAGGCCACAAGGAATATGAAAGTTAGCAGCCTTGGAATGGGCCAATGCTTGCACATCATTCGCCCCCTTTATTGACAATAGACGCCGCCGACTGGATTGGTGCGGCAGTTAATGCCATTGGAATAGTCCATCCCGCCGACCGGGTTTGGCCGGGAGCTGACGCCATTGGAATAGTCCATCCCACCGGCTGGATTTGGCCGACAGTTCAGCGCATAGGCTTGAGACGCCGCCAGCACCAGAACACACGCCAAAAGCGTCGTCCCTATTTTGTCGATCATCGCTCTTCCCCCTGTTCTGCCCGGCTGGTGCCGGGCGGTTAGCAGCGTGCGAACACAGGGGAAGCACGCCCCACGTATTTCCCAGGCACCAGGAGCGACCCGGCACCCTTTCGAGGGGTGTTGTATTCCGTGGGCCGCCCGACTGAGCGGGAGACCCTGTGTTCAAGCGCCTCAATGCGCCCTGGCCGCGTCTGCTACGAAACGGCCAGTAGGGCAAGCATGGCACAACGCGGGATGGTTGCCGAGTCGAGAATCAACGACTTCCCGCCGTAAAGGGGAAAATTTACCGTTGACGCTGAACCCGCCGACCGGACGCCTGGAAATTTCTGGGGCCGGGGGGCTAGGTAGCATACCCCCGGTTTTCGCGTCACGCCGTCCCATCGGCCTGACGGACTGCCGACACGGCGGGGCAGAGTAATGCTCGGAGGCACCGTTGGCGAATCTGCGCGATGGCAGCCCCGGCTTCCGTTGCCTTCATTCGCTCCCATTCGCGAAAAAGTGTGGGGTGGATTGATGGGTTATTTATCATAGCCTGTCGAATATCCCGTAAATGCTTGACCGTAAGCGGACACCCCGTCCGCCAGCGAACGAAATCTCAGACCATCTTCACCAGCCCCGACATCCCGCTCAGTCCGTCGCTGCCGGGGAATACGGTCTTGGCCAAGGCGGTTTCGCTCAGACCTAAATGGTCGCGCAGCACGCCTTTCAGCACCGCCCGCAGATCACTGGTCGGCATCAGGTCGCGACCCTGATAGAGCGCCGCCTTCGACAGCCCCGGCCATTTTGCCACCACCCGTCCGCCCGCCACCGCGCCGCCGGCCAGCAAGGCTACGCCGCCGGTTCCGTGATCGGTGCCGTTGGTGCCGTTCATCGCCACCGTGCGGCCGAATTCACTGGCGCAGACTACTATGGTCTTGCTCCAGGCCGGACCCATCGCCTGAGCCATGGCCGCCAGACCGTCGCCAAGCTGATTGAGTGGCCCGACCATGCGGCCCTGCTGGCCGTTGCCCTGAGCGGTGTGGGTATCCCAGCCGCCGGCATCCATGACGGCGATGCGAGGGCCGTCCACCGCCGCCAGCAGCTTGCCGGTCGCCTCGGCCAGGGACCGGAAGTTGCCGCCGCCGCCCCGCGCCATCCCGCCGCCCAGGGTCTGGGCCACGAAGCTTTCCGACTGCACGCCTTCTTCCAGCGCCATCGACAGCAGGGCGTCGCCCTCATAGAGGCCTCGCAATTTCTCCACCAGGGACGGCGACAGGCCGGCCAGCGGAGACGGCGACCAGGATTCCACCGGTTGCGGGCCGCGAAGGCTGAGCGGCACGCTCTGCCCCACCGCCAGTCCGGTCGAGCGCCCGGCTCCCAGCAGCGGCAGGCTGCGCCCCAGCCAGCCGGTCAGCAGCAGATGCGGGGCAGTGCCGCCGCCTTCCAGCACGTCCTGGCCGTCGAAATGGGATCGCTCGCGATAGGGCGAGGCCACCGCATGCACCAGCAGCAGTTCGCCTTTGCGATAGAGCCCGGACAGCCCGCCCAAGGCCGGATGCAGGCCGTAAATGCCCTCCAGCGGGATCACGCCCTCTTTCAGCGCCAAAGCGCCACGGGCGGCGGCATAGTCGGGATCGCCCACCGGCGGCACCGCATGCAGCCCATCCATGGCGCCGCGCAGGGCGACGAAGACGAAGCGGCGATCCCCCGGCAATGCCGCCAAGGCAAGCCCCGGTGCCGTCAGTAAGGCGGCTGACAGGCCCAGGCCCGTCAGGAAATGGCGGCGATTCAGCACCGGCATGATCTTACCTCCTCTGGAATTGCGGGCCGGCCAACAGCAACAGCGTGGCCTCGATGGGATCGCCGGCATCGGAAATAGCTCGGCGCAGAGTCGCATCGGCCAAGGGCCCCAGCGCCTCTTCCGCCAGCTGCAACAGATCAATGCGATGCAGCTTCTTGGCCAGATCGCGGGCCCATTCGATGCGCCGCATCAGGCTTTCCGGCCCCATCCAGGCTTCCGCGCGGTCGGGCCAGCCGGCGGGCGACGGAGCGGCGAAAGGCGGCTGGCCCAGCAGATTCAGGGGGCGCAGAAAGGCGTTGTCGTCCAGTTCCGGCCCCGCCAGCAGCCGCAAGCTGGAGACCACATAGTCATTGCTGCTCTTCATCTTGGCGAGCGGCGTCTTCCAGGGCTCGGACCGGGCGATCAGCGTGCGGCAGACGGCGGCCAGATCGCCGCCGGTCTCGCGGAAGGTCTTGGACAAGGCCTCGATGGCGGCGGGCGGCGGATCGTCGGCAATGAAATGACGGGCCAGCTTGGTGGTGATGAAACGGGCGGTGGCGGGGTGATGGGTCAGGATATCTACCGCCCGCAAGGCCTCGGTCTCGCCGCTTTCGGGGATGGTCACCGACAGAAACTGCTTCGGACCCGGCTCGTGAAAGCGGGGCTGATAGAGGAATTGCCCCACCATCCCTTCCCGCTCGTTGCCGACGGTCCAGCCGGTCAGCACCCGAGCCAGCGCCTGCACATCCTCCTGGCCATAGCCGCCCTCGACGCCGAGTGTCTGCAGCTCCATCAGTTCGCGGGCCAGATTCTCGTTCAGGCCCCGCTTTTGCCGGATGCCGGCCTGGGAATCGGGGCCGATCGAGGCGGTATTGTCCAGATAGGCCAGCATGGCCGGATGGCGCATGACCGCCAGTAGCATCTCGGAGAAACGACCGGCGACATGCGGACGGATGGCTTCCCGCTCGAACGGGCCGGCCAGATGCGCCACTTCGAAGCGGGTGGTCGAAACCGTGAAATGGTTCGACCAGAATTGCACCAGCCGCTCGGTGAACGGTGTTTGCGTCTCGATCGCCAGCCGGGTGCGGGCGGCGGCTTCGGTGGTGTAGAGGGCCCGCATCTCCGCCTTGGCTTTCTCTTCGGCCGGGTCCGGAGGTGCTCCGGCTTGGTTGGCGGCCTTGTCCATGCGGCGCACCGCCTTCAGTTCGGCGAAACGCTGGGCGGCTTCGGCGGTGGTCGGCAGGCCCGACAGCTGCGGCGGAATTGGTTGGGACGAGAGCTGCGCCAGCAACCACCCCCTGGGGTCGGAGCCAATATGCGCCAACTCGCCGGGGGCGGCGCCCTGGCCAAAACGGGTAGCGGCAATCACGGCGGACAGATCGGGCATTTCCAAGCCTCGTTGGCTTTGACGATGCTCCATTATAAAACATGGGATTGTGGCGAGCCTGAGATGCTTAGAGCGAACGAACTGGCACCATTTGTCCCCCTCGTCTATCATGCCGGCATGATCCGTGGCCCGCCTGGACGGAGCCAGTCGGGATCGCCATCTCAATACCGAACAGATCGCACAGCCGCTTTCCGGATGCGTCGCGGGACATGACGCAGACCGGATGATGGAGCCTTTTGATGTTTTCCTGGTTTGAACGACGCCTGTCTGCTTATCCGACCGAAGAACCGACGCAACCTCCGTCCAAGATTCTGCCTTTTCTCTGGCATTACACCCGCCCGGTCTGGCCGTGGCTGGTCTTGATGTCCTGCTGTTCGACCGTGATCGCCATCGGCGAGGTGACGCTGTTTCGCTTTCTTGGCGAGATCGTCGATTGGCTGGGACATGCTGAACGCGCCAGCTTTCTGGCGACCGAGGGGCATAAGCTGCTGGGCATGGCATTGGTGATCATGGTCGGGCTGCCGGTGGTGGCCGGGCTGAACTCGCTGGTCATTCATCAGGTGCTGATGGGGAATTTCCCCATGATCGCCCGCTGGCAGATGCATCGGTTCCTGCTGCGCCACTCGGTCACCTTCTTCGCCAATGAATTCGCCGGGCGGGTCGCCACCAAAGTGATGCAGACCTCTTTGTCCATCCGCGAAACGGTGATGAAGCTGCTCGACGTCTTCGTCTATGTCGTCACCTATTTCATCTCGATGGTGGCACTGGTGGCCTCGGCCGATATTCGTCTGGCGGCACCTCTGGCCGTCTGGCTTCTCTGTTATGGGGGGACCGTCGCCTATTTCGTGCCGCGTCTGCGCCGGGTTTCGTCCGAACAGGCCGATGCCCGCTCGGTGATGACCGGCCGCGTCGTCGACAGCTATACCAATATCGCCACCGTCAAGCTGTTCTCTCATGCCAGCCGCGAGGAAGGTTATGCCCGCGACGCCATGGGGCTTTTCCTTGGCACTGTCTATCGGCAGATGCGCCTGGGAACCTCTTTCCAGGTTTTGGTCTATTTCTTCAACTGTCTGGCGCTGTTCTCGGTGGGCGGGCTGTCCATCTGGTTTTGGCTGCAAGGCGATATCTCGATCGGCGCCATCGCCATCGCCATCGGCCTGGCCATGCGCATCAACGGCATGTCGCAATGGGTGATGTGGGAAGTCTCGGCGCTGTTTGAGAATATCGGCACCGTCTATGACGGTCTTTCGATGATGAAAAAGCCCCATGACGTTACCGACCGTTCCGACGCCACAAAACTGATCGCCGGCACGGGCCGCATCCGCTTCGAGAACATCCGGTTCCACTACGGCAAGCAGCAAGGCATCATCGATGATCTGAGCCTGGAGATCGCGCCGGGCGAGAAGGTCGGCATTGTCGGGCGCTCGGGCGCCGGCAAGACTACGTTGATGAATCTGCTGCTGCGTTTCTATGATCTGGAAGGTGGCCGCATCGTTATCGACGGCCAGGATATCTCGACGGTGACCCAGGACAGCCTGCGCGCCATGATCGGCGTGGTGACGCAGGATACCTCGCTGCTGCATCGCTCGATCCGCGACAACATCGCCTATGGCCTGCCGGATGCGAGCGACGATCAGATCATCGCGGCGGCGACGGCGGCCAATGCCTGGAGCTTCGTCACTCAGCTTTCCGACCAGCAGGGCCGTTTGGGGCTCGACGCCCATGTCGGCGAACGCGGCGTCAAGCTGTCCGGCGGTCAGCGCCAGCGCATCGCCATCGCTCGGGTATTCTTGAAAGACGCGCCGATCCTGGTGCTCGACGAGGCGACATCGGCGCTGGATTCCGAAGTGGAACAGGCGATTCAGGAAAATCTGTTCGCGCTGATGGCCGGCAAGACGGTGCTGGCCATCGCCCACCGCCTCTCGACCCTGACCAATATGGACCGGCTGATCGTTCTCGACAAAGGACGCATCGTCGAGGCCGGCACGCATCGTGAACTGATCAAGGCCGGCGGAATCTATGCCGATCTGTGGAACCGTCAGTCAGGCGGCTTCCTGGCCGATGACGCGGAAGCTCAGTTCCCCGCCAGCGTCTTGAACAGCCCGCAATGAAGATCGGGCGGCGGCGGAGCGATGTCTTCGCTGCCCAGAACCTCTAACGACCGCTGCCAATGGCGCAGGGTCGGATGGATATCGGCCAGGCAAGACTTTTCAGTCAGTTGCAGCCAGGGCTGGGTCATCTTCATGCCCTGATTGACCGGCATCCAAGTCGGCCAGTCCTCCACCCAGGTCTCCAGATTCTGCGCGCCCAACAGGGCTCCGATCAGGCTGCCGAACAGCAGCACGACATAAAGGCGCGGAGCCGACTTGGCGCGTATCGAGGGTTCGGAGACCGGGATCGCCGCGATGTTTTGAGCTACGAGTTCTTCCGTCGTCATGATTTTTGTCGCTCAGAACTGGAAATAGATGAAAGGAGCCACACCGTCGGGACCGAATGCGTCGATGGCGATGATGGCCACCGAGGCAAAGGCCACCTGCGCCGTTACTTGCATGGGCAGCGGCACAAGCTCGAGCCGGGCCGACAGACGCTCGATGAAGTCTTCCGGCAGCAGCCATTGCGCCAGCAAGGACAGGCCTACCAGCCCAGCCAGATAGGGCGTCACCACCTGCACCGGCTGCGACCAGACGGTCAGGGCGATCAGCACCTCTTTCGCCGTGCTAAAGTCGGGGGATCGGAAGAAGATCCAGGTGAAGCAGACGAACAGGAACACCAGCGGACCCGAGACGAAGTTCGGCAGACCGCCCTTCCCGCCTCGCAATTCCTGCCATCCCTTCTCGATTGCCAGCGCCAGCCCATGCAGCAGGCCCCAAGTCAGAAAAGCCCAGCCGGCCCCGTGCCAGATGCCGCCCAAAGTCATGGTGATCAGCAGGTTGAGATAGGTCCACAGCCGGCCCTTACGATTGCCGCCCAGGGGAATGTAGAGATATTCCCGCAGCCAGGACGACAGCGAGATATGCCAGCGCTGCCAGAACTCTTTGAGCGAACAGGCGCAGTAAGGCTGGTTGAAGTTCTTGGGGAACTCGTAGCCCAGCATCAGGGCGACGCCGGTGGCGATATCGGTATAGGCGCTGAAATCGCAATAGATCTGCACCGCATAGCCAAGCACAGCCATCCCCACATCCATCGCGCCATAGGCCGAAGGCGTGAAAAATACCGGCTCGACCAGCTTGGTGCCGATGGCGTTGGCCACCACCACCTTCTTGAACAGGCCGAAAACGATCAGCAGCAGGGCGCGATTGACCGGCACTGCCGACAAATCGCAAGGCTCTTTCAATTGCGGCAGAAAGGTCGAGGCCCGAACGATCGGTCCAGCCACCAATTGCGGGAAGAAAGCGATATAGAGCAGCAAATCCACCGGCGAACGGCAGGCCGGAACCTTGCCGCGATAGACGTCCACCACATAGGAAATGCCGTGGAAGGTGAAGAACGACACCGCCACCGGCAGCAGGATATGGGTTTCCGGAATGACGCTGTGGTGGACCCAGCCGACCAGCAGCCCGTTCAACTGCTCGGCGGCGAAGTTGGTATATTTATAGGTGCAAAGGATCAGCAGATTGATCCCCACCGCCGCCTGCATGATGCGGCGCTGACGCAGACCCTGGCTGCGATCGATCAACAGACCGGCAGCGTAATTCAAGAGCGAGCTGATGATCAGAAGCGGCAGGAAACCGGCGGGAAACAGGGCGTAAAAGACGTAACTGACGCCGATCAGCCAAATCTTGCGCCATTCCTGCCGGTCCTTCAGCGCCCAGCTGGAAAAAAACACAAACAGGAAGAAGATCAGAAAGCCCGTCGTCGGAAATTGCATTTCGGTCTAACGCCCACTTAACCCAGGAGCCGCCGGCTTGCCGGCGCGCCATCCGTCATATTCGCTCATCAGATATTTGAACAAGGCATCGCCGCTGGCGCCATAGCCTTCGGTGGTCATATGCACGTGATCGCCACGGGTCAAAGGCGGTACCGCCTGAGTCCAGGCATGGGCGCCGCAGACCGGCGGCATGATGCTGGACCAATCCCACAAGGCCAGCCCCTGCTGTGCCGCCACCTTGGCCTGCACCGCCCGCACCATCGCCAGCTTGGGCGGCGTATACCAGCGGCACAAGGCTCCCTTGGCCTTGCCTCTGACATGCAGGCGCGGATCGCCCTCGACCAGCGGCGCGCAAGGATAATGCACATCGGCGCGGAAAGCCCCGGGACAGCCCGGCGCCAGTCGTTCGGCATCCGGCGGGGTGACCAGCAGGATCGAGGCGTCGGGCAAGGCATTGCGGATCAGGGTGATTTCCCGCACCAGATCGGCGCCGTACTGCTCTTCCTTCAGATTGTCGCCAAAGCCCTCGTTGGTGCCGTAAGCCAGCACCACCAGGGCCGGATTGCGGATGGACAGATCGCGGGTCACGGCATCGGCGTTCCAGCGATCCATCACCGAAATCACGCTGCCGCTGATGCCCTGACTATCCCAGACGACGCCGCGGGCATTGCGCTGCACGGTCCAGGACAGCAAGGTCACCGGCCCGTCGCCGGCGGGAGAAAGCTCGAACCGGCGGGTGGGATTGGGCGGCTCGATGGATTCCATCTCGCTGCCGGTCATCGCGCCGTCGGTGGCGATGCGCCCGACCTCGGCTCCGTCGGCCTTGACCACCAGCGTGCCGCCGCCCGGCTGACGCAGGAAGCCAACCGCCAGGAAATCGAAGCGGTTGTTGTCGTCCTTGGTCTCGACCGCCATCACCTCGGAGGGGCTGCGGCCTTGAGCCAGGAAGCCAGTGACGCCATAAGGTCCCGGAACCTTGCTGGTCCAGCTGTTGCTGCTGGTCCAGCCCGAGCTGTAAACCGACAGCTGGGTGGGACGATAGCCGTCATAGGGCACACCCGGCGGCAGCATGCCGCGCCCAGCATTACCGAAGCGAGCCTGCATCAGCTCGCGCATGCGACCGCTGAAACGATCGCCGGCGGTGTGGCTGTCGCCCAGCTGCACCACCGTCACATTGGGCAGGCGGCCAGTCTCCAGCCCATCCAGCGCTTCGAAGAAAGCAGCCAGCGGATGGCCCGGCTGCCGCTGCGGCTGCGGGCTGGCGAAGGTCTGGTTGCCCCTGCCCTTCAGCACATGGATGGCGGTGCTGCGCGGCGGAATCGGCCCGGACGCCGACGGACTTTTCTGCGAGGACTCGCCGCAGCCGGCCAAGGCCAGGCAGACGAGCCCCAGGATTGCCAGAGAGCGGGAAAGCTTCATGGTTTCGCCGCCGGAGCAGCCGGCTTGGCCGGATCGGGCTTCGCTTGGTCGGGCTTGGCTGGGGCAGGCTTGACCGGATCTGGCTTGGCCGCAGATGCCGGTGCCGGAGACGGCGAAGCTGCGGTCAGGCTTTTGATCTTCGGTTCCAGCGCCGCCCGCAGCTTTTCCGCCAGCAAGTCATAGCCATAGGGTGTGTAATGGATGCCGTCCTCGATGCGCAGGGCATGGCGGTTGCCCGAGGCG
>Ga0306923_10002058_pt1 | contig 18230 bp, 32 predicted proteins | sample sta12Can44000108_FD_203841 | JGI IMG/M metagenome (GOLD analysis project Ga0306923, IMG submission 203841) | Lab enrichment of tropical soil microbial communities from Luquillo Experimental Forest, Puerto Rico - statanox.12C.anox.44.000.108 (v2)... | ecosystem: Environmental > Terrestrial >... | reverse complement strand
TTTGCGGTAGTTTTCTTAGGCTTTAGCTGGTCGGTTCACCCCCCATTACCCATGCTTTGAATTCGGCGTAAGGGGTTTCCAGGCGAAGGATGTCCTGATCATCGTCGGCAATCCCTGCAAAGGTCACCCAAGTCTCGGATCCAAGGGGCTCTCCGGCTGGCCCGAAAGCTCGCACGCATTGCTTGCTGAGCGTGACGGGGCCGCCAATCATGGAGTCCTCGAATTCCCTGAATTGCGGCTGCATCGCTTCGGCGATCCGCGCAAGCTGGGATGCGACTTGAGCCAATGATTTCGCGGCTTCGGCGATGCTGTCTTGTGCGTTGTCCTTCATCGTGCTTTTCCCTTTTTTAAGTTTCTGAGGTAATTCCGATCGACGCCGTAGAACTTTTGCTTGGCTGCGAGCGCGATAATGTCATCCCAATACTCCTCTGGGATGATGTTGTTGCGCGCCCAATAGTTGACCTGCCAATAAGACTTCCCCAGCGCCTCTGCGAGCTGCGATCTTTTGCGTTGGCCGCCCGCAAGCTGCACCAGCAGGTCGGAGAAAGTTGTTGGCAGGAGCAGCATGATCGTGGTTCCTTGGTTTCCTTATTTTGTTCGTTAGGGAAAGCGGGCTGATTCCAGCCCGCTCGCTTCTTTTAGACGGGCTCGTGTAAGCCCTTGGCATGGCCGCGCTTGATGATTTGTCCTCTCTTAATTTCGACGATGAAGGTTCCTTGGCGGCTTGACCGGATTGCGTTCGCTGCTTCTTTTTCTGAGCAGCCAGCCTTCTCTATAATCTGCTCGACCGTGCGCCATTTTCCGTCAGCGCAAGCCGCGCCGATCCTTACAGTAGGTCCGACTGATCGCTGCTTAGCTTCCTCTTTGGCTTCCTCCACTGTCATTTCTTTTTCTTCGATGGCTTCGGCTAAGTCGGGCTCGTTTTTTCTAAGATCGATAATGGTTTCGGCTTGTCGCATGCTGATCTCCCCTTGTGTGACCGGCTCAACCAGATCGGGCGCAGCATTGGCGACCTTGCGGGCTCGTTTCGCTGTCTCGTAGTTGACGCCGACTTTCTTTGCCGCTTGTGCCAAGCTGATTACTGGCGTTTCCGAAACGAATGGGGAATTTTCCCTATTCGTTTTTGCTGCATTCAAATTGCCCTCCTGTCCGCCGCGTTTCATGGCGGCGAGCGATTGCGCCGCCATGCCGAGTTGGGCTTTGTCCAAGTGGCGGCGTTGCAGGTTGAGCGACATGACATGATCGATGGCGTGGTTGTCGTCGCGCGCCGCGAAATTCTTCGTTTGGATCGGCACTCCGGCTTTCTTGCAAGCGAGATATCTGTTCCGCCCATCCAAGATCATGCCTTGATAAAGCTCAATCGGAAGCTCAAGCCCTCTGTCCTTAATATCTTTGACAAGATCGTCTAGCGGCTTGCCGCTCATAAGCGGGAAAGCTGCCGCTATGGGGTGGAATTCGTATTCGGGGATCATTTGCTTTCCTTTGGGCTGACGATTTTTGTGGACTCTATGATAGGATTGCTAGCAAAAAAAAGCTAGCAATAAAATGAAGAGGAGCCTAAAATAAAGCTGCACAGAGAGAAGGGATGCGAACATGGCTGATCGAAGCGATGCGATTCTTGAAGATGTGATGGAAGCTTGTGACGCTATTTTGACGGCTATCGAAGGGCGCGATACGGCTGCCTCCGGGGCTGCGCTTATGATCGCCCTGATTGTCTTGGCGCATGATGAGAAGCGAAGCAAAGAAGAGCTGCTTGGCTTTCTCACACGGCGCATGAACGAAAGCTGGGGTTTGTTCACCAGGGGGCAGGTCGAGCATGCAATCAGCAATATGCGCAAACGTAGAATGAACTGAGCATCGTACATCGCGTCAAAATTGACGCGGAGTTTGATATTGCTAAGCTTAAGATGGAGACGGGAATGGAAAATCTCAGGAAGGAATTTCTCATTATCCTGAATGGCGCGGTCCTCGCTGAGCGCGAGGCTTGCGCCAAGCTCGCCGACGCGCAGGTGCCGATCAGCAGTTCCGCTTTGCGCATCGCCGCAATGATTCGCGCCAGGCCGCCTTTCAACCCGCCGCCAATGGCGCTTGAAACCAGCAAAATAAGGGTGCGGGATCTCATCGCGCCGCGTTCCAGAAGAGGGGGCAAATAATGTCGCTGCCGCCGGATTTCGAACACGCAAAGGCTGATGCAGCCTCGGCGCTCATCGATGCAGCCATAGAAGGCAAGTCGCCAAGCTTCGCTACCGGGCTTTTGCTGCTGGCGATGATCGAGATCGCCAACAAGCAGCATTGGTCGAGCGCGCGGCTCCTTGCGTGGTTGATCGAGGCTATCGCCGCGGTCGAGGACATCTTCGAGTACAAGCTGGATGACGAAGGAGAAGGAGAACCAATCCAATGACGGTTAGAGAGCGCAAGATCATCGATCACGATGAATGGATGAAATGGCGCGAGCCGAACATCAACGCCTCGGAAGCCGGGGCGCTCTTCGCTATTGATCTCTACACTTCGCCGCTGGCGCTCTATCATCGCAAAAAGAAAACCGTCCCGCTCGATGAAGAGAACGACGCCATGCGGCGCGGGCGCTGGCTGGAGCCCGCCGTCTTGAAGGCGACAGCCGAGCTTCGCCCAGATCTCGAAATATCCGAGCCTAAGTGCTATTTCGACGATCCGGCGCTAAGGGTCGGGTGCACGCCCGACGCTTTCGCGGTCGAGAAGAAAAGCAGGCGCATTGGAGTCATTCAGGCTAAGACGGTCGGGGAAAACGTCTTCAAGGATTGGATGGCCTCCGGCAACCTGGAAACCCCCTTAGCTTATGAGCTTCAAACGATGATCGAGGCGGTGCAGACGCTGCGCCCGGATTTCGCGCTGATCGGCTTGATGATCGTGAGCTGGCGAGTCGATATGCGCATCATTTCGGTGCCGATCGTCGGCAAGACCTGGGAAGCCTTTCTGAAGCGTGTCAAACGCTTTTGGATCGACTTCGAAAAAGGCGTCGCGCCGCCTGTCAGCGGCTTGGACGGCGATTTAGTCCGCAAGCTTTATCCTGGGAAGCCCGGCGCAACAATCGACTTGAGCAGCAACAACCGGCTGCCGGAGCTGCTTGAGAAGCACGACGAATTAGCCGCAGCCCTGAAGGCGGGCCGCGCGCCGCTGAAGCCGCTGGAGCGGGATTACGAAGCTATTCGGACAGAAGTCAGGGGCTTCATGGGTGACGCCGAATTCGCGACTCTGCCGTGCGGCAAGACAGCCACACTCAAGCCGCAGACCAATCCCGGATGGACAGCGAGAGTCCTTCGCATCAAGGACGCAAAAGGATGAGGATGTCTAAAAATGGATGACATGAAAAGAGACTTCAGGGTTACTTTTCCGCCAATCGAGCCTGATCCCGGCGAGCCGCCGCCGCGTTCTGGGCAGAGATGCGTCAACTGCAACGCCTTCACTATCATTCCGCATCCGATTTTCGGGCAGCAAATGGTCTGCGCCGCAAATCCGCCGACAGCGGTTTTCGTTGGCATGCAGCAAACAATGACCATCAACCCCAAAACAGGGCAGAAAGATCAATATCCTTTTATTATGGGCTTACAGCCGCCGACCGAGCCGGAGAAATGGTGCAGATCATGGGAATGGGTTGGCCCTGGGGATGGCAGCAAATGAATAAGCAGCCGTACCAGTTCATGCCGGTGGCTGCTTTTAATCAAGCCGTGGAGGAGTCAGCGCAAGTCGCCGACGCCGAAGCGGCGCATCTCGAAAAGCTGGCCGAGGAGATTCGGCTTGAGAATGCCGTTTCGCCGCGGCGCGGGCTGAAATGGCGCATGGAGGAATGCTTGGCGGGCGCGCGCGCCGCCCGCCGCATCGCCGCCGGAATCCGGCAGGCGCTGGTTGAGACAGAGGAAGAGAACTAACGAGGAAGCAGACCATGACCGATGAATTTGACGGCGATAACAGCGACCAGAGGATCCCGCCGCGCGCTCGGCCCAGCGATCCATCCACAAGCCACAAGGCGATTCCAGATGGAAAAAGACTAGGGGCGCTTCAACGAATTTACTTGAAGATCTTAGCGGAATCTCATCGACCGCTCGCCCCTTTCGAGGTTGAGGAGATCAGCGGCCACTTTGGGCTATGGCGGCGCAATTCCGAGCTGAAATATAAAGGGATGTCAGAGGAGGCGGGTGAAACTTTCAATCCAGAAACGCGCAGAACTTGCAAAACACACCGCCCCACTGGCTATGGACGCTTAATCTCCAAGAGATAAAAAAAGCATGAGTCGCGCAGAATTACAGGAAGAGAACGTCCGACGCATCTATCCGAAACTTCTTGAAGTTTTGGAAGGCGAGACTCCGGCCGACGCCGGGATCGCGCTTTGCACGGCGCTGACCATCCTCGCTTGGCGCGAGGATTATTCGCTGGACTCGATTTTGTGGATGACGCGCGATTCGATCATAAACGGATGGCGAGCCCTAGAGTGGGGAATTTTGACAGAAGGAAGCGAGAAGGATGAACAAACCGAAGCCCAGAAGGCCGTCAATGACGGCGGAACTGCCGATTAACGCCGTGGACGCCAGCCTCGAAGATCCGCCGCGCCAAGAGATCGTTCCAGCAGCAAAAGGGCTGACGCCGGAATCGAGGGCGCTGGTCGTGCAGTTGCAGGAAAGCCAGTTCCAGGTTCGGCTCACCTTAGCTGAGCGCAGACCGCGCCACATTCATCGCTGCATGGAAGCCATGGTCAAGATGGCGACTATGTCGGAGGAGGTAGCGGCGTCGATGAGCTATGCGATTCCGCGCAGCGGCAAGATTCTTGAAGGTCCGACGATCCGCTTCGCTGAAATTGCTAAACAAGCCTGGATGCACGGGGATTCGAGCGCCCATGTCGTCTTGATCAATCGGGAGGCTAAGCACGTTCTCGTATATGGCGTCTATCTTGATTTGGAGACAAACAACGGCTGGGAAGAGCCGGTTCAGCGGTCGATCCAAGATCGGCACGGCAAAATTTACAGCGATGACATGATCAATGTCACTTGCAACGCTGCATGCGCCATCGCCAAGCGCAACGCGATTCTGACCGGAATCCCGCGCGCCGCCTGGATGCCAGCATGGGAAGCGGCCAGGCGCAAGGCGGCTGGCGGCGTCGAAGGATTCGCAAAGAAACGCCAAGAAGTTTTGAAGCACTTCATGCAGGCTGGGGTTGCGCCGGATAGGGTGCTGGCGACGCTGGGGGTTCGCAGCGAAGCGGCGCTGACAGGCGAGCATATCACCAGCCTTCGCGGAATGTGGTCTGCTTTGCAAAGCGGGGAAGCGACGCTTGATGAGCTGTTCCCGCCGATCAAGGATCTGGTTCCGGCGGCTGCGGCGGAGCCGGAAGAAGCGCAGCGAAAGCCTCGGCAAACGCTTGAAGATCTTGCCGAGGAAGAAGCCGATACCGAGGCAGAAGATACTGCCAGGAAGGTGCAGGAAGCCCGTGAGCGGCTGTTGAAGCAGGCGCGCGACGATGGGCGCTTAGGCTTCCACAAGGGGCTTACAAGCGTTCCCAAGCGCTATATGGAAAGCGCTGAATTAGAGAAGGCTTGGAAGGAGGAGTTCGAAGCCACCAAGCGCGAAACAGAAGCGCAAGCCGCGGAAGACGATGAAGGCGAATACGACGGGGAAGTATGAACCTTATGGGATTCGCTCGGGGTGACCATGGATAGCCCCCAGAGCGCTGGCCCGGCGGCGAGCCGGGGAATAAGCGTGCAAGCCGTACAATCCCTCCAGTTTCTTTAAAAAGGACCAAGACATGGTGCAAGTAGTGACCTTAAAGCTTCCCAAGCAAGTTCTGATTAATCGGGATCGGATGATCGAGCTTGTCGATACTATGGAAGACACCACCCCGAATGAAGCCCTCGTGATGCTTTGCTTTGCGCTAAGCCTGCTCTATCGAAGCGCGGCTGATCGGCAAGAGATGACGGTGATTGAATTCACTGACAGCGTTGGCGTTCAAATTCGCAGCCTTATCACCAATCCGCCGCAAGGCTTTGATGATGAGCCGACGCCGGGCTGCGAATGCCAAGCATGCAAAGCTAAAGCGGAGATTAAAGCTCGTGCCAAAGCTCGCGCCAATTAGCGGTCATCGGCCGCGCATTTTGGCGCTCGATTTGATGAGCGCGCTAGGGTGGGCGTGCCGCTCGAATGACGGGGCGGTGCTCTATGGCACCGAGACATTCGTGACGCCCCAGATGGCGAGTCCCGGAATGCGGTGGCTGCGCTTTAGAAACTGGCTCAAGCGGATGCGGGAAGAGATTGAGCCGGACTTCGTTTTTTTCGAGGAAGTGCAAGGCTTCCCGCCAAAAAATTGCGGACGCGATTCGAAAATATATTATGGTTTCGAATCGACCCTGCTCGCGGTCTGCGCGGCTGCGGGGCTTGATCACCAGGGGGTTTCGCCTGGGAAAATCAAGAAATTCGCCGCCGGGAACGGCAACGCCTCGAAAGAGGCGGTAATCATAGCTATCAAGGCGCTGGGCTATCTGCCCAGCGACAGCAACCAAGCCGACGCCATAGCGCTGCTGCTCTATGCCGAAGCTTTTTTAAGAGGAGAACAAGGATGATTTCGATGGAACTAGAAGCAGGCGAAGGAAAAAAAGGCCGCCGGAAAGGCGATGGCGCGGTTGGGTTTATAACCAAGCTCGGGGCCGCGAAGCAAGCCCTCGCGCTCGCCGAAGATATCCCAGATATTTCCGAACTTCTTGACAATGCCGAAGCGATCCGCGCAGCGGCGAAAGCGAAACATGTCAGCACACCGGGCGTCAATGCTTGGACGCGCTTCGTCGTTGACATCGAGCGCACTGGCTGGAATCGCATCGAAGCGATGCAAAAAGCTGGCGAGCTACCGAAACGTGGCGGCAATAGAAAATCAAACCCCGAAGTTCGGGGATTGACTTTAAATGATTTAGTCCCTGATCAACGCGCATCTGAATGGTCAATGCTGGCGCGGCTTACTAATCAACAGCTTGATGAGATGGAGAGCTTGGCGAATGCAGAGGATCGCCTTCTTACGCGCACTGAGCTTTTGAAGCTCGCCAAAGGCGGAATGCCGACGCCTTCGAAGGCGGACGGAGCAGCGAAAATGCGCTCCGTAGAGGATCAAACTTTGATCGCAAAAGCGCGCCTGATCGCAACGGATGAGGGATTTGCGGGCAATGACATCCAAATCGATGACGACGCCGAGATTAACAAGGAAGATCGCGGCGCTTGGATTCAGGCTTGGATTTTCCTCGAAGACGAGCTGATCCGCAGCGATCTTCAAGACTAATACCATACACAGGGGAGAGAGAAGGATCATGACTTACATTGACACTTATAAAGGCAATGGCGCAGTCGCTTTTGTGAATAAGCTTGAGTCAGCAAAGCAAGCTCTTGCGGTCGCAACTGAACTGCCTGACATTGCTGCGCTTCTTGACAATGCCGAAGCGATCCGCGCGGCGGCGAAGGCGAAGCATGTCAGCGTAACCGGCATTAATGCTTGGATGCGTTTTATTATTAACGCTGAGCGTAAGGGGTGGGCACGCATTAAAGCAATGCGAGACGCTGGGGAATTACCGAAAAGATCAGGTAGGCCGAAATCAAATAATATCTTGACTTTAAATGACTTAGTTCCTGATCAGCGCGCTCATGAATGGTCTATTCTAACTAAGCTGACAGAATCCCAACTCGATATTATGGAACGCTTGGCGAATGCAGAGAACAGATTATTGACGCACGCCGAACTCTTAAAGCTCGCTAAAGCCGATACGCCTAAGTTGAAAAAACCAAAGCATTCCGAACCAAAGCTGAAGCTAATCGAGTATGCGCAAGATATGGTTTCAGACCTAAAAGAAGTTGTTATTAAAGTAAATGACGACGCCAAAATCATCACAGAGGATCGCTACTCTTGGGTTGAGGCTTGGATTCGCATCGACTAATCAAACAGAAGGAACTGCCATGGCCAGAACCACAGCCAATAAAGGAAATGGGCGCGGGAGGGGGCGAGCGAGCCATCCGATCGTTTCCGACGACTTGCCACCGCCGCCGAAAGCGGAAGCCAAGTTCGAAACCGGAGGCGAAGCCTTTAGGCGCATCGCGACCAAGCGCGTGGATAATGTGCTCAAGAAGCTCAACGTCCTTGCCAAGCTTGCTTCCGGCAAATACAAGTACGGCTATACCGACAAGGATGTGGAGCACATTCGCGCTAGCCTGCTTGTCGCTGTCAATGCGGCTTGCGACCGGCTTCGCCGCGAGCCACCGGCGAAAGTAGGCTTTACCTTCGATCGCCCCGATGCAGCCGCTTAATTATCCCGCATCTGCGGCGCGCGGGCTTGAGCGCTTCATTGCGGCAGGCAAGGCGGCGGCTATCCCAGGATCCGAGCACGACATTTTTTCGTGCGAGCGGTTGCTAGATTTGCTGCTGCTGCCGCAGTGCGCGCATTTTCAGCTTCCTGAAGGCGGCCACCTTTTTGACGATAAGCTTAAGGGAATCCAGGGGAAGCCGGTCAGGCTTCCATATCCCTTGATTTCGGTGAGCTACCGCATCGATACCCAAAGCGCCCTGGACAGCGATACTTTCGACGGCAGCAAGCTTATCCATGTGCCGAAGCGCTGCATTATCGCTATCGAGCTGCCGCGCGATAAGCTGCCAGCGGGGGCGCAGCATGTCTTTCCAGGATGCCAGTGGATTTGCATGGTCATGGCGCTTTTCGCCGTGCAAGGCGACGACTGGCGGCCCTGCATGTCCGTGGCGCTTTTGCCAACGGACAAGTGGGACGGCACCGGCTACGAAGGGCCGACGGTCGATCCGCCGACCTTCATGAAGGAGCCGACCGGGGCTACTTTCATGGGCAGAATTTGCATCATGATGCCGTGGCATTTCGAGCGGGCTAAGCGCATGCATGGCGCAGAGTATGCGCAGCGCTCAATTTATCACGACATCGGCGGCGAAGCGGAGGCGGTGCTCGAAATTTGCGAAGCGCTAGCGTGCTCGAATGTCTATGAAGAAGAAATACAAAACGTTAAGCCAAGGGTCAATGCTCAGCGCATCAAGCAAGGCAAGCTCCCTCTTTGGAGCACAAAGGTCTTAAAGGTGCGAGTCCCGCGCAGGCGCGAGCAAAAGCCATGGCAAGGCGGACATCATGACACGCCCGGCTTCCACATCTGCATGGGCTACACTCGTCGCGTGCCTTATTCGAACGGAACCAAAACTGAGTGGATTCAGGATTATGCCCGCGGCGATCCGGCGAAGGGCGTGATTAAGAAAACTTACAGGCTGACGACATGATGAAGCTTACTGTCGAGATCGAGTCTAAATGCCAGGATGTAAGTTCTGACGCCATAGCTGCTCTGCTTTATGAGCTATCGGATGGTTTGCGATCCAATACTTTCTTCCTGCTTAAAGGGCCGCCGGAAGCGCGCACAGTGCTGATAGAGCGAAGCGTAGTGGACAATTCGACTCAGTCATCTTTAACCGGCAAGCTAGTCGCGACTCCGCCGGAATCTTGATCCTGGATGCGATGACCTGTCCCGGAAATGAGCTTGCCTACGCCATGCCCAATAGCGCAAAATATGGGCTTCCAACCCAGCCGCTAAAAAAGGAGCTAAAGCTATGGCTAATGATGGTCATCATGATGATGACGATGACAATCATGATGGTCATGATGAAGGCAAGCCGATCAAATCAGGCGAGACTGTCAAAATTAAGGGAACATACATCACCCCAGAAGGGACTAGCGCGCCTATTGAGATCGACGGAATTATCATAAGCATCGATCTATCGGCGGCACCCCCTCCGGTAGCTACACCCACCTAAAAAGGAGAGCGAAAACTATGGCTGAATATGAAGTAACCATCAAGGGAACTCTCACGCATGCCGATGGCACCAGTGAAGCAGTGACGCTGGTTGGGCAAGCATTAGCTGAGGGTGGAACTAGCCCTGTCAATAGCGGCGATACGGTCAAGATCAAGGGCGTCCTCGTGACCTCCAGCGGTGGCAATGAAAGCGCCGACCTGTCGGGAACCATCAGAAAAGAAGAGCCTGAGAAGGGGCCGAAGACATAGCAAAAAGGCGCAGCTAGCTTAGGGGCTTTAGCTGCGCCTTTTCAGGACCGCGCACACACGAGAAGAGAAGGATCACCGATGCGATGGAGCCCGCACAAGGAAGATGGGATCATCCTCGCGAGGACTATAGTTCGCGCTGAAAAACTTTTCAAGAGTGCGCCGCGCCATCTTTAAACAAGAAGAAAGGAGCGGCCTGCCATGCCCGCGTCAGTCTTCAAGGAGAATTTTCGCTCTTTTATCAGTTTAGGCTACTCTCCGCTGGCTCGGTTCGAAAGCAGTTGGCCCAAGGCTTGGTCCGACTATTGCCTTGCTGTTGCGCCGGATGAAACGCTTCGGCGATGGAAGCGAGCGCCAAACGCCATGATTGCGCTGGCTTGCGGCTTCAGGGGGCTGGTCGCCCTCGATTACGACTCCGACGATCCGGTCATCAAAGCTGAAATACTCAAGGCGCTGCCGCAATGCCGCGTCGCGCGCTTCGGCTCGAAAGGCTTTGCGCTGCTTGCGCGCTATGTCGGCGAAAAAGAATGTCGGTTCACTAATATCTACACCGGCGAAGGCGCGCAAAAGCGCGCGCTGGTTGAGATTAAAGGGACAGGGCAGAACATCACCGTGCCGCCTTCGATCCACGCCAAGACCGGAGCGGCTTATTATTGGATGAACCCGGAAACCGGCGAGTGCACCGAAGCGCGCCCGGCATTTGATGAACTTCCCGCTATCGATGACGCCAATATCGAGCGCTTACGGGCCGCCCTGGCTAGGTGGGCTTCGCCGCCGCGCCCGGCTGCGCCGCGGCGGCCTGGCTTCGATCCGGCTAAGATCGCCAAATCCCGCTACGAAGCTTGGTTTCGCGCCGGGCTCACCAACGCCCAATCAGAGCTTTCCGGGCTTCGCGAAGGCCGGCCCACGGCGCTTTTCAAATCGGTCTGCGCTTTGGGGGCCGGGGTCCATCATCAATTTATTCAGCAACGCGAGTTTGAGAGCGCCTACTTGGCTGCCTGCGATGCGAACGGGCTTTCAAGCCGGGAAGGGCACCACGCGATCCTAGCCACCATCTACAGCGGCTTGCGCTGGTCTGCTGATGACGATTTGCCAGACCTCGGGGAGCAGCCTGCCCGCCAAAAGGCCGCTAAGCGCCAAGATAACGGCGGCGGACAAGCTGACCATACAATTTGTCATGACACTGGAAAAGCGACCAGAGAACATTCAGGGAACGGGCTAGATCGCGATGCCGCCGCAGAAGATCCGCGGCCGGTTATTAATATTCATGAAGATCTCAACATCGTTGTGGATAAGGCGGAAGAAGCTTTGTTCGAAGCGAAGGCGGAGATCTATCAGCAAGGCGGGGTGCTGGTATGGCCAAAGCGGTGCTCATTAATAGACAACAAAGGCGACAAAGTTCATGTCCCGGCTATTGCGGCGGTTAATGCGGTTATTATCCGCGACGCATTAAGCCGCCACGCCCGATGGCACAAATGGGATGGCCGCGGCAAAAAATTCGTCAGAACCAATCCGCCCCAGGACATTGCGCAAACTGTTTTCAGCCGCCAAGGGCAGGGGGAATGTTGGCGCATTCTCGCCGGGGTTTCGGCTTCGCCGATGCTGCGGCGCGACGGGACCATTTTAGCGAAGAAAGGCTATGACGAGATGTCTGGCTGGTTTCTTCAAGATCTGCCGTCGATGCCGTCGATGCCGCCGCATCCAAGTGAAGGCGACGCGCGCAAGGCGCTGGAAACGCTTAAGCCGCTTCTCGAAGAATTCCCTTTTATCGATAGCTTGCATTCCGATAGGAAGCCGGAAAACACAGCCAGCTATTCGGTAGCCATGAGCGCCATCCTGACGCTGCCAGCTCGCCCCATGATGAACGTCGCGCCGGGGCACGCCGCGCGCGCCAACGAGGCAGGCACCGGCAAGACCTATCTCTTCAACATCGCCTCGGCTATCGGACTCGGCACCAAATGCCCGGTGATAACGCAGGGCGAAGACAAAACAGAAAATGAAAAGCGCCTCGGCGCTTTAATGTTCTCAGGCTCACAAATTATCTGCATAGACAATGTGAACGGCGATTTGCAAAGCGACCTGCTCGGGCAAATCATCAGCGAAGATCTCGTGCAAGCGCGGGTGCTCGGCAAATCGGAGAGTCCCAAGCTCAGCAACAGATTCCTTGTTTTCGTCACAGGCAACAATCTGCAAATTGTCGGCGATCTCAACCGGCGCATGCTGATTTGCGAGATGGACGCGGTGCTGGAGCATCCCTATCAGCGCCGGTTCGATCACGATCCGGTCGCCATGGTTTTCCAGGATCGAGGGCGATATATCGCGGCCTGCCTGACCATCATCAGGGCGCACTATTTGGCGGGCTGCCCCGGCTCCGCCGATCTCGATTCCCTGGTGACCTTCGAGCAATGGACGAACGTCGTGCGCGGGGCGCTGGTTTGGCTTGGGCTGCGCGACCCGGTCGAGTCCATGGAGGTTCTTAAAAAAGCCGACCCTATGCGCGTCGAGCAAAGCGCTTTCGTGACCGCTATGGCTGAGCTTTTCGAGCCGGATTACGCCAAGCCGGTGACGGTCAGCGAGATTATCGAGGAAGCGAGCAGAATGGAGGAAGATGGGAGGAACGACGCGCGGAAGCGCCTAAAGGATATGCTGAAGGAATTCAGCGACAGGCACGGCAATCCTTCAAGCCGCCGGGTCGGGAAATGGCTCGGCCGATTCTTGACGCGGCGCTTTGGGGATTTCCGCTTAGTAGGAACCAACGAGAAAAGACCAATGATGGAATATTGGGTCGAAAGGCTGCCATGACTAACGATGAAACCTACCGTTTGACTGCTGCTGATGCGGCTATTGTGAAGGGGCTGCTTGCTCGCGGTGAGAAGCAACAAGATGTTATGGCGTATTTCATCGTCATGCATGGCAGCCTAAATCAGGGGCGCATCGCAGACATAGCGACTGGCAAAAAATTCCCAGATGTTGAAGCCGCCAATGATTTGCCGCTTCCGCTCGCCAGTATTTTTGAACGATGGCGCAGCCTTTTGCGGCTCGCCATAGAATTAGCCGACGCTATCAAGGGAGCTAAGTCATGACGACTGAGCTTGTCTATTACCAAGCCGCTAAGACGGCGTTAGCGCAAGTCGTGAAGGTCGATGAAGCGAAGAATATTCGTGACAAGGCTTTGGCGATGCAAGCTTATGCGAAGCAAGCCAAAGACAACGAGTTCTTCAACTACGCCACCGAGATCCGCATGCGGGCGGAGCGGCGCATGGGCGAGCTGATGGCGGATCTGCCGAAGGCGACCGGCACCCGCTCGCAGTTCAAGGGAAAAGATGCTTCTGGCGCATTCACAATAAATGCGCCAGAAAAAGTCGTTCAATCCTACAAAGAACAAGGCATCAATCCGAGGCTCGCTGATCGGGCGCGGAAGTTCGCCGCCATGCCGCCCGATGAGTTTGAAGGAAGGATTAGAGACTCAGCGGAAGCCGGGATCAAGGCGCAAAGCCGCCACGAAAGGCAGGAAGATAAGCGGCAAAGGCGCTCCGAGCGCGAAGAAGAGCTTGCTGAAAAAACCAACGCTATCAGCAACCAAATAGGGCACCAGCTCTACAATGTGATTCTGGCTGACCCGGCTTGGCGCTTTGAAGTCTATAGCGTGAACGGAATGATGAAGACCGCGGATAATCATTACCCGACCAGCAGTGTCGAGGAATTCATGGCGCTGGATGTCGCCGGGGCGGCGGCGGACAATTGCGTGCTCTATCTCTGGGTTACGGTGCCAATGCTACCGGAAGGGCTGCGGCTGATGGCGGCGTGGGGCTTCGAATATAAATCACACCTAGTATGGGTCAAGGACAGATGGGGAACTGGCTATTGGCTGCGTAACAAACATGAATTGCTGCTGATAGGAACCAAAGGTAATCCGCCAGCGCCGCTTCAGGGAACGCAACCAGCTTCAGCCATTGAAGCGCCTGTTGGCGCGCATAGCGAAAAGCCAGAGATCTTCTATGAGATCATCGAAGGGATGTTTCCGACTGTGCCGAAGCTCGAAATGTTCGCGCGCGCCGAGCGCGCGGGGTGGGATTATTGGGGCAATGAAATGGAATGATTAGCGCTGCGAGAATGAAGGAGCTTGCGAAGATCGAATGCACAATCAATGGAAAGACCAAAACGCTCGGCCAATGGGCGGTTTATTGGGACTTGAAGCCGGACACGATCCGGGGGCGGTTGGACAAGGGCTGGCAGGCGCACGACGCTTTCACTTTGCCGAGGGGCTGGGTGACCAGCTACAGGCGGCAGGCCCGTTCGGATCGATTCTTGCAGACCCGCCATGGCGGTTTCAAAACTCGACCGGAAAAGTAGCGCCAGAGCACCGGCGGCTGCGCCGCTACGCCACCATGTCTGCGGAGGAGATCGCGGCGCTGGCGGTCGCCGATATCGCGGCCGACCCGGCGCACCTGTACCTCTGGTGCCCTAACGCCATGCTTTGGGAAGGAATGCATGTCATGCGGGCTTGGGGCTTTCAGTACAAAACTGTCATAGTTTGGCACAAGGTCCGCAAGGACGGCGGCTCGGATGGCCGCGGCGTCGGGTTCTATTTCCGCAATGTGACCGAAATGCTTCTGTTCGGCGCGCGCGGCAAGAACGCGCGGACGCTGCCGCCGGGGCGGCGGCAAGTGAACTATATCGCCTCGCGCAAGCGCGAGCATTCGCGCAAGCCGGATGAGCAGTATGGGCTGATCGAGGCGTGCTCGCCCGGCCCATGGCTCGAATTGTTCGCCCGCGGGCGGCGGGCGAATTGGATAAGTTGGGGAGATGAGGCGCGATGAGTAGGCTTGAATGGCTCATGTTTTCGCTGATGGTCGCGGTGATGCTTTCTTTCGTCGTCGCGATCATCGCCTGCGCAATCACTGGAGGAGACTGCTGAAGATGACGAAGATCCATGTTCTGAAATGCGCGGAGCCACATTTCACCGATGTTGCGGAAGGGCGCAAGCGCTTCGAGATCCGTTTCAACGATCGTGGCTATGCGGTCGGCGATATCCTGGAGCTGATCAGTCTGGGGGATGGCCGCCGCCAGCGGGTCGAGGTTCTGCACATGCTAGAAGATTATGGCGGCGAAGGCAGCAATTACGGGCTCGCGGAAGGCTTCGTCATCATGAGCATTAGGCAAACAGGATGGGAGACTTAAAATGAACGACCTTCTTCATAAAGATATTCTGATCGCTGAGCGCCTTGCGATCAGATTCATCAACGCATGGTTCGACGGGCTTCAATTCTGGATCATGTGGAGAAAGAAATGGTGACGGAAGCAGAAGGGCTGCTCTTACTGCTGGCCGCCGGGGTAGGCGGCGCAATCGTTGGCTATCATGCCGGGCTGAAACGGGCCAGCGCGGCGATCTGGGAAGCCTGCCAAGCGACGGCGCAAGACACCACCGCCATGAACCAAGCGGCGTTGCCGGTGCGGGAAAGGATCATCGCCGAATGCATCAAGGCGGTCGAGAAGATCAGACCCGAAGTTACGGCGGATCTGAAGGATAAGCAGCGCGATGCGGCTATCTGGATGCGCAGCGGAGTCGAAGACGCCCTAGAAGCTTTGCACAAGCTCATCGATATGCGCAGTTCATTGTTTAACGCGCCGTTTAGAGAGCGCGGCGAAAGTAAGTATCGCTGGCAGCGCACCAAGCTGGAAGAGGATGAATTCTGACGCTGGCTAATTTTGCTAGGAAATCCCATATAAGACTCGGCGTGGCACGGCGTGGCCCGGCGTGGCGCGGCAAGACATGACGTGGCGTGGTTTGGCAGGCGAGACGCGGCACGACGTGGCTTGGCGGTGCGGGGCTGGGCGAGTCGAGGCTTAGGGAAAAGGTCCACTTCGGTGGACCTTTTTCATTTAATCAAGTAGTTCCCAATCAACGACGCCTTTGCCTTCGATGCCAAGCATGCTGGCTAAAGCTGGGCTTAAATCGATACCAGCTTTATTTGTGGGTATTTTTCCTTGGTTCGGCCCGGATGGCAGCGGCTTGCTTTCGTTGTGGCATGTCTCTGCAATGGGGCGGGCGTCGCCATCGATATAAGCGGCGTCATCAACAGTCCACGGACCTTTATCGCGAACTGCCGCGACTGCGCTTAGCGAGCCATTCCACACACGCACCAACGGTGCATTTTCAGGGAACAGATCCGGGTCGAAGCTATAGGGCAGCGACAGATAGAGATCGCTGTCGTTTAGATAATCATAGGGAGCGTAAGCGCTATTCTCCTGATCTTCCACGCCTCCAAAAATAGTTGCTTCGATTCCGCAATGGTTGTCCTGAATGCCGGTTTGTTCGGTTGGCGGATGAGTTTGAGAATGAAATTCTTCGCCATTTAGACACAAAACTACATCGCCAGACAGTTTGATGCGCATGCGCACCACATGCGGGGTGTTGGGCTTGCCGACGACTCGGGTGCCGTTGATGATGACGGCGACGTTGCCTTCAGCTGTGCCGACGATATCGACGCGGGCTTCGCCTTCGCCGGGTTCTTCCGGTGCTGGCGGCTGCTCGGGCGGCTGATCGGAAATTTTTTCGCCAGTCAACGCTTCAGCTAGAGCAGTGCAGATAGCTTCAAAATGTTCGTTAAAAAGATTGGAATCAGAAGTGTTGTCGCAAAAACAAACTTCGACTAAGACACAAGGCTCATCGGTATTATTAAGTACATACAAATCAGATCTATATTTCGCGCCGCGATTAGTAAAATGACCGGCTGCGCTCATGCTTGAAGCAATCTTGCCAGCTAGACTTTCTTGAGTCACATAAAGACATTCGCAGCCGTGGGCATTGCCGTCATAAGCATTCAGATGAACGCTGACATCGTAATCTCTATCTTGGCTGTTATGCCAGTTCGTGATTGTAGATAAGTTCGTGCTTGAATCATGACTGGTATTGTCATGAAAAGTAGTAGCTGAATGTCCAGGCAAAGCATTAATGACTTGCGCTGCTCGATCAGTGACTCGGCGCGCTGCATCGACTTCGTTAAGCTGAGGCGGCACCGGGTAGCCGCTAGCGCCTTGGCAATGCTTTGCATGACCACTTGAAATTGCAAATTTTGTCATTCCTTTTTGCTCCCTTGGAACACTAACGCTCGCCTATTATATACGAACGCCTTCCGCGATTTGGCATGGAAAGGCAGGCATGGCTCGGCTCGGTGGGGCCAGGCGCGTTCTGGCCAGGCTGGTCCAGGCGGATCATGGGGAAAGGGGTCGCTTCGGCGGCCCTTTTTCATGCAACTGGCACTGCATCGCCGACCGGCTGGATCGTCCCGGAAACGGCTTCGCCAGCAACTAAGCCGATATCGGCAGTCGTGACCAGTTGCTTCACGCCAGTTCCAAGATCGACATCGGCGCTCGCTGACACTTGAACCTGCCCAACTGGTCCAGCCGGAACGACTGTGCAGATTGTAGAATCGGCGGCGTCAGCGGTGACTGTAGCCAGCGAAGCGTCCGATGCAGCCCACGCGACTGGTCCATCGACTGCGGCAGGATTGCCGTGGGCGTCAACGTAAGATACTTGCATAGATACTTTATGATCGACTGGAAGCGTGTACACAGCAGTTGGTCCTTTCGTCCTGATGCTAAACCCGTCGTAGTTGATTGTCAGATACTGGTCGCCTTCCGATTTCCGAAGCGCGATGCCAGAAATGGTAATTGCTTCGCCAAAGCTGATATCGAGGACATAATCAGCCGCCATCACGTCTTGCCGAAAGTAGCCCAGCCCACCCATGCGCCGATCAATGCGCCTACGCCGCCCACAGCGGGCTGCACAGCCCATGAGACGGATTCCCAGCCCACCAGAGGCGAAACGAAAACGAAGGCATAGCCAAGCAACATTGCGCCCACAATCGCGCCTCCGCCAACGATGCCTGCGGTGGCTTGGCTCGATCCGGGGGTTTCCCAGGCAACTTCAGGAAGGATGACGGGCTTAGACTCGTCGGGCATGGCGGCGTTCCTTCGATGGCAGTCCCGGCTTCCGGCGACCAACCAAGTTTTCGAGTGAAAAAAGCCGGGACCGAAATAGCTATAGCACCGACTCCCCGGTTGGCGCGAGCGCAATCGTCCGCTTGCCAGCCCGTGCGCATAATGGGATGATATTGGGCGAAATTGTGGCTCTAGCTAAGGCATTGCCATGAACCCAGGTCTGCCGG
>Ga0306923_10002057_pt1 | contig 18233 bp, 14 predicted proteins | sample sta12Can44000108_FD_203841 | JGI IMG/M metagenome (GOLD analysis project Ga0306923, IMG submission 203841) | Lab enrichment of tropical soil microbial communities from Luquillo Experimental Forest, Puerto Rico - statanox.12C.anox.44.000.108 (v2)... | ecosystem: Environmental > Terrestrial >... | reverse complement strand
CGATCTTGGACTTCTGACCTGGTACACGGCGGAGTTCATGCCGGACAACCTTCCCGGGTTGTTCAGCCAGTTTGATTACCAGAAATCGCTCGAGACCTATGCCGATGGCCGCGAGGCACGCACCCAGGGACTCGCGCGTTTCTTGGCGGGAATCTCGCACGCGCAGCTGGCCGGGATCCACGGACTGCCGGATCTGACTGACGCGGCCGTCGATGCCTACCACTTGCTGGTGGAAAACCAGGGAAACGGCGGAGTATTTGGGCAAGCGGCCTCGGGCGGACTGCTCGAGCGCACGGTCTTTAACCGGTTTGGCACGTTCCGCGATCAGATGTATGCCATTTACGCCCTCTCGACGTTCGGGAAAGCATTTCAGGTCGAAGAGCCGCTCTCGGCGGCCTTGAGCTGCGCAAACGCAATGCGCGCGCTGCAGGGAGAAATGGGGGAGTGGTGGTTCCTCTACGACAAGCGCACAAGCCGCGTGGCCAACCGATACCCGGTGTTCTCTTGGCAGCAAGACGGATTGGCGCCGGTCGGCTTGCTGGCCGTCGGTGAAGCCACAGGGCAGAGCTTTCATGAGGCAATCTACAAGGGATTGTCATGGATTTCAGGAGCCAATCAACTCGGAAACGATCTTCGCAATGTGGACCAAGGCGTCATTTGGGATTCCATTCAAACGAAAAGGAGAACGCCGAATTACTGGGAGGCAGCGCGGAACTGGATGAGCGCGACGCCAAAGCCCATGAGGGAGCAACTCCGGGTTCACTATGAAGTGCGGCCTGACCATTTTGGGTGGCTGTTGTATGCGTTTGGGAGGATGGGACTGCCGAAAGCGGAGCGTTCCTAGGACGCGGGGTACCATGGAACGTTTTTGGCCAAATGCGGTAAGAGTATTCCCTCACGGTCCGCAGAGCGCGCCAACCATCGCCGGCCTCTCAAAATAACTCGCTTGCTTTCAATGCGCTGTCTCGATTCGAGGGAACTTTCCGCTGACAGGCGATGGCCAGATCTGGTAGTGTGATTGCGACACCGAAAATCGATTCTCGTGGTTACGTATTTTCTTAAGTTGTTTGGATTGAGTTGTTTAGTTATGCTTGAGGGGTTAGCCGGTTACTGTCGGCGACCTTAAGGGCGGTAGCCTGTCCAAACCATAGACCGGATTGAAGCGTCCTGCAACGGGTAGCTCCTATGAACAAAGCGGCTTGGGTGACGGGTACAGAAGGGTTCATTGGGTCCCACATGGTCAAATTCCTTTCGGCGCGCGGCTGGAAGGTCGTCGGATCCTACCTGCGGGAAGGTCCCGAGCCCTTTCCCGTCCTGGCGAATGTGCGTTTCGCCCACTGCGACCTGCGCAATGGCCAACGGGTATCGCAACTGGTGCATCAGTATCGACCCACGCATATCTTTCACTTCGCGGCGCAAAGCCTGCCGATGGTTTCCTGGGCCGATCCCGTCACGACGTTTGAAAGCAACATTCTGGGGTCGTTGTATCTGTTCGAGGCGGCCCGGCAGCTCGAGAGGCCTCCGGTGGTCGTTTCGGCCTGTTCGAGTGCGGAGTACGGAAACGTCGCCGCTTCCGAAATACCCGTTCGGGAAGAGCACCCCCTGCGTCCCCTGCACCCCTACGGCATCAGCAAGGTCTGCCAGGATTTGCTGGCGCGCGAATACTTTCTCGATTACAAGATTCCTGCGGTGAACGTTCGTCTTTTCAATACCACCGGCCCTGGCAAAACGAATGATGCGCCGTCGGATTTCGTGCGGCAGTTGGCGCTCATCAAGAAGGGCTTGCAGCCGCCGATCCTCGAAGTCGGAAACCTGAAGCCGCGCCGCGCTTTCCTCGACGTCAACGACGCGGTGCGAGGGTTTTACCTGGCCGCAAGCAGAGGCAAACGCGGTGAAGCCTACAATCTGTGCGCGACGCGGACTTATTCCATTCAGGAAATTCTGCGCGCAGCCATCCGACTCTGCGGGGTCAAGGTGCAGATTCGTCCGGTCTCACGATTGATGCGGCCCTCCGACGAAAAAATCATCTTCGGGAGCACCAAAAAAATTCGCCGGGACACGGGCTGGAAGCCGCTCCGCTCGCTCGAACAGACGCTCGAGTCCATGCTCGAGTACTGGCAGGAGGCACCGTGAGGGAAACCCTGTGAACCTGGGGGCGATCGAAGCACAGAGGCCGCAAGCTTTCGCCGAGGTACCGGCGGTGCTGCTCGTTGGCGGGCTGGGGACGCGCTTGCAAGCAGTCCTGCCGTCTACCCCGAAGCCACTGGCGCCGGTCGGTGGGGTGCCCTTTCTCGAGCTTCTGGTTCTGCAGATCCGCTCGCAGGGAATTCGGCGCCTGGTGCTGTGTACGGGGCATCGAGCCGAGCAGATTGAGGAAGTGTTCGGCGACGGACGCAAGTGGGATGTGGCGATTGAGTATTCCCGGGAATCGCGTCCGCTCGGAACGGCCGGAGCGTTGAAACTTGCAGAGCGGCTGCTTTTGCCGTGGGCCGAATTTTTGGTTATGAACGGCGATTCCTTCTTGGAGTTTGAGTTTCCAAGATTCCAGCGCTTTCACCGGGAGCACGGGGGTCTGGCGAGCATCGCTGTGCGCCGGGTTCCGGATGCCAGCCGGTATGGAACGGTGCAACTCGATCCGCGGCAGCGAGTCATCGGTTTCATCGAGAAAAAAAACGCCGCGGCACCAGGAATCGTCAACGGCGGAGTCTACCTGTTCAAGCGCGCCGTGCTCGAACACATCCCCGACGGGCCAGCGAGTCTCGAGAAGGATACCTTTCCGAGGTTGCTGGACTACGGAGTGTACGCTGCCGAACAGGGTGGAATGTTTATCGACATCGGGACACCCGAGGACTACGAGCGGGCGCAAGCGCTCCGGGAGAGTCTCTGTCAAGCGGCGGTGCAGGAACGAGAGCTTGGGACGCACTAGCTCCCGGACGCTGTGGCGCTCGGCTGTGGCCAGATGCACAACTCGCGCTGCCTTCGACGATGCCATTCGCAAGACACAAGCCAACTGGGAAAAGGAAACAAGAGCATGATCATCACTCGTACCCCCTTGCGCATCTCCTTCTTCGGCGGTGGCACGGACTACCCCGTTTGGTACCGTGAGTTCGGCGGCGCAGTTCTGTCCACGGCTATCGATAAAAGCTGCTACATTACCTGCCGACACCTTCCTCCGTTTTTCGAGTTTCACAGCCGTATTTCGTACAGCAAGATTGAAAACGTCGCGAGGAACAGCGCCATCGAGCACCCGTCGGTGCGCGGATGTCTCGAGTTTCTGGGAGTCGAGGAAGGAGTTGAGGTTCACCACGTTGCCGACCTTCCCGCCCGGACCGGACTCGGAACCAGCTCGGCCTTTACGGTCGGTTTCTTGCTGGGGCTTTATGCACTGCGGGAGCAGATGAGGAACAAGCACGCGCTCGCGCTCGATGCCATTCACGTCGAACAGGACATTCTCAAGGAAGCCGTCGGCTCCCAGGACCAGATCAGCGCCGCTTACGGGGGCTTCAACCGGATTAACTTCCAGAGCGACGGCGGTTTCGAGGTCAAGCCGGTCATTGCCCCGGCCGCCAGGCTCGCCGAGCTGCAACAGCACTGCGCCTTGTTCTTTACCGGATTCTCGCGCATCGCTTCGGAGATTGCCAAGGCGCAAATCAAGGCCACGCCGCAAAGAAAGCGCGAACTGGAAACCATCCGGCACATGGTGGACGAAGCGGAAGCGATCGTCAGCAATCCCAATCGCTCCATTGAGGAGTTCGGCCGCTTGCTCGATGAATCCTGGCAGATCAAGAGAACGCTGACGCCAAACATCACCAACAGCAACCTGGACGAAATTTACGAGGCCGGCCGCGGCGCCGGCGCACTCGGAGGCAAGTTGCTGGGCGCCGGCGGAGGTGGGTTCATGCTGTTCTTCGTGCCCCCGGCGCGGCGAAGGGAATTGCGCGTACGACTCAAGAACCTGTTGTGCGTGCCGTTCCGTTTCTCAAATCGCGGAAGTCATGTTGTCGTGCATGAGCCGGACGAAGTGTACGACAAATCGCTGACCGTGGAGCGATCCGAGGTCTATGCGCAGCAGCCCGGGTCAAGCACTTGAACGGTGTTCCTAGCCCGATCGTCGAGAAGGCCGCTATGCAAAGAGAACGCGCGCTCCCGAAGTACGTCCTGATCACCCCGGCTCGCAACGAGGAGAAATTCATCGAAAGGCTCATCCACTCGGTTACCGCCCAGAGCGTCCTGCCGGTCAAGTGGGTCATCGTGAACGACGGGTCTAGCGACGCGACCGCCAGGATCGTGTCGCGCTACCTGGCGAAGCACGAGTGGATCGAACTGCTAAACCTACCTTCGCATCGCGACCGCAGCTTTGCGGCAAAGGTATTCGCGGTGAACGCGGGACTCGAAAGGGTCAGGGACCTCGATTATGAAGTCGTCGGTAATTTGGATTCCGACGTATCATTTGATCCGGACTATCTCGAATTCTTGATGGGAAAGTTTCAAGAAGATCCGGATCTCGGTGTGGCAGGAACGATCTTCGAGGAAGAAGGGTACAGTTCCGGGCGGGACAGTTTCGAGGGTCAAAGCCACGTTCCCGGGCGGCTGCCAGCTTTTCAGGCGTAGCTGCTTCGAGCATATCGGCGGATACGTCCCCAACAACGCGGGCGGCATCGATTGGATCGCGGTGACCACGGCGCGCATGAAAGGCTGGAAGACCCGCTCCTTCAGAGAAAAGTCCTTCTTTCATTACCGCAGTTTGGGCACGGCGGAACGCTCCCTGCTGGCCTCGGCGTTTTCCTACGGAGAAAAAGATTACTATCTCGGCGGTCACCCTTTGTGGGAGGTTTTCCGCGTGGCCTACCGAATGACCAAGAAACCCTATCTGCTCGGTGGAGCGGCGCTGTTCTCGGGCTACGTCGCGGCTTTCCTGCGCCGGGCGGAAAGACCCGTTTCCGAAGAGTTGATGCGCTTCCATCGTAAGGAGCAGTTGAGGAAATTGAAAACGATTCTGCGGTCACTCGCAACCTTCAAGAAAGTCGACAGCTTCGAGGTTAAACCTACTTGATTTGCGCGATCGGCCGTTTCCTTTCGCTCGGAGATCACGGACGGACTGGTTCCTATGTGCGGCATATGCGGACAATTTAATTTCCGAGATCAGGCGCCGGTTCGCCGTTCGGATATCGAGACGATGACCCAATCGATGGTTCATCGGGGTCCGGACGACGAGGGCTATTTCATCGCCGGACCCATCGGATTCGGATTTCGGAGGCTTTCGATTATCGATCTGTCCGGTGGGCATCAGCCCATGTCAGACCAGGAAGAAACGGTGTGGGTGATCTTCAACGGCGAGATCTACAATTTCCCTGAACTGAAGCGTGAATTGCAGAGCCATGGACATGTGTTTCGCACCAATTCCGACACCGAGGTCATCATTCACGGGTACAAGCAATGGGGAGACGAGGTGCTCAATCGCCTGAACGGCATGTTCGGTTTGGCGATTTGGGACGTTCGGCAAAAGCGGCTGGTGGTGGCGCGCGATCCCTTCGGCATCAAACTGATTTACTACCGCATCGACAAAAACACGCTTTATTTCGGTTCCGAACTGCGTCCCATCCGTGCGCTGGTGCCGGGGAAGGCGGAGATCGATACGACCTCTCTCGATCTCTTCCTGCGGTATCGCTTTACGCCCGCGCCTTACACGATTCTTAATGACATCAAGAAACTGGCGCCGGGGACCAAGCTGACGGTCGAGAACGGTGCTTCGAAGGTCAACCGGTGGTACCGATTCCGCCCCGAACCCTTCAAGCCGGCCAAGTCGCCGAGTGAGGCCAAAGAAGAGCTGCTCGCGATCTACAAGGCCGCCATCAAGCGCCAACTTATCAGCGACGTGCCGGTCGGTTTGCTCCTGAGCGGGGGGATCGACTCCGGGCTCCTGCTCGCATTGATGAACCTGAACGGGAATTCCTGGCCGACCTATACCGTCGGATACGGTTCTTCCTTCGCCGACGACGAACTGGCCGACGGTGCCGAAACCGCTCGCGTACTGGGTTCGAAGCACACCAGCCTCGAGATCACCAGGGCAACGTTCGAGCGAGAGCTGCCCAAGATCGTCAAGGCACTCGAAGAACCGATCGCAGCCTCTTCCATTGTTCCGATGTACTTCGTGTGCCAACGCGCCCGCCAAGACGTCAAGGTCGCCTTGGTTGGGCAAGGGCCGGATGAGTTATTTGGCGGATACCGCCGACACTTGGGGGTGCGATATGGAGCCATGTGGGCGGGCTTGCCGGCATGGCTTCGAACTCCAATCTCCTCGACGGTGGCCAAATTGCCGAGGAACGAGACTCTCAAGCGAGGCATGAATTCCCTGGCCATCCCCGATCGCATGCGCCGATATCAGCACGTTCTTTCGCTTCTACCCGGACAGCAAGTGGAAGAGCTGTTCCAGGATGGGCTTCTCTCTCCTGATGCCGGGGACGCCATCCTCAAATGCTGGGAAGATATGGGCGAGCTGATGAGCGGGACCGATGAGTTGGGCGGCCTGCAGTTCCTGGAGGTGCGCTCGACCCTCCCGGACGAACTCCTCATGTACGCCGACAAACTCTCGATGGCGCACAGTCTCGAACTGCGCGTCCCGTTTGTCGATAGAGAGATCGTCGAATATGTGGAGAGATTGCCGGCCGGTTTTAAGGTAAAGAATGGTTCGAGGAAGTGGTTGCACCGGCAGGTGTGCCGCGCATTTCTCCCGGAATCGATTGTGAGGCGGCCGAAACGAGGCTTTGCGGGTAACGTTGTGGATGACTGGTTCCGAGGAGTAATCGACAGCAAGATGGTAGATACGCTGCTCGATGACGGCTCGAGGATCTACCAGTATCTTCGGCCGCAAGCTGTCCGTCAGCTGTATGAGGAGCATGTGGCAGGGCGGCACGATCACCACAAGGTCCTCTTCAGCCTGGTGGTATTTGAAGAGTGGCTGAGAACCTGTGAAGAGCCGGTCAGCGTGGGCTGACGGTGGCTGGGAGTTCGATCGCAGACGAGGCCATGAATCACCCAATGCTAAGCACCCCAGGTATGGAGGCCGGCGCCACGACCAGCCCGTCCGCATTCCCTGAACCGACCGGACCTTTCCTTGTGACGCCCGAGGACCCAGTGCTTGTCACCGGGGCTGCGGGGTTCATCGGTTCTCGGGTGGTTCGGAGCCTGTGCGAGCGCGGCTTCCGCAATCTGGTCTGCTTTGGCCGCCCTTCCGGACGGCTCGCGAGCCTCGCGGAGATCGCCAAGGTTTATCCGGAGGCGCAAATGCAATTCGTCACCGGAAACCTTCTTTCGCGGCGGGATTGCGAAGCGGCCAGCAAGGACGCCAAGTTGATCATTCATCTCGCCGCCGGTGCCGGCGAGAAATCGTTTCCCGACGCTTTCATGAATTCGGTCGTGACCACGCGAAATTTGCTGGATGCGAGTCTCGAGTGCGGCCAGCTGCGGCGATTCGTCTTGGTTAGCTCGTTCTCGGTGTACACGAACCGCGGGAAACTGCACGGGCAGATTCTAGACGAATCGTGTCCGATCGAAGAGCACGGCGATCTCCGCGGGGAGGCCTACTGCTTTGCAAAATACAAGCAGGAGCAACTCTTGGCTGAGTACGGCAGGAGCTTCGGGATTCCTTATGTCGTGGTCAGACCTGGGAGCGTCTACGGCCCCAAAAGGCAGGCGATCGTGGGCCGCGTGGGCATCGACACTTTCGGCTTCTTTTTGCACATGGGCGGAGCGAACACGATCCCCTTCACCTACGTTGACAACTGCGCCGACGCCATCGTGTTGGCTGGGCTGGTCCGCGGCGTGGACGGCGAGATCTTTAACGTCGTCGATGATGACCTCCCCTCGAGCCGGCAGTTCCTGCGTTGGTACAAGCAGAATGTGAGAGGCTTTAGGTCAGTTTATGTGCCCCACGTGGCCAGCTACGCCCTGTGCTATCTGTGGGAGAAGTACTCTCGGTGGTCCGAAGGGCAAGTGCCACCAGCCTTCAATCGCAGGCGATGGCACGCTTATTGGAAGAAGACCAGTTATAGCAACGAGAAACTGAAGACCCGCTTAGGCTGGGCGCCGCGGATATCGACCGCCGAGGGATTGCAGCGCTTTTTTGCGAGCTGCCGCGAGGATGGAAGGAATGCTTAGGATCGCCATCGTCGGATGCGGCAAGATCGCGGATCAGCACGCCATGCAGATCCGGCGCATTAAGGATTGTGAGATCGCGGCCGTATGCGATCGTGAGCCGCTGATGGCCAAACAGTTCGCTGAACGATTCCCGGTCGGTCATCACTTCAGCGACGTGCTGGAACTCCTCAGTCAAGCCAGACCCGACGTTGTCCACATCACGACACCCCCGGAGAGTCATTTTGATGTGGCCAAGCTATGCCTGGAGAAAGGCGCCCACGTCTATGTGGAGAAGCCCTTCACCGTTTGCGCGGAACAAGCGCAAGAACTGGTCGAGCTGGCCGAAAAAAAGGGCCTCAAACTGACGGTCGGACACAACGAACAGTTCAGCCACGCCGCCCGGCGCATGAGAACCCTGGTGCGAGAAGGCTATCTCGGCGGGGCTCCACTCCACATGGAGAGTTATCACTGCTACAGTCTTTCGGACCCAAGCTATGCTCGCGCTTTGCTTGGGGACCGACAGCATTGGGTGCGCCGGTTACCCGGGAAGTTGTTGCAAAATATCATCAGTCACGGAATCGCCAGGGTTGCGGAATTCCTGACCACCACTGCCCCCCAGGTTATCGCGCATGGGTTTACAAGTCCGCTTCTCAAACAAATCAACGAGTACGAAATTGTGGATGAACTGAGAGTCATTATCAGCGAAGAGGAGCGAACTACCGCCTATTTTACGTTTTCGACGCAGATGAAACCTTCCATCCATGAATTCCGAATTTATGGGCCCAAGAATGGCCTGATTCTCGATCAAGATCATGAACTCTTGATCAAGATTCGAGGTGAGAAATACAAGAGTTACGCCGATAAGTTCATCCCGCCCTTCGTGCTCGCGAAACAGTGCGTGGAGAATCTGGCCATCAACGCCCGCTTGTTTCTTAAAAAGGATTTCCACATGGATTCCGGCATGCAATACCTGATTCGGTCGTTCTACGGCTCGATTCTCGAAAATACCCCGGTCCCGATTCCTTACCGGGAGATTCTGCTTACCGCCAGGATCATGGACTGCATTTTCAGAAGGCTCGGGAGCAGCGCATCCCCGGCTCCGATGGACGGTCAGGCCCAGCCTCAGCAAGTGACGTCTTAAGGTTTGCGCTCTCGGGTGTTGCGGTCAGACGAGGCGTTTTGGCTGTCGTTCCGGGACAATCGAATTGGCGCGGCTAAAAGAGTGCACAACGGAGGAAGAATAAGGATGTCTGGTTTGAGGGCTGGCGGCAGAGAACTCGTGGTCGACGGACGACTGTGCCGGGTTGCGCGTCTCGACGGTGACGCCTACAAGTTTCTCGACGATCCAGAACCGGTACTGGCCGACCTGCGGGAGTCCAAGGATCGTGTCGATCTCTTTACCTTCATGCAGAGAATGCCCGACACGGCTGCGAAATACCGGTACACCGTGGAATGGGAAAATCAAGCGATTCTCCCGGTGTCCACGTTTGAACATTGGTGGACAAAGCAAATCGGTTTCAAGGCTCGCAACAAGGCCAAACAGGCTGAAAAGAAGGGCCTAACCATCCGGGAGGTGCCATTTGACGATGAGCTGGTTCGCGGCATCTCGGAGATCTATAACGAATGCCCGGTTCGCCAAGGGAGGCTGTTCCCTCATTATGGCAAAAGCGTCGACCAGGTGCGCAAGCTGAGTGCCACGTTCCTCGATACCAGCATCTTCATCGGGGCTTTTGCCGCCGACAAGCTCATTGGTTTTGTCAAGTTGACGGCCGATGACACCTGGACGCAGGCTGGCCTGATGCACATCCTTTCCATGCTCCAGCACCGGGATAAGGCGCCCACCAATGCCCTCGTGGCTCAGGCTGTTCGCTCCTGCGCGGATCGTCACATTCCCTACCTGGTTTACTCCAATTTTGGGTACGGAAAAAAGACGCAGAGCAGTTTGAGCGATTTTAAGGAGCGCAACGGCTTCCAGCCGGTCAACCTACCCCGCTATTACGTGCCTCTGTCTGGCTGGGGTTCGCTGGCCTACCGCGCGGGACTTCACCTTCGGCTGGCAGAGCGGGTACCGGAGCCTATCGCCGCGAAGCTGCGCGAATGGCGCAGCGCCTGGTACCAGCACAAATTTCAGTTAAAACCCGAAGCATTCCAGGGATCCTAACCTTGCCCGGAATCGTCGGTCTTATCACCAAGCGCCAGCAGGCAGAAGCCGAAGGCGAATTGCGCGCCATGCTCGAGTCGATCCGTCACGAGCCGTTCTACACGACCGGCACGTGGATTGACGCAGCCGCAGGCATTTACGTCGGATGGGTGGCGAGACAGAACTCCTTTTCTGCGCATATGCCCCTCGAGAACGAGCGGCGTGACGTTACCCTGGTCTTTTCGGGCGAAGAGTTCCCCGACGCCGGCACGGTCAAAGTGCCGGGCGAATCGTATCTGCTGGATCGCTATGACCGAGAAGCCGATTTTCCCGGTCAGCTGAATGGCCGTTTTCATGGGTTGCTTCGCGACCGGTCGCGCGGGATGACGATGCTTTTCAACGACCGATTCGGTTTGCAGCGCCTCTATTATCACCAAGGAAAAGAGGCCTTTTACTTCGCAGCCGAGGCGAAAGCGATTCTAAAGGTGCAACCGGAGCTCCGCCGGGCCGACCCGCGCGGCTTGGGAGAGTTCATTGCTTGCGGCTGTGTGCTCGAGAACCGCAGTCTCTTTTCGGGCATTCATGTGCTGCCACCAGGATCGGCGTGGCGCTTCCGCAATGCGACCCTCGAGAAGAAAGCCGCCTACTTTGAGCCGCGGGAATGGGAGGCGCAAGAAGCCCTTGAGCCAACGGCGTACTACGCCGAACTGCGCGATGTTTTTGGGCGCAACCTTCCGCGCTACTTCAACGGGCGTGAGCGCATTGGCATCTCGCTCACGGGTGGCTTGGACACCCGCATCATCATGGCGTGGCACAAAGCACAGCCCGGTTCACTGCCCTGCTATACGTTTGGTAGCATGTACCGTGACAACGAAGACGTAAGCCTAGCGCGGCGCGTCGCCAAGATCTGCGGTCAGCAGCATCAAGTCATCACCGTCGGCGAGGAGTTTCTTTCCCGGTTTTCTCATTACGCCGAGCGGTCCATCTACTTGACCGATGCCTGCGTGGACCTGAGTCGTTCTCCAGATCTGTACGTGAATGAGAAAGCGCGAGAGATAGCTCCGGTGCGGATGGTCGGGACCTATGGCAGCGAAATGCTTTTGCATGCGGTGATGTTCAAGGCAGAGTATCCGACAGCAAGCGTGTACGACGGCGGGCTCGAGCCACAAATTCAGACGGCCAAAGCCACCTACGATTCGAGTCTCAAGATCCATCCGGTGACCTTTGCGGCGTTTCGCCAGTCGCCTTGGCATCACTATGGGGTGCTAAGCTTGGAGCAAACGCAGGTCGCCGTGCGCTCGCCGTACCTTGATAACGAACTCGTGAAGACCGTGTACAGAGCACCGGCCTCCGTGTCCGTCGCAATCAACCAGGAAGCCCGCTCGAAGCTCGTCCAAGACGGCAATCCGGCCCTTGCGAACTTACGCACCGATCGCGGCCTCCGGGGGCTTGACAGCATCTTTACCCGGGGACTGCTCAATTTCACCTTCAAGGCTGAATACGCGTACGACTACGGCATGCCGCAGTGGGTCGCCAAGGTGGATCATCTGTTTGCTCCGCTGCACCTCGAACGGATCTGGCTCGGTCGTCACAAGGTCTTTCACTTCCGGGTCTGGTACCGCGATTATCTGGCGAATTATGTCCGGGAGATCCTGCTCGATCCGCGTTCGCTCGCGCGCCCCTACGTGAACCGGGAAGGCGTGAGAAGAATTGTGAAGGGGCATCTGAGGGGCAACCACAATTACACGACGGAGATCCATCGGCTCCTCACCCTGGAGCTGATGCATCGGCTTTTTGTGGATTCGCGATAAGGCGGGCTGTGTGGCAGAAGATTCATTTGACATGAGTCTGCCCAGAGCCGAGGGTGCTCGGAGGGAAGAGGCCAAAATTCCATGAGTTTGCTGACCAAGACCGGAACGCACTCTTCGGTAGCGGCGTCGGGGGATGTTCTGCCGGAGACGGAGAATGTCCGCCAAGCGGTTCTCCGTTTCATCCAATGGCTCGATCAATACGGAGAGATTTCCTACGATTTTCAGAGCTTTTACGCGAGTGACTGGGCGAGAAACGCCAAGGCCCTGTACTACCGGCGCCCGGCACTGGGAATCTTGGCGGTGTCGCCAATGGTATTTTCGGAGGCGTTTGTGCCGTCCGCCAGGAGGGTATTCTGGAAACGCCAGCGATTTCCGATCGCCGATGCCCACTTTGCGATGGGATTTGCGTTCCTCGCGAAGCGCTTGAAAGAGGAGCGCTACCACGCGAAGGCCATTCATTTCCTCGAGGTGCTGAAGGGGACCCGCTGCGCCGGCTATCGTCACTACTGCTGGGGGTATCCGTTCAACTGGGAAACCCTGCGCGGCACGATCCGGGAAGGAACACCGCTTATCACCACGGTGCCGTACGTGTACGAGGCCTTTAAACAGGTTTGGAAAATGGATAGGGCCGACGAATGGCTTCAGATCATGAGGTCGATCGCCGAGCATGCTTGGCTCGATTATAAGGATTTTCCGACGTCCTCGAGCGCATCCACTTGTTCCTACACGCCGGACCCCGAGCAATCCTTGGGGGTTGTCAACGCCAATGCTTATCGTGCCTTTTTGCTGATGAGCGCCTCAGAAGACTTCGCCGAAGAGAAATACCGGAAGGTGGCGGAAAGGAATCTGAATTTCGTGCTGGAGTCGCAGAATGAAGACGGATCCTGGTATTACGCCAAGGACGGAAAGCGAAACTTCATCGATCACTTTCACACCTGCTTTGTTCTGAAAGCGCTGGCCAAGATCGAAGCGCTCACGGGCCATTCCGGTTGTAACCGGGCTATTGATCGCGGGATCGCCTATTACGTGAAGAATCTGTTCGACGAAAGCGGTTCCCCGAAGCCGTTTTCGTGTCGCCCCCGATTGACCGTATACCGGCGCGAGCTGTACGACTACGCCGAGTGCATTAACTTGGCGGTGCTTCTCGGGGGACGTTATCCGGAATTGGATCAGCGGTTGACCTCCGTCGCGAATGAAATCTTGACGGTGTGGCAGAGGCCAGACGGGTCCTTTCGCAGCCGCCGCCTTCTGTTGGGCTGGGACAACACGCCCATGCATCGCTGGGCGCAAGCGCAGCTGTTCAGAAGTCTTTGCTTTTTGCTGTGTCACCGTGGCGAGGATGCCGGGACTGAGAGCGGAACGCAGGCCTAGCCGATCTTTCGTACGGCGAGCGGGGTCGAAGAGTTCGCGGCAGAGTCAGCGAACCGGAAGCATTCGATCGCGTGATCCTAGATTCCCGTCGATAAGTACACAAGCGATTGGCATCAAAACAAGGAGTCTATCTTGAAAGTCAGCATTTTCGGTTTAGGTTATGTCGGGACCGTGTGTGCTGGATGTCTGGCGAAAGAAGGTCACGAAATCGTCGGGGTAGATCCGGTTCGGACCAAGGTGGATTTGATCAATTTCGGGAAGTCTCCGATCATCGAAGCGGATATCGATGAAATCATTGCCGAGGCCGTCAAAACCGGCAGGCTTCGTGCGACCGACGACTCCCGCGAGGCCATCCGAGATACGGAACTATCCTTTGTCTGCGTGGGCACGCCGAGCCAAATCAACGGCAATCTTGACCTGACGCACGTGCGACACGTGTGCGAACAGGTGGGTCATGCGCTGAGGGATAAGCCAACACGACATACGGTGGTGGTCCGCAGCACGATCCTGCCTGGCAGCATGCGGCGGGTGGTCATCCCGGTTCTCGAAGAACACTCCGGAAAGAAGGCCGGCGTCGATTTCGGGGTTTGCAATAATCCCGAGTTTCTGCGGGAGGGTTCGGCCGTTACCGACTTCAGCTTTCCGTCCAAAACAGTGATCGGCGAAGTAGACCGCGCCAGTGGGGACAAAGTCGCTGCCTTGTATGCAAAACTCGATGCCCCTTTGATCCGGACAGAGATTGAAACGGCCGAAATGATCAAATACATCGATAACAGCTGGCACGCTCTGAAAATCGGCTTTGCAAACGAAATCGGGAATCTCTGCAAATCCTTCGGCGTCGACGCGCACACGGCGATGGAGATCTTCTGCCTGGACAAAAAGCTCAATATTTCACCGGCGTACCTGATGCCCGGTTTTGCTTTTGGAGGTTCCTGTCTGCCAAAGGACCTGCGGGCACTGGCTTATTCGGCAAAGTTGCACGATTTGCAGTTGCCGATCCTAAACTCGATTCTGCCGAGTAACGAGTTGCAAATCGCCAGGGGGCTGCAGCTAATCATGGATAAGGGCCGCAAACGCGTGGGGATCCTCGGTTTTAGCTTCAAGGCCGGAACCGACGATCTACGAGAAAGCCCCATGATCGAAGTCATCGAACGGCTCACCGGGAAAGGCTACGATGTTCGGATCTACGACAAGAACGTAAATGTAGCCAAGTTGGTTGGCGCAAACCGGGATTTCATTCTGAATCGTATACCGCATATTTCAAGGTTGATGGTCGACAACATCGACGCGGTTCTCGACCACGCGGAAATACTTGTGATCGGCAACAAGGCGGCTGAGTTTCAGGGTGTTCCGCAACGGATGCGTGCAGGCCAGTACCTGGTGGATTTCGCGCGCATCGTGAAGGAGGGGAGTAAAAACGGATACGAAGGGATCTGCTGGTAGAGGCGGCCGTGTCCGGAAAAAGGCCTGTGGCAAGCGAATGGATCGCCCGATTGGGGTCCTCGGGCGAGGTGGCCAGGTGAGCAAGCGACGGTTCGTTATGAAGCGGAAAGTCTTGATCATTGTGGAGAACCAAGCGGTTCCCTTCGATCCGCGGGTCTGGCGGGAGGCCTGTTCGCTCCGGGAGTACGGGTACGAAGTGACCGTATTGTGCCCCCGCCGCAAAGGGTGTCCGAAAGGATACGAAGTCCTCGAGGGTGTCCGGGTGTATCGGCATCCCGCGACGGCAGAGGGAAGCACGCCACTCGGGTATTTGTGGGAGTACGCTTGCGCCTTGTTCTGGGAGTTCTGCTATACGCTGTGGATCTACCTCCGGCACGGATTCGACGTGATTCAAGGCTGTAATCCGCCCGACGACATTTTCCTGGTGGCCCTGCCTTTTAAGATTCTGGGGGTGAAATACATCTTTGACCATCACGATGCTAACCCCGAGCTGTACGTTTCGAAATACGGCAAGAAGGGCCTGCTGCACAGGATCCTGGTTTGGCTCGAAAAGCTGACCTATCGCTTCAGCGACGTCGTACTTGCCACCAACGGGAGCTACAAGGACCTAGCGGTCGACCGAGGCGGTCTGCTCCCGGAGAATGTGTTCATAGTCCGAAACGGACCGAAGAAGGAAACATTCAAGCCGGTTCCCCCTAATCCCCAGCGGAAAAGAGGGAAGAGATATCTGGTCGGCTACGTAGGTAACATGAGTTATCAAGATGGCCTCGATATCCTACTGGACGTCGCTGAGCACATGAAGAACTCAGGCAGGTGCGATGTTTTTTTCACTTGCGTCGGCGGCGGAACAGAGCTTAATAAGCTCAAGGAGCTGGTAGCGGACAAAGATTTGCGCGATACCGTCCATTTCACCGGAAGAGTCTCAGACGGGGAATTGTTGGAGATACTCTCGACCGCCGACGTATGCGTGAATCCGGATCGGCCGAGTGAAATGAATGATATCTCTACCATGATCAAAATCATGGAATATATGGCGCTGGGTAAGCCCATCGTGCAATTTGATTCGAAAGAAGGCAGGTTCAGTGCCGAGGAAGCATCCCTCTACGCGGGGAAAAACGACGGGGTCTCGGACTTCGCCTCCAAAATCATCTGGTTGCTCGAAAGGCCAGAGGAAAGAAAGAAAATGGGGGAATTTGGAAGAATGAGAATCGAACAGCATCTGGCGTGGGAGTATTCCGTCCCGAACCTGCTCGCTGCGTACCAGAAAGCACTCCATAGGTCTGATTGACGAGTTTAGGGGCGTGATCTGGTTTCGATGAGTAGCAACCTACGTTGTTTACAGAGTGCTTTTGGCGCAGAGTTGGCGCACGCGCTTTTGTGGAGCGGAAATAAATGAACCCCACACTTGCAAGCTTGGTGTACGCCTGCGGAATCGCGGGACTTTTCTACCTTGATCGAGACAAGTCCATCCGGACTTCGAAGGCACTGTGGCTCCCAGTTGTTTATCTATGGATCATTGGATCAAGGCCGACATCAGTATGGCTCGGCATGGCGCCGCCTAGCGGAACTGATACGCAGATCGAGGGGAGTCCGGTCGACGCGACGGTCTTCGCGGTATTGTTGATCGCGGCTTTTGCTGTCCTCCTCTATCGGGGACCCCGCCTGATCGCTTTCCTCAGCAGGAGCTTTCCGAAACTGCTTCTGCTCTATTTCGTTTTTTGCCTGGTAAGCATCACGTGGTCGGATTACCCAGGCCCGGCGCTAAAAAAATGGACTAAGTCTACTTTGGATGTAGCGATGATTCTCATTGTTGTGACAGATGAGCAACCTGTTGCCGCTCTTCGCCGCCTGTTCTCTCGCGTTGGTTTCTTGTTGCTGCCCCTTGCCCTGCTGCTTATCAAATACTATCCGAGTCTTGGCCGGCTCTATGGGGCTTGGGACGGCGCCCAGATGAACGTCGGCATGACACTTGACAAGAATATGCTCGGACTAATTACGTTTGTTCTTTCACTGGGAGCGTTTTGGCGCGTTCTTCCCCTTCTCTCGCGAGATGAAACAACTCCCGACCGGCGCCGGCATCTGCTGGCACAAGGGACGTTGCTTGTCTTGGGAGTGTGGTTATTGATTCTCGCCAATTCAGCCACCTCTCTTGTTTGCTTCGCCTTGGGAGCCGGATTGATGTTGGCCACGAAACTGCGGTTCATGAGGCGGCACCCCGCAGCCATCCACGCGTTCGTCCTGTCGGTGGCCGTGACGGCTGCCTCGGTGCTGCTACTCGGGGGTGGAGCGAGTGCGGCTCAAGCGTTGGGTCGGGACCCGACCCTCACCGGGCGTACGGACATCTGGGCGGCTGTCATCCCCTTGGCGCGCAACCCCCTCGTTGGGGCAGGGTTTGAAAGTTTCTGGATCAGCCCTAGAGTACACCAGAAACTGTGGGAATTGATCCCGGGCCTTCCTCTCAACGAGGCTCACGACGGGTACCTGGAGGTGTACCTTAATCTGGGTTGGGTGGGAGTCGGTTTAATTGTGCTCATCTTGATCGACGGTTACAACCGTGCTGTCAAGGCCTTTCGCCGCGAACCGGCACTTGGCGCCCTGCTCCTGGCCTATGTTTTGGCTGCGATGACCTATAACGTCACTGAGGCCGGCTTCCGGTTGATGGAGTCGTGCTGGATCTTCTTCCTCCTTGCCGTCATGGAAGCCGGCAACTTCACTGCCGGTATCGGTGCCGGAGGTTCACCAGCTGTTAGGGTTCCTAATTCGCCGACCAGAAATGCGCTTGCTAGCAAAAGTCACAACGAGAATTATGGCGGGAACGTTGTGCGGTGGCGAGCAATCTGACTTCACTCGGGTGTACGGCCTTGGTGGCCCGAAAGATAACTGTATTGCGTCACCGCGGGCGGCTTTCGCCTGGCGTTGTTCAGTGGAGATAAGCGAATGCGTCTAATCTGCTTGGTTTGAGGGCCAAACGGGAGCGACCATGGAATTTCTCAAACGGCAGGCTCGGACAATATTAAGAAACATCGGGCTGTACAACCGGCTGAGGACATCAAGTATCCACGATTTCTATCGGAGGTGCGCCGACAAAAACTGGATTCTAGCCAGAAATAAGCACTTGGAGTTCTATCGCCGTCTTCTCCCTGAGCTTCGCCGAGGGGACCTGATTTTCGACGTCGGAGCAAACGATGGCTTGGAAACAGATCTGTTCTTGCGACTGGGCGCCCGCGTAGTCGCGATCGATCCAGATGAAACGAATCAAGCTATTTTGCGAGAGAGGTTCGTAAAGTTTCGCCTCGCGCCGAGGTGCGTCGAGATTGTCGGAAAGGCCGTGA
>Ga0306923_10002055_pt1 | contig 18237 bp, 15 predicted proteins | sample sta12Can44000108_FD_203841 | JGI IMG/M metagenome (GOLD analysis project Ga0306923, IMG submission 203841) | Lab enrichment of tropical soil microbial communities from Luquillo Experimental Forest, Puerto Rico - statanox.12C.anox.44.000.108 (v2)... | ecosystem: Environmental > Terrestrial >... | reverse complement strand
CGGGCCAGCTCGCCGAAGTTGACCACCGCCGAGCCCGCCAGAACGGCGGGCTCGCCGTGAATGACGGTCCCCAGGACCAGCGGGCCGGAGGGCGCCCCGGCGGCGGGGGCCGAACGCGGCAGGAACAATGCGGCCACGCAAATCAGCGGACCGAGGAGGGTTTGAAACGCGTTGCGCGGAATGCGCGGAATCGGGGTGCGACCTGACATGGGCGCCTCCATGGCAAAGAGGACGGAATGCCGGTGTGGACGTGGCGCGATCGGGACGCGATAGCGGCGCAAGAGAGCGCTCAGGATGCGGCTCCAATTATGACCGTCGCGGCGCCCCTCGATCAAGCGTAAAGTACGATGCCGCAAGGCACTGTGCCGCAATGGCCCGCGAGCGTGACCGGGGCCAAGCGCGCCTGGCCCGCCGCGGCAGGGATCCGCGCGCTGCTCACCATCCAGACGTTCGCCGGCGAGATCGTGGCCGCGTCGTGAGCCAGCCCGACGCCGCGGCGCCGCATTCCATGGCGCGCGCCGCGCGCCTGAAAATTCCCTGACAACCGCGGGCGCCCCAACGAGGTTGGGGAACTTTCGCATTGACACCCCGGGCCGCAGCCGCTATTCAAGGCGGCGATTCTCGCCCGCGGCACTCCGCGCCGCGGCGGCGGGATGACGCCGGCGGCCGCGCCGACCAATTCTCAACCGAATGATCTCGCTAGAGAACCTCGAGAAATCCTACGGTCCGACGCACGCCCTGAAGGGAATCTCGTTCTCGATCTCGAAGGGCGAGGTGGTCGGCCTGCTGGGGCCGAACGGCGCCGGCAAGACCACCGCGATCAAGATCATGGTCGGCTACCTGCTGCCCTCGGCCGGGAAGGCGACGGTGGCGGGCTTCGACGTGGTCGAGCACCCGCTCGAGGTCCAGAAGCGCATCGGCTACCTGCCCGAGAACGCGCCGCTCTACCACGACATGCTGGCGCAGGAGTACCTCGCCTTCATGGCCGACATGCGCAAGCTGGACGCCGGGACGCGCCGACACCGGCTCGGCGAGGTGGTGGCGCAGTGCGGGATCCAGAACGTGCTGACGCGCCGCATCGGGCACCTCTCCAAGGGCTACCGGCAGCGCGTCGGGCTCGCCGCCGCGGTGCTCCACGATCCCGACATCGTGATCCTCGATGAGCCCACCACCGGCCTCGATCCCAACCAGATCATCGAGGTGCGCCAGCTGATCCGGCGCATGGGGGCGACCAAGACCGTGATCCTCTCGACCCACATCCTGCCCGAGGTCGAGGCGACCTGCGATCGCGCGGTGATCCTGATCGACGGCCGGGTGCGCGCCGACGGGCGGCTCGCCGACCTCACCCGCTCGCGGGTCGAGGTGGTGACCATTGTCACCCCCGATCCGGCCGCCGCCGGCCAGGCGCTGGGCGGCCTTCCGGGCGTCGGCAAGGTGGAGCATGCGGCGGGCGGCGACGGGGCGCACACCTTCCGCCTCGCGCTCGGCACGGAGCGCGAGATCGGCGAGGCGGTCGCCGAGCTGGCGCGCGCCCGCGGCTGGGGGCTGCGCGAGCTCCGGCGCGACGACCGCTCGCTCGAGCAGGTGTTCCGCGAGCTCACCGAGTCGGCCGCCGAGGCGGCGGCGTGAGCCCGGCGCGCAAGGTCGCGGCGGGCGGCGGGGCGAGCCGCATCCCCGCGGTGACGGCGCGCGAGCTGCGCGCCTACTTCAACTCGCCGATCGCCTACGTGTTCCTGAGCGTGTTCGCGGGGGCGGCGCTGTTCACCTTCTTCAACGTCGAGGCGTTCTTCGCGCGCGGCGTCGCCGACCTGCGCGGGCTGTTCGCGCCGCTGCCGCTGCTGATGATCCTGCTGGTCCCGGCGCTCACCATGCGGCTGTGGGCCGAGGAGCAGAAGCAGGGCACGCTCGAGGTGCTGCTCACCCTGCCGGTGCGCGACCACGAGCTGGTGGCGGGCAAGTTCCTGGCCAGCTGGATCCTGCTCGGCTGCGCGCTCGGTCTGACCCTCGCGCTGCCGGTCAGCGCCGCGATCCTCGGCCGGCTCGACTGGGGCCCGGTGGTGGGCGGCTACCTGGGGGCGGTGCTGCTGGGCGGCGCCTACCTCGCGGCCGGGCAGTTCCTGTCGGCCTCGACCGAGAACCAGATCCTCGCCTTCATCCTCGCCCTCGTGGTGTGCCTCGCGCTCTACGGCGTGGGCACCGAGGCGTTCGCCGGGCTGTTCTCCGACCGCCTGGCCGGGGTGCTGCGCGCGCTCGGCACCGGCAGCCGGTTCCAGAGCATCGCGCGCGGCGTCATCGACCTGCGCGACCTGGTCTACTACGCCTCGCTGACGTTGTTCTTCCTCGCCGCCTGCGTGCTGGCGGTGCGGGCGCGGCGCTGGACCTGAGACCCGCCCGATGAACGAGACGCGGCGGCAGCGGCTGATCGGCGTGGGCATCACGCTCGCGCTCCTGGCCGTGAATCTGCTGGCCTTCAACGCCCTGCTGTCGCGCTGGTCGAACGCGCGCATCGATCTCACCGCCGAGCGCAAGTTCTCGATCTCGCCCGCGACCCGGAAGCTGCTGGGCTCGCTCGACGACGACCTCACCATCGTCGGCTACTTCTCGAAGCGCACCCATCCCAAGCTCGCCCCGCTGGTGCCCGAGATCGAGGACCTGCTCGAGGAGTACCGGGCGCTGGCGCACGGGCGGCTGCACGTCGAGATCCACGATCCGGGTGAGAGCGACGCCATCGAGCGCGAGGCCAACGAGCGCTTCGGCGTCAACAGCACGGCGTTCCGGCTCGCCTCCAAGTACGAGAGCGGCGTGGTCAACGCCTACTTCGCCCTGGTGATCCGTTACGGCGACCAGTACCAGCGCTACGGCTTCGAGGACCTGATCGAGGTCGAGCCCATCCCGGGCGGCGACGCCGACGTGCGGCTGCGCAACCTCGAGTACGACCTGACGCGCGGGATCAAGAAGGTGGTGTTCGGCTTCCGCAGCACGCCCGAGCTGTTCGAGCGCCTCGGCAAGCCGGTGAGGCTCACCGCGGTCATGACCCCCGACCTGGTGCCGGCGGCGTTCAAGGGCGTGCCCGACGCGATCCGCAAGGCGGCCGACGAGCTGAAGAAGACCGGCGGGGAGCACTTCAGCTACGAGGAGATCGTGCCCTCGAGCCCGCAGCAGCAGGCCGACGTGGGGCGCCGCTTCAACATCCGGCCCATGAGCGCGAGCCTGTTCAGCAACGAGGGCTTCTACCTCCAGGCGTTCCTCACCGTCGGCGAGCGCACCGAGCCGTTGCCGCTCACCGGCGGCCAGGTCACGGCCGCCAGCCTGCGCGAGGCGGTCGAGGGCTCGCTCAAGCGCCAGACCCCCGGATTCCTCAAGACCGTCGGCGTCGCCACCTCGGAGCCCGCGATCCCGCCCGAGGTCATGATGCAGCTGCGCATGCAGGGGCGCATGCCGCCCGACCAGCAGGCGGAGTTCGACCAGCTCAAGGGCTTCCTGCGCCAGGACTACAAGGTCGAGGACGTGGCGCTCGACGGCGGGGTGCCGGAGACGGTCGACGTGCTGCTGGTGCTCAAGCCCCGGAACCTCAGCGAGCGCGCGGTCTACAACCTCGACCAGTACCTGATGCGCGGCGGGCGCGTGATCGTGTGCGCCGGCGCCTACAACCCCAACTTCGGGCAGACCGGGCTGGTGGTGACCCCGGTCGAGTCGGGCCTCGAGGGCTGGCTCAGGAACTCCGGGGTCGAGATCTCGCGCACCCTGCTGCTCGACGACCGCAACCAGCCGCTGCCGATCCCGCAGATCCGCAACACGCCGTTCGGGCCGATGCAGACCTGGGTCATGCGGCCTTACCCCTATCTGGTCGAGGTGCGCGACGCCGGGCTCGAGAACCGCACCATCTCGGGCCGGCTCGACGCGGTGGGAATCTACTGGGGCAGTCCGCTCTCGACCGACGGCGCGGCGGCGAAGAAGCTGCACGTCATCCGCATCCTCTCCTCCTCGCCGCGCTCCTGGACCGACGACGACCCCGCGAAGGCCGCGACCGTCAACTACACGGTGCCGCCCGGCAGCCAGCCGCACCTGGTGGCGGCGGCGCTGCAGGGCAGCTTCGACAGCTTCTACGCCGGCAAGCCGGTGCCGCCGGTGCCGGGGGACTCGACGCGCCGGGAGGTGGCGATCACGCGCTCGCCCGACACGCGGCTCGCCGTGATCGGCAACGCCGAGTTCGTGAGCGACTTCGTGGCGCGCGCGCTGGGGCGGCAGATGGGCGGGTTCTTCGTCCAGAACCTGGGCTTCGTCCAGAACCTCATCGACTGGATGAACCTCGACAACGACCTGATCTCGATCCGCGCGCGGGGCGGGGCGACCCGGCCGCTCCCCCACCTCGCGCGGCGCACCGAGATCGCGGTCGAGGTCGCCAACTACCTGATCCCGCTGGCGGCGCTCGCCGTCTTCGGGCTGGGCCGCGACCTGCGCCGCCGCCGCGTCGCGCCGCTGGTGACCGCCGCGGGCGGCGAGGAGCGCGGGTGAGCCGCGGCCAGCGCCTGCTCGCCGGCCTGCTGGTCGTCCAGCTCGTGATCCTGCTGCTGCTGCGCGCGCCGTGGGCCGGCGGCAGCGTCAAGGAGCACCCGCTGCTGCCGGCGCTCGCCGGGATGACGCCGGAGCGGCTCGAGATCGCCGACGGCCAGGGCGCCACGATGTCGCTGGAGCGCGACAAGGGCGCGTGGGTGCTGGCCTCGCCGCGCGGCTACCCGGTGACCGCGGGCAAGGCCGATCAGCTGATCCAGTCGGTCGAGCACATCACGGTGCGGCGTCCAGTCGCCACCAGCCCCAGGCATCACGCCGCGCTCAAGGTGGACGATCACGACTTCGAGCGCCGGCTGCGGCTGTGGCCCGCCGCGGCCGGCGACAAGCCCGCGGTCGAGCTCTACGTCGGCACCTCGCCCTCCGCCACCACCACCCACATCCGTGTCGGCGGCAAGAACGACGTGTACGAGACCACCGGGCTCACCGCCTTCGGCCTGCCGGCCGATCCGACCTGGTGGATCGAGCGCACCCTGGCCCCCGGCGCCGCGCAGGCGACCACGATCTCGCTCCGGAACCGCAGCGGGAGCCTGACGCTGGCGAAGACCGGCAACCAGTGGAAGCTGACCTCGCCGGCCGCGCACGCGGCGCTCGACACCACCGGGGTCGCGACGCTGGGGCAGACCCTCTCCTCGCTGGTGATCGACCGCCCCGCCGCGGAGGGCGATCCCCACCAGCAGGGACTCGCCGATCCCGAGGCGGTGGTGGTGTTCAGCGGCGCGCCCGGCGTCGCCGCCGACACCGTGCGGATCGGCGGCCTGGTGACGGGGCGGCCCGGCGAGCGCTACGTGGCGCGCTCGGGATTCGCGTGGGCGGTCGAGGTCAGCCAGGCCAGCGCCGGTCGCGCGGTCGACGCCTCGCTGGCCTCGCTGACCCGGAAGCTCGAGCCGGCGAAGAAGCCCGGGGCGCCGAAGCCGGCGGCTGCGGGCGCGAAGAAGTAGCCTCCGCGCCCGGCGTCGGCGCGGCACAGAGGAAGGGCCGCGATGCCGCACCCGCCCCCACCGACCGGCGAGCGCGATCGGCGTGACGCGCCGCCCCACGGGGCGCCCGCCCGCGGGTGGCGAGAGCGCGCGCTCGAGGCGCTCCTCGCGCCCGATGAGCGCCGCTTCGTCGTCGCCGCACTGATCGCGGCGCTCCTGCTCCGCCTCGCCGCCCTGGCGCTCGCGGCCGCGACCGGGCAGGTCCAGATCCACTGGGACGAGATCTACGTCGCCCAGCACATGGTCGCGGGCCGGGGCTACGAGTTCAACTACTATGGGATCTTCCACGATCCCGACCGTCCCAGCGCCTTCTTCCCGCCCGCCTACGTCTTCAACGTGTACCTGCTGCTGCGCGTGTTCCATTCCGAGCTCGCGGTGGCGTTCGAGAACGTGCTGCTCTCGGTCGGCGTCGCAGCCGCCCTGTACGCGCTCGCCCGCCGGCTGTTCGATTCACTGACCGCGCGGGTGGCGCTGCTGATGAGCGTGGTTTACCCGCCCTTCATCGCCCGCGTTCCGCAGGGGGTCAACGTCTACCCGCGCCTGCTGCTCATGGTGCTGATGGTGCTGGCGCTCCAGCGACTGTGGAGCGGGCGCCGCGTCGTCGACGCGGTGCTGGGCGGCCTGTGGGCCGGGCTCCTCGCGCTGATGATGCCCGACGCGCTGATCTACGTGCTGCTGTTCGCGCTCGCCGGCCTGGTCGCGCCGGCGCGCTGGCGACCCGGGTGGCGGCCGGTGGCCGCGACGGTGGCGACCGCGCTGCTGGTCATCGCGCCCTGGACGCTGCGGAACTGGATCCGCTTCCACGAGTTCTGCCCCATCTCGACCAACGGCGGCTTCATGTTCTACATGGGCTATCACGACCGCGCGACCCAGGAGGTGGACTTCGACTGCCTGACCGATCTCGATCGGCGGCTGGGGGGCGAGCTGACGCGCGCCGACGAGGTGCGGCGCAGCGCCATCCTGTATCGCGAGGGCCTGCGCTGGATGCTGCGCGAGCCGCGGCAGGCGGCGCTCAACATGCTCGCGCGCGTCGGGCTCCACTGGTCGTTCCGGCCCTCGAACGTCAAGGACATGGGCCTGATGTCGGGCAGGACCGCGATGGGAGGCTGGGGCTTCAGGCTCTACATCTGGTCCTACGCGATCTCCTACCTGATCGTGCTGGGGCTGGCGCTGCCGGGCTTCCTGCGCTGTCGCCGCCGCTGGGGCGAGCTGACGCCGATCTGGCTCGCGTTCGTCTACTCGACCGTGGTCGCGGCGCTGTTCGTGGTGCAGACCAAGATGCGTCTGATCAAGGTCGATCCGTTCCTGCTGCTGTTCGCGGCGTGCTTCGCGGCCGAGCGACTGCGCGCGCGCATCGCACCGCGAGCCCCTGAGGCGCCGGCATGACGGTGATCGCATCGCGCGGCACGCGTTGCCGCTTCGTTCGGGCCCGTGGTAGCGTGACAACATGGCGCGTCTCGCCGCGATCGACATCAACTTCGACTCGCTGGGCTGGGCTTTCTCCCTGTCGCGGCCGGACTTCCGCGACCCCACCTACTTCGGGGTCGCCGACCGTTTTTTGGCGCTCGCCGAGCGGTTCGGGTTCAAGTACACGATCTTCGTGATCGGGCAGGACCTCGAGAATCCCGAAGTCGCCGCCCGGGTGCGCGACTGGCACCAGCAGGGCCACGAGATCGGGAACCACTCCTGGCATCACCATGCCAACCTCGGCGCCCTCCACCCGGACGCGATCGAGCGCGAGGTCATGCGGGCCCACGAGCGCATCACCGAGGTGTGCGGCGCCGAGCCGCGCGGCTTCATCGCCCCGGCGTGGTCGACCTCGGGCGAGCTGCTCCGGGTGCTCGACCGCCACGACTACCTCTACGACACCTCGCAGTTCTCCTCGTACGTCATGTGGCTCATCGCGACCAAGCTGTGGTGGAACTTCCGCGGCGACCCGCGCCAGGGGCGGATGATGGACCGCAGGGATTGGCTCCAGAACCTGACCGGCCGCATCCGCCCCTTCGTGGTGCGGCCCGGCGCCGGCCCCGCAGGCGGCGCCGGGTCCGGGAGTCGCCGCGGCATCGTCGTCCTGCCACTGCCGGTGGTGCCGCTGCTGCGGCTGCCGTGCTGGCACACGCTGTCGTTCTTCCTGCCGCCGGCCGGCTTCCGGGCCCTGCTGCGCCGCGCGTTGCGCGCCGAGTACTTCTACTACCTGGTCCATCCCGCCGATCTCATGGACCGCGACGATCTGCGCCTGCTTGCGGCGGCCGGGAACGGCAGCCTCGAGCGCATCGAGACCTCGCTCGACGCCAAGCGCGAGGCCCTCGAGACCTGGCTCGTCGAGATCAAGGCCGGGAGCCAGCGCATGGTGACCCTGCGCGAGATCGCCGAGGACGTCCTGGCACGCGAGACCGCGCTCGCATGAAGATCGCGCTCCTGATCCACGAGGAGTACGACTTCACCTTCCCGATGCTGCGCGATCTGCTGCCCCGGCTCTCCGGGCCGCACGAGGTGCGCGGCGTGCTGGCGTTCCCCGACGTGCTGGGACGCTACCGCGGCCTCGCCATTCCGCTCGAGTATCTGCGCCGTTTCGGCCCCGGCGTGGTGCTGGGGCTCGCCCGGCGCAGTCTCTCCCACCGCGCCGCGCTGCTCCTGAGATGGGTTGACCGCCGCGAGCCCGCGTTCACCTTCGCCGGGCTGTGCACGGCGCGCGGCGTGCCGTTCCGGCGCTTCCGGAATCCGAACGATCCCGAGGTGTGCGACTGGCTCGAGCACAACCAGGTGGACGTCGGTCTCATCTTCATCGGCCACATCATGGGCGAGCGGGTGCTCGGAACGGTGCGGGAGTGCTTCCTCAACAAGCACTCGTCGCTCCTCCCCTTCAGCCGCGGCCTGTTCCCGGTGTTCTGGACGCTCATGGAAGGTGCCCCGGTCGGGGCGACGATCCACAAGGTCGCGGCCCGGCTCGACGCCGGCGAGATCATCCTCCAGAAGCGCTACGACGCGGACCCTGGAGCGAGCGTCTACGACTGGTACCGCCGGATCTTCGGAGATGCGCCGGAGATGGTGATGCGGAGCCTGGCGCTGCTTCCGACCGGCGAGCGCGTGCGAGTGCCCCACGCGCTGCCGCCCGGCTATCACAGCCTGCCGACGCGGCAGGACTGGGTCGAGTTCCGGCGTCTCGGACTGCGCTTCGTCTGACGGCGCGGGCGACGCGGCCTCAGTCGCTGTGGCCCTGGCAGCGCATGACGCCCAGGAAGCGCACCCACGGCCCGACTTCCTCGCGCACCTGAAACGCCATGACGCGCGCGATCTGGTGGAGATGGGTGAGGTCGTGGGCCGCCCAGGTGGCGAGCAGCTGGCGCAGCGTCACCACCCCCAGCACCGGGTGGGTGCCGCGCCGCTCGAGCTCGGCGGGGCCGAGATTGAGCCCGCGCAGCGCCATGAGGTTGTCGCGGCGCCGGGCGGCGAACTCGGTGAGCAGCGCCGCGAGCGGCTTCCCGGCGCTGTCGCGGGACTGGGCGAAGCGATCGTAGCGGTCGAAGGACCGCGCCTCGCCGTGCTCGAGGATGATGCGCGCCCGCACCATCCAGTCGGTCTTCTCGCCGTGGATCAGGTGCCCCACGACGTCGTAGGGGCTGAACGTCTCCGGCCCCTCCCGGGCGCGCGTCCACTCGTCCGGCAGCCCGCCGAGCAGCGCGGCGAGGGTCGCCGGCGTGCGCTCCAGCAGCGCGATCGTGCCGTCGAGGGTCCAGCCGTCCACGTCAGCGCTCGATCTTCGGCGACGCCGCGACCGGCGGCACGCCGGCGGTCTGGACCGCCCGGTTGAAATCGGCGAGGTCGCCGTCGAGCACGCCCTTGAGCTCGGCGCGGATCGCGCCCAGCCGCTGCGCCAGGTCGTCGTACATCTTCCGCGACGAGGCGGTCGGCGCGCGGTCGGCGCTCCCCACCACGCCGGCGAGGAAGGTGAGGTCGTGGTCGAGGCGCGGCGGGTAGTTGAGATCGTCCTCCAGCCCCTTGATGTCGGGGTTGATGAGCTTCATCTCGATCGCGGTCAGCTTGTCGCCCAGCGCCTTGGCTTTGGTCTTGAGCCCGTCGCCCATGCCGAGCCGGACCGCGCGGTCACCCAGCTCGGTGGCCTGCGCCTTGACGTCGCGGATCGTCATCACCGCGACGTGGGCCTCCGACAGCCGGTCGCGGATCGCGCTCAGCAGCTCGAACTGGGCGCGCAGGTCCTCGGGACTGGCGTGGCCGCCGGGCAGCGGGCGCACCTCGATCGCCGCCGAGTCCGAGCGGTCGCCGAACGTGAGCCGCACCTTGTAGGTGCCGGCGCCCACTTTGGGGGGCGCCTTGTCGCCCTCGTTGAACACCGCGCGCGGCACCAGCGTGGGCTTGACGATGCGCATGTCCCACACGAAACGGTTGAGGCCGGCTTTGGGCTCGAGCGGCTTGTCCTTGTCGCGATCGCGCTCGGCGCGCTCCGCCTGCTCCTTGAGGTCGGCGGGCTTGGCGGGCTTCTGGCTCGTGAACGAGCGGATCAGCGAATCGCCGGAGAAGATCTGGATCGTCACCAGCTCCTTCTCGCCCGGCTTGTCCTTGAGCCAGTAGTCGACGATCACGCCGTCGGGCGGGTTCTTGCCCACGTTGCGGGGCCCCTCGTCCCCATCGCCGCCGCCGCCCCCGAACGGGGTGCGGTAGGCGGGCCGGGGCGGAAACAGGTGGAAGCGCTGGGAGGCGAGGGCGGGGCTGTAGCGCCGCAGCGGGGTGAGGTCGTCGAGGATCCAGAACGAGCGCCCCTGGGTCGCGATCACCAGATCGCCGTTCTTGATCATGAGGTCGGTGACCGGGGTGGCGGGCAGGTTGCGCTGGAATGCCTGCCAGCTGCCGCCGTCGTCGAGCGACACGTAGAGCCCGGTCTCGGTGCCGGCGTAGAGCAGGCCGCGCTTGTCGGGATCCTCGCGCACCACGCGCGTGAACGCGCCGTCCGGAATGCCGTTCACGATCCGCGTCCAGGTCTTGCCGTAGTCGGTGGTCTTGTAGAGGTAGGGGCGGTTGTCGTCGAACTGGTACATGGTGGCGGCGACGTAGGCCGCGCCCTTCTGATGGGGCGAGGCGTCGATCGAGTTGATGCGCGCCCAGGTCGGCAGCCCCTTGGGGGTCACCTCCTGCCAGTGGGCGCACTCGTCGCGCGTGATCTGGACCCGGCCGTCGTCGGTGCCGGCCCACATCACGCCGCGCTCGAGCGGCGACTCGGCGAGCGTGAAGATGGTCCCGTAGACCTCGACCCCGGTGATGTCGCGGGTGATCGGGCCGCCCGACAGCCCCTGCTTGGACTTGTCATTGCGGGTCAGGTCGGGGCTCACCTCCTCCCAGGTCTGCCCCTGGTCGCGGCTGCGCAGCAGGAGCTGCGCGGCGTGGTAGACCACCGTCGAGTCCCAGCGCGAGATGACGATCGGGGCGTTCCACTGGAAGCGGTACTTGAGGTCGCTGGTGGCGTGCCCGCTGGCGAGCTGCGGCCAGGGGGTCACCTCCCGCTCCTCCTTGAGCCGGTGGTCGTAGCGGGTGATCGAGCCGCCGTAACCGCCGCCGTAGAGCAGGTCGGGATTGGCGGGATCGACCGCGATCCATCCGCTCTCACCGCCCCCCACGGGATGCCAGTCGGTCTCGCCGATGCCGCCGCCCTTCGCGGCACTCGGCACCGCGACGCTCGAGTTGTCCTGCTGGGCGCCGTACACCCAGTAGGGGAAGCGGTTGTCGGTGGTGACGCGGTAGAACTGCGCGGTGGGCTGGTTGTGGATCGACGACCAGGTGCGCGCGCCGTTCAGGGTCACCGCCGCACCGCCGTCGGCGCCCAGGATCATGCGCTCGGGATCGTCGGGGTCGATCCACAGGTCGTGGTGGTCCCAGATCGCCCGCAGTCCGGTGAACGAGCGGCCGCCATCGCTCGAGACGTAGAGCCTGAGGTTGGGGAGCCACAGCCGGTCGGCGTTCTTCGGATCGGCGATCACCCACGTGTAGTACCAGGGGCGCTCGCGGATGAAATGGTCGTCGTTGACCCAGGTCCACTTGTCGCCGTGATCGTCGCTGCGGTAGAGCCCGCCCTTCTTCGCCTCGACGATTGCCCACACCAGCCCGGGCCTGGCGCCCGAGGCCGCCACGCCGATGCGCCCCATGACCCCGTCGGGCAGGCCCTCGGTCATCTTCTTCCAGGTGTCGCCGCCGTCGAGCGAGCGCCACAGGCCGCTGCCGCGGCCGCCGCTGGTGAAGTCCCAGGCCCGCCGCTCCGCCTGCCACATCGCGGCGTAGAGGATGCGCGGGTTGTTGGGATCCATCGACAGATCGCAGCACCCGGTGCTGTCGTTCACGGTCAGCACGCGCTTCCAGGTCTTGCCGCCGTCGCTGGTGCGATACACGCCGCGCGTCGGGTTCGGGCCCCACGCGTGCCCCTGGACCGCGGCGTAGATCAGATCGGGATTGGTGGGGTGAATGCGGACCCGCGCGATCTGGCCGGCGTCCTTGAGTCCCACGTTGCTCCAGGTCACGCCGCCGTCGGTGCTGCGGTAGATCCCGTCCCCGAACGAGACGTTGCCGCGAATCGGCGACTCGCCCGTCCCCACTACCACCACGTTGTGGTCCGACTCGGAGACCGCGATCGCCCCCACCGATCCGGTCTTGAAGAACTTGTCGGCCATGTTCTCCCAGTTCGATCCGGCGTCGGTGGTCTTCCACACCCCGCCCCCGGTGGCGCCGAACCAGAACGTTGCCGGCTCGCCGCGCACCCCGCACACCGCGGTCACGCGCCCGGCGCGATAGGGACCGATGCAGCGGAACTGGAGCCCCTCGAACAGGTCGGAGAAGGTCTTGGGCTTCTTCGACTCCGAGGTGTCGGCGCCGGCCGCGGACTTGGAGCGCGCGGCCAGCGCGGGCGTGGCGACGAGCAGGGACAGCAGCAGCAAGCGGACGGGGAGGGTCAGGGGCTTCAGCACGGGTTCCTCGCGGCGTGGCGCGTGGGACGGGCGCCGGGACGGGGACGATCGGTGAACGGGACGCGCCAGTCTAGCGCAGTGGCGCGCACCGGGGGAATGGGCACGCGGTGACGGGGCGCACCCTCACAGCGAGCGTTTCTCGATGAGCTCGGCGAGCCAGCGCGCGCTGGGCCGCACGATCCGGGCCTGGGTCGCGAAGTTGACCCCGATCAGCCCGAAGCGCGGCGCGTAGCCGTCGGCCCATTCGTAGTTGTCGAGCAGCGACCAGTAGAGGTAGCCGATCACCGGGGTCCCGGCCGACATCGCTCGCATCACCTCCCACAGGTGGAGGTAGATGAAGCCCCAGCGATCGTCCTCGTCGGTCGCCGGGGTGCCGTTCTCGGTGATGAGGAGCGGCAGCCGGTAGCGCCGGAAGGTGTGCAGGAAGTAGCGCAGCCCCTCCGGGTAGACCTCCCACCCCAGATCGTTGCGCTTGCCGACCTTGCGCTCGTTCTCGAGCGTCCCCGAGGCGCCCACCAGCCCCGGCAGGTTGTACCCGGTATTTCGCACGAAGTCCCGGGTGTAGTAGTTGATGCCGATGAAATCCAGCGCGTGCCCGAACGGCAGCCGCTCGAAGAACCTGCCGGGAAGCGTGAGCCGCCCGGTGTGCAGCGCCTCGATGAACAGGTTGTTGAACAGGAAGTCGCGGGTGCGGGTCGAGACGACGTCGAAGGGGTTGTGCGGTTGGTTGGGGGTGAGCGCCAGGCAGTGTTTGGCGATGCTCACCATCGCGTCGCGCCGTTGCTCGTGGATCGCGTGGTAGGCCAGCACATGGGCGCGCAGCATGCGACGTATCACCTGGAGCGCGCGCGGGTAGTCGCCGACGCGTCCGGGCGGCCACTGGCCGATCAGCCAGCCCTTGAACACCTGGACCACCGGCTCGTTGAGCGTGATCCACCAGCGCACCCGGTCGCCGTACACTCCCACCACGCGCCGCACGTAGCGCACGAAGTGGCGCTCCATCCCCGCGTGCTCCCAGCCGCCGTGCTCGGCCAGCCAGCGCGGGATGGTGTAGTGGAGCAGCGTGACCACCGGCTCGAGGCCGCGCTCGTGCAGCGCCTCGATCACCTCGTGATAGTGCTCGAGGGCCTCCTCCGAGAACTCGCCGTTGCGCGGCTCGATGCGGCTCCACTCCAGCGAGAAGCGGTGCGCCCGGTGGCCCAGGTCGCGGGCCAGATCGAAGTCCTCGCGGAAGCGGTGGTAGTGATCGCAGGCCAGCCCGGCCGCGGTCCGCACCTTCCCCGCCGCCTCCCAAGCCGCCCAGTCGCTGTTGGTGTTGCCGCCCTCGACCTGGTGGGCCGAGGTGGCGGCGCCCCACATGAAGTCGGGCGGGAAGCTGAAGCGCGCGGCATTGGGGCGCATGACCGGCACCTGTGCGGCCGGCACCGGGTCGGTGGGGTGGCTCATCCCCCGTGCTCGAAGTCGGGATAATCGAGCATCCCGCCGTCCACGAACAGGGTGGTGCCGGTGATGTAGGCGGCCTGCTCCGAGACCAGGAATACGGCGGCCGCGGCGATCTCGTCGATCGTTCCCATGCGTCCGAGCGGGATCTTGGCGATCAAGTCGGCATACATCTTCGGATCGTTCCACACCGCGGCGTTGATGCTGGTCTGGATCGCCCCCGGGCCGAGCGCCAGGGCGCGCACCCCGAACGGCGCCGCCTCCTGCGCCAGCGTCTTGATCAGCATCGAGAGTCCGGCCTTGCTCGCGGTGTAGGCGCTGTAGCCGGTCCAGGGAATGAGCTCGTGAACCGAGCTGACGGCGAGCACCACGCCCGCCCGCTGCCCGATCATGCGGCGCAGCGCCTCGCGCGCGCACAGGAACGCGCCGCCGAGGTTGACGTCGAGCACCCGTCCCCACTCCGCCGGATCGGCATCCCAGGCCGCCGCGGCGCGGCCGTCGATGCCGGCGTTGCAGACCAGGATGTCGATCCCGCCCCACGCCAGGTCGACGGCCGCGAACATCGCGGCGACCTGCACCGGGTCGGCGACATCGGCCATCAACGCCAGCGCCTCGACGCCGACCGCCTTGATCTCGCCCACCACCCCGTCGGCCTGCTGGGGGTTGACGACGAAGTTGACCGCGACGTGTGCCCCGGACTGGGCGAGCGCCAGCGCGATCGCGCGCCCGATGCCGGAGTTGGCTCCGGTCACCAGCGCGCGACGGCCGTCGAGTCGAATGTTCAGTGGACCGCTCCTTACTGGGTGGTCCTCGAGTGCTCGATGATGGCGGCGGCGGTGGTGGAGCCGACCGTGAACGCGGAGCGGAACTCGCCCTCGACGCCCACCTTCGTGCCCTCGCGCGGCGCCCCGTTCTGCTCGGTCACCACGGCGATGCCGGCGCTGCCATCGTTGACCTGGTAGGCGCCGTAACCGAGCACGCCCAGGGTCTGGGTCACGGTGCCGGCGATGCGCACGGTCTGGCGGTCGTACTGGCCGGGATTGTCGAGCAGCGTCTTGATCGGTGTGGTGCCGCCGCCCTTGCAGCCGGCGATCAGCGCCGTGATCAGCAGAGCGGCGACGAGGGGCCGCGCGGGGGATCGAAGCGTCATGGGAACCCTCCTGGCTCGGGACGCGGGGAGCGCGAACGCGACACAATCTAGCACATGGCCGCGCCGCGCCGGCGCGGGTCCGGCGCCCGGGCCGGGCTCAGTCGAACTCGTAGCGCGGATCGGGCGGGGTCTGCTCGATCCCCACCCGCCCGACCTCGATGTCGGCGCGCGAGTAGTTCTCGCCTTTCATCTTGTGGCCCGACAGCCGGCGCAGCATCGCCAGCTGGCCGGTGTGGGTGAGGGCGTCGGCGATGCCACCCTGGAACATGCGCGCCGGCTCCCAGCGGATCGGCGCCCCCGAGGCGAGGTAGGCGTCGAGCGCCCCGAGCGAGGCGTAGAAGCGCGCGATCTCCTGCGCCCAGGGCTGCGGCGTCGCGTTGTTCCATTTGGGCTCGCCCTTCGCCATGGTCAGCGCCCAGTCCATGAGATCGCCCATGTGACTGAGAAGCTCGCGCGGCGACGGTGAGCCTTCACTGGCCCGGAATTCCGCGAACGCCTCGGGGGTCCCGCGCACCGTCTTGCCGGCCCGGTAGGCGAGCGTGGCCAGGGCGTGGCGCAGCATCAGCCGCGTGATCGGTTGGTCGGCAGGAATCGTGGTCACGGGGACTCGGGCTCGATCACCGCGGCTTCGAGCGCGGTCACCGGGTCGAGCCCGTCGGGCACGCCGGGCGCGGCGGCGCGCGCGGCGGCGGCGTCCGGCGCCGCCTCGGGTGTGGCCGGGAAGCCCGCCATGGCGGTGCGCAGCTCGCGCCGCAGCAGCAGCAGGCTCACCACCATCTGGAGCGTCACCGTCGCCACCGACAGGTACCACACCCAGCGCAGCTCGAAACCCGGCAGCCGCGCCAGGAAGAGCGTGGGGATGGCCAGCGCCACCACCCGCAGCACCGAGCTCAGGAGCGCGGGAACGGTGTTGCCGAGCGCCTGGAACATGCTCGAGGCGACGAAGATGATGCCCGAGGCCACGAAGTTCCACGACACGATGCGCAGATAGTCCTCGCCGTTGGCGATCACCTGCGGATCGGGCGAGAAGACGCGCACCATGGCGGCCGGGGCGACGTGGCACAGCAGCGCGAACACGGTCATGAGCGCCAGGGCGAGGATCGAGGCGCGCCGGAACGTCTCGCGCACCCGCGCGGCGAGGCGCGCGCCGAAGTTCTGCCCCGCCACCGGAGCGACCGCGAAGCCCAGCGCCACCACCGGCATGAAGCCCGCCTGGATGATGCGCATCCCGATCCCGAACCCGGCCTGCGCGGCGGCGCCGAACGGCCGGCTGACGATGTAGACCACCACCAGGTAGGCGCCCATCATCGCAAACTCGGCCCCGGCCGGCAGCCCGATCTGGAGCATGCGGCCCCACAGTTTCGGCTGGGGCTTCCAGTCCGCGGGCACGAAGACCAGATACGGAGCGCCGGTCACGAAGTAGCGCAGGAACCACACCACGCCGATCACCACCGCGATGAAGGTGGCGAGCGCGGCACCCGCCACGCCCATCGGGCGGTGCGTGATCCAGCCGAACACGAGGATCGGCGCCAGCACGATGTTGATGAGCACCGTGGCGGTCTGGACCACCATGCCGGGCTTGAAGTTCCCGGTGCCGCGCAGCGCCGAGGCCATCGCCACCATCGCGAACTGGAGCGCCATCGCGGGGATGAACCAGGCCAGGTAGCGCGACGCGAGCCGCGCGGTCTCGGCGTCGGCGCTGAGCCCCCGCGCGTAGGCGCCCTGGAGCAGCGTGGCGACGATCAGGAACACCACCGCCGCGAGCATCGAGAGCACCAGCGACTGGTTGAAGCCCAGCAGCGCCTGGTCGCGGTCCTTGCGGCCCGCCGCGTGCGAGACCATCGTGGTCGTCCCCACCCCGAGCATCTGGGTGATGGCGAGCACGATGAACATCAGATTGCCGGCCACCCCCACCGCGGCCACCGCCTCCTTGCCGAGGCGGCCGACCCAGTAGAGGTCGGCGAGGAAGTAGAGGGTCTGGAACACCATCGTCACCAGCATGAAGCTGGCGGTCTTGAGCAGGTGTCCGAGGACCGGTCCGCGGGTGAGATCTTGCACGGGGTCTCCTGTGAAGCGCCGCCGGGGTCCGCCGGCGCACAGCCGGCGCAAAGGTGTTGTCCGAGGTTAACGTGGATCGCACCCGATTGACAGCGCCGGTGCCGGCTTCTTCCGGCGCTCGTGGCCCGGATTCCCGCGATGGACGCTGTGTGCACGGATCCTTAGGTCGAGTTCGCTGCCGATACGCCCTGGGCTGGTGGGGCGGGCGGTCGCCACCTGGTGCATCGCCGATCCGCGAAGTATGTCAGAGCCAGCTTCACGCGCTGCTCGAGCGAGGCGTGGGGTGTCGCCTCGCACAGCGCGGCGGCCGTGCCTGATTCGTCGGCGCGAAAACCGAGCGCTTTGAGATACGGGATCACTTCTTCGGCGGCCTGCTTGCGCTTTGCAGCGGCCGCGGCCTCCCGCGCCTGTTGTCGCTTGCGGTCCATGAACCCGGCGCCGAACGTGCACTCCGCGTCGTACTGATTGTGCGCGCGGCATCGCAGCCGCATGCCATCCACCGTCGCCACACCTCCGCGCGCCACCGGCTCGATGTGATCGAACTCGAGCCTTGTCCGCGCCGGGCAGCGCTGGCCGCTCTCGCTCCGGAACGTGCACTGGTCCTGATCCCGCTCCCGGACCGCGCGCTTGACCGCGGCGGGGATGTGGCGCGGGTTCGAAGACGAGCGACCACACCTGCGAGGCCGGTCCATCGCAGCGAACTTCCGGCACTCCAGATGTCGCACGAGCAGCCTGAGCGCGGGGGTGAGAACCGGGGCAATGTCACCGGAGCTGAGCTGGTGCCCGAGCAGGGTCTGGGCATGACGCAGCAAGTCGGAGGTCTCCTGATCGACCATGGCCTGGAGCGCATAGCGCTGTGGCGAGAGCGGCGTAAGCTTCTGGGGGGCACGGTCTGCGGCGGGTTGCCGCGCAGGCGCCTTAACTGTCCTCGAGGAGAGTTGAAGCTCCCCGCTTCCCGATGCCCCAACTGTCCCCGGGGACAGTTGAGGCGCGGGAATCGCTTCGATCCGCTCGGGCAGGTCGGGTCTCGGGAAGCGCTCCGCCAGCAGCCGCTCGATCGTCTCCCTGTTCT
>Ga0306923_10002052_pt1 | contig 18248 bp, 14 predicted proteins | sample sta12Can44000108_FD_203841 | JGI IMG/M metagenome (GOLD analysis project Ga0306923, IMG submission 203841) | Lab enrichment of tropical soil microbial communities from Luquillo Experimental Forest, Puerto Rico - statanox.12C.anox.44.000.108 (v2)... | ecosystem: Environmental > Terrestrial >... | reverse complement strand
TGCAGGTCCTCGACGATCGGCAGCGGCTCGCGACCGGCCGGGTTGTCATAGAAGATATAGGCGATCTTTTTGTCCTTGAGGCTTCCGCCCAGTTTGTCCTTGACGAACTGGACCGCGGCTGCCCCTTGCGACCAGTAGGTCGCGGCGATCGGGAACAGGTAGGGATAGCGGGCGCCGTCCGCCGCGGCCGCGATCCCGAAGCCGGGTGAGGTCGTTGCGATCTTGTCTTCTTCGAGCCGTTGGTTGAGGGCGACGGTCATCGGCGTGCCATAGAGGGTCATCAATACGGCGCCCTCCTGTTTTTGCCGCTGATACGCCTCGACTGCCTGGGGGACCTTGTACTCGTTGTCGATCTCGTCGGCCTTTATCCTGTATCCGTCGACCCCGCCCGCGGCGTTGATCAGGTCGTAATAATCGTGCATCGCCGGGCACAGCACGACGCCGGTGATCTGTGTCGCGCCGGTGCGGTCGCACTGCATGCCGATCAGCACCTCTTTCTGCTGTGCCACGGCTGTACCAGCGAGCCACAATGTCGCCGTCACACCTACCGCCAGCGTACATGCTTTGACCACAAGACTGCTCATCGCCAATCCCTTTGCCGATTGCTCATGAAAAATCGCGGCGAGGCCCGGGCGGAGCCACGCCGCTACTTAGCTACTCTGCCTTTTTGACGGCAGCGGCCACAACCTGCGGATAGCCCCGGAACCAGTCGGTCTCCTTGACGAACTTGCCGTCATGCACCTGGAAGATCTGCACCCAGCCGCCGCCTTCATGATCCGTCGGGGTAATCTGCAGCGGTGGGAAGAGGCCGCCCAGAGTGAAGTCGTGAATCTGCTCGAACCCTTTCTTGATGTCCTCACCCGTTGGCTGCTTGCCGCCATTGGCGTTGAGCGCGTTGCGGATCGCCTCGACGTGGATCGCCCCAATGAGGAGACCGCGGTTATAGATCACTGTATCGTCCATCGTCTTCGGCGGCTCCTTGCCCTGCGCCTTGTACATCGCCTTGATTTCCTGGCGCACCGGGTACTCGTCGCCGGCGCCGGCGAATTGCAGTGTGTGATAGCCTTCAGCGACCTGCCAGCCGCCGGCCGCGATGATATCGGCCTCGGCCGAGGCCCAGACGAGCCCGATCACCTTCGACAGCGGATAACCGGCGCGCTTGTATTCTTTGATCGCCACCGAGGGCGAGCGGCCGAACAGGTGATCGATGACGAAATCGGGGCGGTAACGCTGAGTGATGTCGAGCACCTGCGCCCCCATCTCGACGCCCGGCGGGGGCACGGCAAAGGACCGTAGTTCGAAGCCCTCGGTCTTTTGCAAATCCTCGAGGATTGGCAGCGGCTCGTGTCCGGCCGGGTTGTCGTAATAGACATAAGCAATCTTCTTGCCTTGGAGGCCGCCACCCAATTTATCCTTGATGAACTGGATCGCCGCCGCACCCTGAGACCAATAGGTTGCGGCGACCGGAAACAGGTAGGGGAACCGGCTTCCATCCGCCGAAGCGGAGATGCCAAATCCGGGCGATGTACCCGGGATCTTGTCCTCGACCAGCTTCTGGTTGAGTGCCTGCACCTGCGGCGTGCCGTAGATCGCCATCGACACGGCGCCGGCCTGCTTTTGGCGTTGATATTCCTCGACCGCCTGCGGCACTTTATATTCGTTGTCGAGCTCGTTGTATTTGATCTTGTAGCCTTCGACCCCGCCCTTCGAGTTGACGAGGTCGATGTAGTCCTGGATGGCCGGGCAGATCACCACTCCGACGATCTGGGTCGGTCCGGTGCGATCGCACTGCCCGCCAATCATCACCTCCTTCTGCTGCGCCGCCGCGGTGCCGGCCAACGCCATTACAGCCGCAGCAACACCCAGCACGATTGGCGATAGGCGTCTCATCGTTCGCTCCTTCTTTGCTGTCGCCTTTCTCAGTAGGAAAACGGCCACACCCGAAAGTAATTTCGGATGTTTCGCCATAAGCGGTTGAGTCCTTCCGGTTCGACCACCAGGAAAAAGATAATCAAGCCGCCAAACAAGATCAGTCGCAGATTGGGGATCAAATTGGCCAGATCAGCCGGCGAGAACATCAGGCCACCGAAGGATTCGAGAAACCAGCGGGTCACGATCGGCAGCAAGGTGACAAAGATCGCGCCGAATATCGAGCCCAGGATCGAGCCGAGGCCGCCGATGATGATCATCGCCAGGTAGTCGATCGACACGGTGATCTGGAACTGTTCGTAATTGGCGATCCCGAGATAATAGGTATAAAGCACACCGGTCACGCCGGCATAGAAAGAAGAAATCGCAAAAGCCACGAGCTTGTAGCGAAAGATGTCGATGCCGATGATCTCGGCTGCTATATCTTGATCGCGGATCGCGACAAAGGCGCGGCCGATCCGGCTGCGCACCAGGTTCGAGGTGCCGACCACGGCCAGCACGACAAAAAACATCAGAAATAGATAAAGCTGCGTCTGGCTTTTGAGCTGGGTTCCGAACAGGACCGGGCGGGGCACCTGTATCGAAGCCTGCACACCGCCTGAGATCGCCGGCACGTGGTTGATCGTCCACTCGATGATCAGTTGTGCGGCGAGCGTGGCGATCGCCAGATAGATCCCCTTGATTCGCAACGACGGGATACCCACGAGGGCGCCGATTAGCGCCGCCATCAGCCCGCCTGCCGGGACCGTGATCCAGAACGGCGCCCCGAGATGGACGACCAGGTTGGCAGCCGTATACGCACCGACCGACATGAAGGCGCCGTGGCCGATCGAGATCTGCCCGGTATAGCCGACCAGAATGTTGAGGCCGAGCGCGCCGACGACGGCGATCAGGATTAGGTCGAGGATCGAGACGTAGTATTCGTCGAGTGCTAACGGCAAAATGACGATGAAGAGGCCAGCAAACGCCGCCACCGCCCACTTGGCGATCGGCAGCGGGTAGAGGGCCATGTCGGCGGCATAGCTGGTCTTGAAGACCCCGGATTCGCGGTGGAACACGACGCTGCCTTATGTCACACGCGCTCGATCCGTCGGCGGCCGAAGATGCCTTCGGGGCGGATCATCAGCACCGCGATCATCAGCACGTAAGGGGCGAAATCCTTCGTGCCGCCGCCGACGTAGGGGTCGAGATAGCCGGCAGCAACGTTCTCGACGACACCGACGATCAGGCCGCCGACAACGGCACCGATCACCGAGTCGAGTCCGCCGAGAATGACTACCGGAAACACTTTGAAGCCGACGAGGGCAAGCTGGTTGTCGATCCCGAGCATGGCCCCCCAGACCACGCCGCCGAGCGCCGATACGATTCCGGCCATCGCCCAGGCGAGCGCAAAATAGCGCCGCACGTCGATCCCCATCGCCATCGCGACCTGCTGGCTGTCGGCAACGGCGCGCATCGCCACTCCAACCCGGCTCTTCAGAAAGAACCAGGTGAAGCCGGCGAGGAAAACGAGGCTCACTCCTGCCCCGACGAGCTGCACCGGCGGCAGCATGACCGGCCCGAGAAAGATCGGTTCGTCGCCGACGGGCATGACGATCGCTCGCGTCCCGGCACCGAATGCCAACGTGGCCGTGCCTCTCAGCACGGCGGCGAGGCCGATCGTCGCCATGACGACAGCAATGACCGGCCGACCGATCAGCGGCCGCAGCACGACCCGCTCGAGCCCGAAACCGAGCGCCACCATGCCCGCGACCGAGAGCAGCGCCGATACCCAGAACGGAGCGCCCGCAAGATCGGCGGCGCCCGCGGCGATGAAGCCGGCGAACATGACGAACTCGCCCTGGGCAAAATTGATCGCGTCGGTCGCCTTGTAGATCAACACGAACCCGAGCGCGATCAGCGAGTACATCAGCCCGATCATCACGCCGTTGGTCAGCAGGACCAACGTGAACTGCCACTCGAACTCAGGCATCGGGGAGCTCGGTACCTGAACTAAAATGGCCTGCGCAAGATCAATGTGGTACTCGTCGCCCCCGCGAAGGCGGGGGCCCAGGGCAACCGCTGAGACCTTGAGGCCGTAGATTCCCGCTTTCGCGGGAATGACGAATAACCTACTGAAGTTTCGGGATTCATTTGGAGCCTATCCCTCAAGCATAGGCTGGTTCCCGCGCCGGCTGACGCATCTCCTCCACGTCGTCGATCGCGATCGTGGAGTTGAGCGTTGCTTTGCGGCCGTCCTCGTAAGTGATCTCGGTGGCGAGATCCACCTGATGCGCACCGCTGTAGAATGCCTCGACCACGGCTGCGTATTTCTCGGCGACAAAGCGGCGCCGAATCTTGCGGGTGCGGGTGATCTCGTTGTCGTCCGCGTCGAACTCCTTATTGAGCAGCAGGAAGCGGCCGATGCGCGAGCCGGAGGGCAACGAGGCGTTGCATTTCCGGATTTCCGCGCCGATCAGCCCGCGCACCTCAAGCTTGGCGCTCAGATCCTGGAACGAGGTATAGGCGAGGTTGTGCCGCTCCGCCCAATTACCGAGGGTACCGAGATCGATTGCGATCATTGCCGCAATAAACGGCCGGGCGTCACCGAAGGCCACCGCCTCAGCGACGAACGGGCTGAACTTGAGCTTGTTCTCGATGAATTGCGGCGCGAAGAGCGTGCCGTCGCCCAGCTTGCCGACATCCTTGGCGCGGTCGATGACGACGAGATGACCGCGCTCGTCGATATAACCAGAGTCGCCGGTCCGATACCACCCGTCGTCGGTCAGAGCGTCCCGGGTCGCCTTGAGCTGTTTGTAATAACCCCGGAACACCGCTGGCGAGCGGATCTGTACCTCACCATCGTCGCTGATCCGCAGCTCAGTGCCAGCGACGACGGGGCCCACTGTATCGGGGTTCGCCTCTCCATCCGGCTGCAACGACGCGAGGCCCGAAAGCTCGGTCGCGCCCCAGACCTGCTTCAGGTTGACCCCGAGCGAGCGGAAGAAACGGAACGTCTCCGGGCCGAGGGGTGCGCCGCCGGTGTAAAACCAGCGGGCGCGCCGCAGCCCGAGCTGATCGCGCACGGGACCGTAAACAAGGAATTCCCCGAGTGCCAGACTTAGCCGCATCCCCAGCCCCGGCCTCTTGCCGTCCGCCTTCAGCAATTCGCCGCGCTCGGCAAGGTGCTGGAAGAAATCGAATAGCCGACGTTTCAGCGGCGTCGAATCCGCCGTCCGCACCCGTAACGAGGTCAACATGTTTTCCCAGATGCGCGGCGGCGCAATCCCGATGGTCGGTCCGAGCTCGCGCAGGTCGCGTTGCACGGTGTCGGGACGCTCCGGGCAATTGGCGGTGAAGCCGACCAGCAGGTGGAGCACCAGCGACAACAGCGAGTCACCGATCCACGCCATCGGCAGGTAGCAGAGCATGTCGTCGCCCGGCCGGACCTCTTCGGCCTTGGCGAAGGCCTCGGCGGCGCAGAGCAGATTGGCGTACGACAGCATCACTCCCTTCGGATGGCCGGTGGTCCCGGAAGTGTAGTTGAGCAGCGCCAGATCATCGGGCGCGCCCTTCTCGATCTCGGCCTCGAGGTAACCGGCATGTGCCTGATTGAAGTCGCGCCCGGCAGATTCCAGCGCGTCGAAGGATTTAAGAAACCGCAAGTCGTAGTGCTGCAGGCCGCGCGGATCGTCGAAGATCACGAGGTTCAAGCGCGGCAGTTGAGCCTTGATGGCGAGGATCTTGTCGACCTGCTCCTGATCCTCTGCAACGACCACCGAGACCTCGGCATGATCGAGAACATAAACCAGCTCGGCGGCGATCGAGTCCTGATAGACCGGGACCGCGACGCCGCCGAGGGATTGGGCGGCGAGCTGCGCCCAATAGAGCCGCGGCCGGTTGTCGCCAATGACCGCGAGCAAATCGCCCCGGCAAAACCCGTGCGCGGCCAAACCCGACGCGATGTCGCACACCTCCCGGTAGTATTGGGACCAGGTATAGGTCCGCCAGATCCCGCGGGTTTTCTCGCGGATCGCCGGCCGCTCGGCCATTGTCTGCGCGTCGCGCCGCAGGAGCCGCGGCAAGGTAGTCGTGCTCATTCGGCGGCCTCCCTGCGTACCTCGGCGGTTCCGAGATAGGCGCGGATCACGTCCGGATCGCGCTGGACCTCGTCCGGGCTGCCCTCGGCGATCTTGCGTCCCCGATCAAGCACCACGACGTGCTCGGAAATGTCCATCACCACTGCCATATCGTGCTCGATCAAAATGACGGTCGTGCCCCATTGCCGGTTCACATCGAGAATGAACCGGGCCATGTCCTCTTTTTCTTCTTGGTTCATGCCGCCCATCGGCTCATCGAGAAGCAGAACCTTCGGGTCGAGGGCGAGGGCTCGCCCGAGCTCGACGCGCTTTCTGAGACCATAGGCCAGCCCGCTCGTCGGCTGCTTGCGCAGATCCTCGAGTTCGAGAAACTCGATCAGCTCTTCGACCCGCGCGCGATGCGCCACTTCTTCCCTTTGCGCCAGACCCCAATAGACAAAGGACGAGAGCACGCCGGCCTTCATCCGCACGTGACGGCCGAGCATAATATTGTCGAGCACCGTCATGCCGCTGAACAGCGCGATATTCTGGAACGTGCGGGCGATGCCGAGGGCGGCGACCTGCCACGGTCGGGTACCGGTGATGTCGTTGCCCTCGAAGACAATCGAGCCGGCGTCGGGCCGGTAGAAGCCGCTGATCATGTTGAGAAGCGAGGTCTTGCCGGCACCGTTTGGACCGATGATCGAGACCAGGTTGCCGCGGGTGACGGAGAGCGTGACACTCTCTACCGCACGTACCCCGCCGAAATGCTTCGACACATCGGAAATAGAGAGCTGCGTCTGGCTCGCCGCACCTCTTGCACCCTTCACGCTGTCGGCCACGAGACCGCCCGCATTTCCTCACCCACCCGCTTTATCTGCTCATGTCGTGCCTTTATGGCAGGCACACTGCTGATGCATGCGAAAGAATGCAATCGCTCAGCGAGCCTCCACACGCGCTTTAACCTTGTTATCACAGGGTTTTGCCGTCACGCGGCCGCGGTGCAGCGATCCACGGGAGGTTTGCCTTGGCATTCCTGGGATACCCGCGCTATTGGTGCGCTGGGTCAATACGTGCGACCACGTATGCGAAGGGTCGGTGAATTTAGACGCGAATTACGGTCACCAAGTGGTTAATGGAGTGCTGGAACCGGAGACCCTGCCGACGACCCTGCTGACGGGCTTTCTCGGGAGCGGCAAAACGACGCTACTGCGCCGGGCGTTGGTCTCGCCGGAGCTCGCCGACACTGCGGTCATCATCAACGAAATCGGTGAGATTGCAATCGATCATCACCTGGTCGACTTTGTCGAAGGCAATGTGCTCGAACTGCCGGGCGGGTGCCTATGCTGCGCCGTGCGCGAAGACCTGGCGCGGACCTTGCGCAGTCTTATCGAGCGGCGTGATGCCGGCGAGATCAGGCGATTTCGTCGGATCGTGATCGAAACGACCGGTCTAGCCGACCCGGCGCCGATCCTGTTCACCCTTGGCACCGATCCGATGCTCGATCACCGCCTGCGCCTCGCCGCCGTCGTCACCTTGGTCGACACCGTGCAGGGCGTCGAAACGCTCGAACGTTTTGCGGAAGCCGCACGGCAAGCGGCCCTCGCCGACACGCTCGTAATCACCAAGACCGACATCTCCCCGCTCGACCCCCAGCTCGTGCACCGCCTCGATCGGATCAACGACCGGGCCGAACGTATTATCGCCGCCGATGCGTCCGATGCGGGTGCGGTGCTATTCGGCGCGGGCCCGCGAGCGGCAGCATCGGTCATTCCGGCAGAGCCGATCGCGGCCCACACTCATGGCATCGACGCCTTCGGGATGGTGCTGGACGGCGACTTCAGTCGTCTCGATTTCGCCCGAGCGCTCGGCGGGCTCGCCCGCGAGCGCGGCAATGACTTGCTCCGGGTCAAAGGCATCGTGCGCTTTGCCGACCGGCCCGAGCACCCGGCTGTCGTACAGGCCGCCCAGCACGCGCTGTTCGCGCCGGAATGGCTCGACGATTGGCCCGATGAAGACCGGCGAAGCCGGCTCGTCTTTGTCGTGCACAAGATCCCGCGCGACGAGGTCCTTGACGCTTTTGCCTTTGCCGCGCCGGTCGTTTGGCAGAAAGGATGAGTATCGCGGGACGATAAAGTTTGTCATTGCCGGGCTTGACCCGGCAATCCATCCCGCGTTCAGCTTGCCGAGACGTTTCGTGGATGCCCGGGTCGAGCCCTGGCATGACGACGAGTAGGAGGCCCTTATGTTCGACATCGTTGTCTCAGGCGGTACCGCCGTCCTTCCCTCGGGTCCCGAGCCCGCCGATCTCGGGGTGAATGGTGAGCATATCGCCGCGATCGGCGCACCCGGCAGTCTCGCCGCAATCGGCGCCGGACGAACGGTCGACGCCTCGGGGCAGATCGTGATCCCAGGCGGCATTGACCCGCATGTCCACTGTAACTGGCCGATGCCGATGCCTGGCGTTGCCCAGCCGACACTAACCGAGCCGGCGTCGACGGTTAGCCGCGCCGCCTTGCACGGCGGTACGACGACAACGATCGACTTCGCGCCGGTCGAGGGCGGCGAGACCATCCAGCAGGCGATCGAGCGCCGCCACAAGCAATGGGCGGGCGCCTGCTACGGCGACTACGCCTTTCACACGATGCTGCTCGGCAAGATCGCCCCCGAGCGCCTCGGCGAACTCGCCGAGGCGGTTCAGGCCGGGCATGCCTCGGTCAAGATGTTCACGACCGACATCACGCCCTCCCGCCGCGGCCGCATGGTCGATTTCGGCGACATCTGGGAGGTGCTAAAGGTCCTGGCGCAGGCGGGCGGCGTCGCGGCGATCCACGCCGAGGACAACGACATCGTCATGCACATGTACGAGAAGCTGACCCGCGAGGACCGCACCGGTTTCGAGAACATGGCCGAGGTCCACAACACCCTCTCGGAGGATTTGTCGTTTAACCGGGTGATCCGGCTCGCCGCCAATATCGAGGGTGCGGCACTCTACATGATGCACACCTCGGCCAAGACCGGGGTCGACGCGATCGCCGCGGCGCGCGCCAAGGGCGTACCGATCTATGGCGAGACCCTGCACCAATACCTGATGTACACCGCCGAGGATTACCGGCGGCCCAACGGCCAGATCTACCACACCTACCCCTCATTGAAGTTCCGTGAGGACCAGGAGGCCTTGTGGCAGGCGACCGATCATGGTGCCATCCAGACGGTCGCCACCGACGAGATCTGCTGTCCGCTGAGGATCAAATTGCAGGGTCGCCGGATCGACGATACGACCGGCGGCAATGCCGGGGTCGAGCCGCGGCTGTCATTGATCTACACCGAGACCGTCGAGAAACGCGGCTATGGCTTGTCGGATTTCGTCGCCCTGGTCTCGGCCAACGCCGCCAAGATCATGGGGCTTTACCCGCGCAAAGGCGCGTTGGCGGTTGGCTCCGACGCCGACATCGTGCTGCTCGACCCGCGCCAGCGCAAGATCGTGCGCGCCGCCGAACTGCACGAAGCCGACTACACCCCGTGGGAAGGCCGCGACCTTGCCGCTTGGCCCTCGCTCGTCATGGTGCGCGGCAAAGTCGTCGTCGAGGACGGCGCCTTTAAGGGCGACCTCAAAGACGGCCAGTTCCTATCCCGCAAGGTACCTGAGGAGATCAGGTCGCGGCCGGCGCTGTAAGTGCTCAAAGCGCGAGATGTGGGAATCTCTGTCCGTAAAAGTAAAAGCTTGGGAAGGAAGTGACAAGCTCGGATCGGCTTACCACCCGCGAAAGCCCATGATAAAGGCTTGGGGTGTGAGCATATTAGGATTTGTAATGCAGATCGGGCCCAGTCCAAGGCTCCGCTGCCGGGTCAGGATCAGGAAAATAGTTCGCTCGGTTAGCAAGTGCTTTGGCCCGGTCATGTAATGTTTTTAGCTGTTCGGGGGGCAGGGGCTCACCTCTCCTCGGAACTATATCGTGACGTATATCAGCATGACCCTGAAAGACGTTGCGCGTATCTACTAGTCTTGCGCCCGACTCTCTAATTTGTAGTGCGCTAAGGATTGTGCCAATCCCTCGTAGATTTTGCCTTCGTCGGGGTTTTCGAGATTCTTCGCATGATGCTTGCACGCGTCGGCTCCAATCCAGCTCGTCCTCATTACCGAAACTTCATCGCTATCATAGGGCGGCTTATAAGCGGCCGGTTTGAGCTTTCCCCTTTTCACGTGATAAGGGCTGCAGATGCCACGAGCGATGACCTCTTCATCAGTGATTTCAGAGGGCCAGATGCTCATACTTTGGCGCGGTTGAACGTATCTCCGTAATCGATGCAGGGTGTGCAACAGTAAGAGACATCGCCGTGTGCACAACAGCGACAATCTGTTGATCCATCGCTTCAGCATACCCCTCAAGTAGCGCAGGCGACTGCTGATCTATAGTTATAAAACCGCTGTACCGAGTATTTCCGATTTCAAGATAGGCTTCAACCCGTGCGTTTCCCACTCGAATGAAATAGTGCCATTCGGGTTTGGACAAATCTCTGGTGCCGGCAGCCCATACGGAGCAGCTTCAATAAGATTTACAAATCGCAGCGCATTATCACGAGTCTGCTCAGAGATCGGTGCAGCACCATACCCATCCCAGTTTTCCTTGAGATCAGCCAACTCCTTTATGGCGAGCCGCGCCAATTTCGCCTGTTCGATTCGCGTCGCTACGGGCACAAAAATCGAGGTGACTTCTTCGGCGAGAACGAAGAATTGCTGGAGAGCAGTTTTGGTTATGTCCGACCAAGCAGCGAAGATTTGGGTAAGGTCAACGCGAGTGGAATTGCTTTGCGGGCGTCGCTTGTAGATGCCTTGAGTTATAGAATTTTGTGCGATCACGTCTCCTCCCCTTCGATAAGCTGCATTATGTGGGACAGCTTTCGTGTTGTCCCGACGAATACGCGATGACAGACGTCGTGCGCCGAGTGAAAAATTTTCATTGTGTCAGAAATATTCGGTGAGATCGAACCTTCACTAGACACTGTCAAGTCCATTACAATAGCTTCCTCACCGCTGACGCTTCCCTCTCCCAAAGCAAAGGACATTTGCTGTCCGGATTTGAGGGGAATTTGAAGTTGAATAGACGGCCGTATTTCAGCGCTTGGTGCGACTTCATCGCACACTGCTGCCGGCAGCTGTAACTCGAATCCCAGTACATCTTTGATGAAGACGGCCGGCGAACGCCCTTCAGTGAACTGCTTTCCAAAAGCGTCTATGTAGCGAAGGCTAGCACTGCCAAACGACAGCTCCTTTTCTGCAGGGTTTCGCGTTTCCAGAAGAATGAGCACGCCCTCCTCAATGACCGGCCGGAACTGTTCCCATGAATGGTAAGGCGGGGTGATGTTCGCGGAAAACACATCAGTGCCGACCTGATACAGCGTGGTGCCTTGCTCTGGCGCTTTTTTGCGAAACCGGTAGATCGCTTGGAATGGCAGAGATGGAAACCCCGGCGGCACTATTCTTTCGACCTGCTCGTAGCCAAGGGCACCGACCCTTGTGCCGAATCGCATGAAGAATTCCTCGTGTGTGCCTCCTGCCAGCACGAACGCATTCCGAGATTGCGCGGCAGGAAGGGGCGAGCCCCATCGCAGCTCAGCAATCAGCTCCACCACCGGAGGATATCTATAACGTTCCGACACAGATCACCACTGCAACCATCGTTATACGATAGTAAGACCCTGTTAACAACTGGTGATGTTCTCTCCTCACCGAGCCGTCACCCACCATACATAGAGTGTCCAGCGGCCCGCCGCAAAAGTGTTAACCCCCCGAAAAGCGGGACGGCATGACCTCACGCGGCGCAGTGATACGACCCCGGCAATCCCTCAGCTCAGTCCCCCAGGCAACAAAATTCTTAACAGCCGTTAAAACTTGCTCGCCCAGTAACAAATCGTTGAGGGCGTTCGATCGGATCGAAATTTTCTGATACCTCGAAGGCTACGTCGAGAGGCCAAAATCTGTCTGGTTGTCGAAGACAGCGAAATATGGCGAAAGGTTTCGATGATGGTGCCCCATGGTGAAAGTGGGGCCGATCGCTAAGCGGCCCGGGTCGACACCGTGCTTGCGCAACGCACGCGGCTGCGCGGGCCACAGCCGCCGGGAGATAAACGCGCTGGTTGCCCCGCTGACCATCCCCTCATGAAGGCCGATCCACTCCGATCGCTCGGTCCAAACCTGGCGGTCATCGCTTCGTATATGGAAGCGGACGATGTCATCATCGATGTGGGAGGGGGTGCAGGCCGGATGTCGCTGCCGCTCGCCTTACGGTGCCGCGAGGTCATCAATGTCGAACCTTCGCCCACCATGGCCATCGGCTTTCGGACGAATGCCGCCGGAGCGGGGATCGGCAACACGCGCATCGTCGAGGGCGAGTGGCCTGACGTTGACGCACCGACCGGATCTGTCGCTCTGGTGAACCACGTTACCTACATGACCCGGGAGATCGTGCCGTTCATCAAAAAGCTGGAGCAGGCGGGACGCCGGCGGGTTCTGATCACTGTCAACAGTGTGCCGGGACTATCATTTCAGCGTGTCCTTTACCAATTGGTGCATGGGGAAGCCGAAGAGATCGTTCCCGGCCATGTCGAATTGATAAACTAATTTGGGAATTGGGCCTCCTGCCCGATATCCGGGTTCTGCCTCAGCCGACTGTGCCGTTCGCGCCGGCTCCCGATCGTGATGCGGCAATCGCCAATGCCATCGCGCGGTTTCCGGGAGAGCAGTGGGGTTGGTGGGATTTGGGGCCAGACCTCGAAGCACTGCTCCGGGTAGTTCTGGAGGCGCGCTTCGACGAACTCTTTGCTGCCGGCGTTGAGGGCTTCGTCCCGCGTTATGTTGCGCCCGGTCGAGAAATTCTGATCACATGGCAGCCTGTTGCCCAAGCCGGCGTCGGCTAAGGCGAGCATCGGCGCGTCGGGCGGCATTCGACAAAGCAAGTGGTCCGATCGACCCGAGGTACCGGCGGAAATCCGAGCGTGGCCGGTAGTTTTGAGCGGAAAATGCAAGAGGGTGCCAAAACGATGATCGGTGACAATGCGGCTGGCCTCTATGCTGCTCGGGTCGATGCCGTGCTCGCGCAGCGGACCCGCTTCCGCGGTCCGCAGCCTCCGGGAGACCTCTTTGCGGGTCTCCCCAGCGGCCACCCGCTCCTGACGGCCGATCCACGGCGTCCGCTCGACCCGAACTTAGAGATCATCGCGTCGTACATCGAGGCGGATGACGTCATCATCGATGTCGGAGGGGGCGCAGGCCGAATCTCGCTGCCGCTCTCCCTGCGTTGCCGAGAGGTCATCAATATTGAGCCCTCGGCCGCCATGGGAGCCGGCTTTAGGTCCAATGCCGGCCGAGCCGGGATCATCAACGCCAGGGTAATCGAAGACGACTGGCTCAAAGTTGAACCACCCGTAGGAACAGTTGCGTTGGTGAACCACGTCACCTATCTCACGCGGGAGATCGTGCCGTTTATTCGAAAGTTGGAACGGGCGGGCCGTCGGCGGGTTTTAATCCACTGTCAATAGTCCACCCCCGCCGTCCTGGCACCGCGTCCTCTTTCACCTCGCGCATGGCGAGGCGGAGGAAGTGGTTCCCGGGCATGTGGAATTAGTAAATGTGCTCTTGGAACTCGGAACCCTGCCAGATATCCGGGTCCTACCACTCCATGCGGCCAGACCTATCATCCCAGCCCCCACACGTGAGGCAGCGATCGCTGCGAGGATCGCAGGTTTCGGGGGTGACCAATGGGCGCTGTGGCCGCTCGAACCCGACCTTGAACAACGCCTCCGCACTATCCTGGAGTCCCGGTTCGACGAACTCTTTGCCGCAGATCCCGACGGTTTCATTCCCCGCTTTATTACACCTGGTCGCGAAGTCTTGATCACCTGGCAGCCCATGGCTGAAAGCCCCGGTTCGCTGACGCCGAACTGCTGCGGGCGATATCGCGCCCGCGATGCCTCGGTTCCCTGCCATTTCCCTGATCGGGCCGCCAATCGCGGAATCGCTCCCTGCTCCGTCGAAAAATTTCCCTGTTCGGCGCGAAAATTTCCCTATTCGGTAAACTAGGGAAATTGCAGTCCAAGTGCTCGATTTGACTTGATGGAGTGTGCGTTTCGATGGCCCGCCCAGGCAATTTTACTGAATTCCTTGTATTCGTGACCACCGGGAATTTTGGTGCGGCCGGTGTCGGGCCTCATTCGGGTCGGCGGTGCTTCGGCAAACTGATGTCGAGCCAGCCCAGCGGGGTGACCGTGGCGCGTTCGCCCGAGCGCAGCAAGACGGTGGTCACCGCCGACTCGACGATCGCCGGTCCCGCGATCGTCTGCTTTGGGGCCAGCGCATCGAAATCGTAGACCGCGGCCGCGACCCAGCCCTCGAGATAGATGCTGCGCTCGGCGCGGGCGGCGACCGGCGATGCTTCGGGCAGAGAGGGTTCCAGCGGCAATGCCGCGAGGATGCCGGCCACCGCCACCCGAGCGTTGACCAGCACCGTTTCCTGCCCGAGTAGTGAATAGGTGTAGAGCTCCTCGTGGCGGCGATGAAACCGCTCGATGATTTGCGGCAACGGATCGGCTAGCGTCCAATCGACCCCGTCGAGCCCGACCGTGATCTCGAAGACCTGCTCGCCATAGCACATATCGACCGACCGTGTTACCCGCGACGGGCCGTCGAACGAGGCACGCAGCCGAGCAAAGCCCTCCGCCTCCATCTCCTCGAACAGGCGCTTCAGCGCTCCGCCGTCGAGGGTTCGGGTGTCGCCGATGTGGCTGCGCGCGACCTCGAAACGCAGATCGGTCGCCAGCATGCCCCATGCCGAGAGCACGGCGGCAACGCGCGGCACGACAACCCGCTCGAGGTCGAGCTGGCGGGCGATGTCGGTCGCGTGCAGCCCCGAGGCACCGCCGAAAGCGAGCAATGCGAAATGCCTCGGATCGACGCCGCGGCGGACCGAGACGAGCCGCACCCCCTCGGCCATCGTCGTGTTGACGACCCGGTGGATGCCCAGCGCCGCGCTGACCCGGTCGATGCCGATTGCGGCGGCGATGTCGTCGACAGCAGCCTCGGCTGCCACACGGTCGAGCCTTCGCCGTCCGCCGAGAAAGGCCGCCGGGTCGAGATAGCCGAGCACCAGATTGGCGTCGGTCACGGTCGCGGCACTGCTTCCGTTACCGTAGCAGGCGGGACCCGGAACCGCCCCGGCACTCTCCGGGCCAACATGCAGAACCCCGCCGGCATCGACCCGGGCGATCGACCCGCCGCCCGCGCCGATACTGGCGATGTCGAGGCTGCTGAGCGCGATCGTGTGGCCAGCGACCCGGCGTGCCGCCGCCAAACTCGGCCGGCCTTCGACGATCAGCGAGATGTCGGTGCTCGTCCCGCCCATATCGAACGGGATCAGGTTGCCCTCGCCGATCAGCCGCGCGGCATAGACGCTGCCGGCGACACCACCGGCAGGGCCGGAGAGTACGGCACCGGCCGCCAGCCGACCCGATTCATCGATCGGACCAACCCCGCCATGCGACTGGATGATCAAGGTCGGCCCGGCGTAACCGGCTTCGGCGAGACGCCGTGCGAGCCGTTCCAGATAGCGCGACAGAGCCGGGCCGACATAGGCGTTGACGACCGTCGTCGAAACCCGTTCGAACTCCTTGATCTGCGGCAACACATCCGAGGACAGCGCGATATAGGCGCCGGGCAGAACCCGCGTCACGGCTTCGCGCGTGGCGCGCTCGTGGCCCGGATCGCGCCAAGAATGCAGATAGCACACCGCCACCGCCGCGACCCGCTCGCGCTCCAGAGCTGCGATCGCGCAGTCGAGCGAGGCTCGGTCGAGCGGCGTCTCGATCCGGCCGTCGGCGCGCGTTCGCTCGCGCACGCCGAGGCGCAATTTGCGCGGGACCAGTTGCTCGGGCGGTGGGAGACGCAAATTGTAGCGATCGTCCTTCAGCCCTTCGCGCATTTCGATCACATCGCGATGGCCTTCGGTCGTCAGCAGCCCGACCTTGGCGCCCCTGCGCTCGAGCAGCGCGTTGGTCGCGACCGTCGTCCCGTGGACGATGCGGTCGGTCTCGCCCAGCAGCACCGACCGGTCGAGACCCAGCGTGTCGGCCAGTAATTGCAAGCCGTCGAGAACGCCGATCGACGGATCAGCCGGAGTCGAGGGAACTTTGGCCAAGGTCGTCTGACCCAAGTCGTCGACCGCAACGAGATCGGTAAAGGTCCCGCCGACATCGATGCCGATCCGGTACATCAATCAGCGCTCGTCGCCGGGGGCGCTGACGAACCCGTTCTCTATATCGCGCGCCGCGGCATCGGGGTTGCGCAGCGTCCGATCGCCCCAGCCTCCGCCACCGCCCGATTCTAGGACCAGAGTATCCCCGGGGCGGACGACGAGGCCGACTTCCTTGGTCTTGATCGCACGCGGCAGCTGTCCATTCGAATAAAGCGTATAGCGATGCGGAACGCCGTCTGCGCCGCCGAGGATGCCGCAGGCACCGTAGCGCACGCCGTCACCGGCAGTGTTACCGACAGCCGGCTCGGCGGTCTCGACCACCATCTCGACCACCCCGCCGGGACCGCCGCGGAATTTGCCGGCACCCCCGGAATCGGGGCGGAATTCATGGCGGCGGAAGAATAGCGGGAAGCGAACCTCGGTGACTTCGAGGCTGCCGAACTTGATCCCGCCCGCCGCCTGCCACTCCCCTGCCCCCGGCCAGCCATCCCCGGCCGGCGAGGCGCCGCCGCCGGGCCGTGCCTGAAAGAAATGCCAAATGAATGACTTGCCGCCGGGGACATCGGCGCGCGGGTCCTTGCCTTGGATCGCGATGCGGAAGCGGCGGCCCCAGCCGGCCATCGCCCGCTCGGGGCAGGCCGGCGCCAATGCCTTGATGATCGCCTCGAGGATCTCCTGCGCGCAATGATTGGTGGCCAAGGTGACCGGAGCCCCGGGGTTAGCCCAGACCACGGTGCCCGGCTTGGCGATGACCGTAATCGGGCGGAAAGTTCCGTCATTCTTCGGCGTCTGCGGGTCGATCAAGTAGGAGAGCGCCACCACGACCGCCGAGTACATATTCGGGTAGGAGGAATTGACAAAGCTTGTGACCTCTTCATGCGAGTCGGAAAGGTCGATCGCGAGATCGCTGCCGCGTTTGGTGACGCTCGCCCGGATGTGGATGTCGTCATGGCCGCGCCCGTCATCATCGAGCAACGCCTCGGCCCGGTAGACGCCGTCTTTCCACAAGGCGATCACCGCTCGGGTCTGGCGTTCGGCGCCGTCGAGAACCGCCTCGATCGCCGCGTCGGTGACGGGCCAGCCGAACTCGCCCGCCAATGCCAAGAGGCGCCGCTCGCCGACATGCGCCGAACCGATCATCGCCGCCAGATCACCCCGGAAGTCGCGCGGATGGCGCACATTGGTGGCAATCATTTCGAGCAGGTCCCGGCGCACCGCTCCACGGTCGTAGAGCCGCAGCGGCGTGATGCGCAGGCCTTCCTGCCAGATGTCGGTCGCCGCGGCGTTGTAAGCGCCGTGCGTCGCACCGCCGATGTCGCTCTGATGAGCGCGGTTGATCGACCAGAAGCGCGGCCGGTCCCCCTCGAACACCGGCACGAAGGCGGTCAGGTCGGGGAGGTGATTGCCGCCGTGATAAGGGTCGTTCAAAAGGAAGACATCGCCCCGATGGATATCGTCGCCGAAGAACGCGGTCACCGCCCTCGCCGCATAGGGCAGGGCACCGACATGGATCGGCACGTGCTCGGCCTGGGCGACGAGCCGGCCGTCGAGGTCGCAGATCGCGGTCGAGAAGTCGCGGCTCGAATTGAGGATCTGCGAATAGGAGGTGCGCAGCATCGCTTCGCCCATCTCCTCGACGATCGCCAGCAGGCGATGCTGGATGACCGAGGTGACGATCGGGTCGACCGGGGGTGTCAAAGGTTTCGCCAAGTCTCACTCCCGCAATGCGTCCGGAAAGGGCAAGTTCAGGATCAGCCCCATGCTCGGCCCCTGGAACCACTGCGGCAAGGGCGGAACGCGGCGCACGGCCGCGATCATCAGCTCGATCCGCGAATCGATGTCCTGCCAACCCGAGCTTCGGCGCACCTTGATCATCTCGATAGTGCCGTCGTCGAGCACCACGAACTCGATCTGTGCTTCGCCGCGGCGGCCGCCGACCATCGCCAAGGGCAGCAGATCGTAGTGCTGCCGAATGAGCGAATGGATATAGGCGAGGTATTCGTCGCGGGTGGCG
>Ga0306923_10002049_pt1 | contig 18257 bp, 17 predicted proteins | sample sta12Can44000108_FD_203841 | JGI IMG/M metagenome (GOLD analysis project Ga0306923, IMG submission 203841) | Lab enrichment of tropical soil microbial communities from Luquillo Experimental Forest, Puerto Rico - statanox.12C.anox.44.000.108 (v2)... | ecosystem: Environmental > Terrestrial >... | reverse complement strand
CACCCGCGCGCGCGGCGTGGTGTCGCGTTTTGGGACGTCATTTTCGCTCGATGCGAGTAATCGAGTCCGTGACCAGACGTATGAGGCGGCGGCAGCCGACATATTTGTGGCTTCGCAGCAACAGCGCGCGAAAACCGTGTTTGGCCCGTTACAGCCGGTCCTACTCGGCATTTATGCAGCCGCGGAACAATTTTGGGTCAACTAAAAACAGGACGAGGGTGGCTGCGTATCGGCGGCGGCGGCGAGTGGGCGCCTTGGAGCAACAGTTGGTTCGTCCGCGCCGAGTACCTCTACTATCGTTTCCGCGGCGCAACCTCCAACGCACCATTCGGGTTGTCCCGCCCTATTTACACCGTTTCGTTGGGGCGACCTGCACGTCCAGGAAGTTCACCTTGGCCTGAGCTACAAGTTTCACTAGGCCGGCAACGGCCGGCTAGCCGAGCTCGACCAGCTCTTCCGGGAAGTGGTGCAGCCGCTCGCCGGGGCCGTCGGCGCCGATCAGCCAGTTGTCGCAGAACCACGACAGCATGCCACTGCGGATATAGGTCGGGTGCACGACGATGTTCATGTCCTTCTCGATCTGCATCGGCTCGTCGTTGCGGATCAACGGGCGTTCGACGAGATCGTAGCCCTGGCCGTGGCAATGCAGCCGCTTCTCCTCCGGGCGACCGTTCTTGCACATGAAGTCGTTGTAGGCGGCGAACACGTCCTTGCAGGCCGCGCCGGGCTTGAGCAGGCCCAGGTTGAATTTGCGCGCCTCGAGCGCGAACGCGTATTCGTCCTTCATTTGTTGCGAAGCGCGCCCAACAACGCAGGTGCGGCCGAGCTCAGTATACATGCCGCCCGGGCCGGCATCCTCGACCAACAGCGCCACCGCGTCGCCTTCCTGGATGACGCGGTTCTGATAATGGCGCTGCGCGAACTGCGCCGGCTTGCCGGCCGGCATCGAGGCGCACAGATAGATGCCGTGCTCGCTGCCGTGGCGCTGGCTGTAGCATTGCGCGATCGCGGCGATATCGCGGTCGCGCATGCCGGGCTCGACCGCGGCGAAGGCGGCGCGCATGGCGCCGTCCTGCATCAAGGCGGCGCGCTTGACCAGCTCCTGCTCCTCGGCGCTCTTGATGACTTTGATCCGATCGACGAGGTCGGAGGCATCGACGAACTTGGTGTTGGAGAAGCGGCCCTTCTGCATGTAGTCGACCATGGCGAACGACATCTGATAGGTGCCGACCAGGCCGATGGTGCCGCCGGCGTAGGCCGCGAGCGCATTCGCCGCCAATTCCGGATCGTACGGCGCGGTGTAATAGCACGACGAGTAGCTCGGCGTGGTGTACCAGGTCTTCACCCCGCGGCGGACGCCGTCGCTCTTGCCATTGAGCTCGTTGGTGCCGCCGAACGGGCCCTGGCTCACCAGCGTCATCAGATCGTCGCGCGGGAACACCACGGTCAGCGGATAGCCGTTGGTCGCCGGCAGGTCGGTGAAATATTTGACGTAGCCGCCCATCTGGTCGGAGTTGTTCTGCATCAGCAGCACGTCGATCTTGTCGCGCTCCATGGCGGCGCGCACCGCGGCCCAGCGGCGTTCCAGCTCGGCCGTCGAGATCGGCGTCTGCAGGCGTTCGGACAGTTGTTCCATAACCTTGAGCTCCTAATGGGGAACGACGTTGATCATGCCGGCGATATTGCCGGAGAGGAAGCTCCGCATATTGGCTTCGACCGTCGGCAGCGCGTGGTCGATATAGACGTCGCAGAAGCCGCCCTGGTGCGTGGTGATGATGACTTTCGGCATGGCCCAGAACGGATGATCGGCCGGCAGCGGCTCCTCGTTGAAGACGTCGAGCGCCGCGCCGGCGATGCGGCCCGATTTCAGGACCTCGACCAAGGCCGGCTCGTCGACCACGCCGCCGCGGGCGAGATTGACCAGGAAGCTGCCCCGCTTCATGGCGCCGAGCACCTTGGCATCGACGGCATTGCGGGTTTTCTCCGTGAGCGGGGTGAGCAGCACGAGGAAATCGAATTCGCCGACTGCTTGTGCCAGTTCGGTGCTGTCACGCATCGCGTCAAAGCCGGGAACGGCGCGCGGCACGGAGCTGACGCCGACGACCCGCATGCCGAACGCCTTGCATTTCGGCGCAAGCTCGGCGGCAATGGCGCCGACGCCGAATATGCCGACGGTTTTGTTGTGCAGGAGCCTTGCCGGAAAGCGCGCCCATTCGCGGGCATTCTGCGCGCGCAGCGACCGCGGAATGTCGCGCGCCAGCGCCAGCATCGAGCCGATCGCCGCTTCCGACACCGGCGGGCCGTGGATGCCGTGGATGTTGGTGACGATGATGTCTTTGCGCAGCACCGGCCGATCGATCAGATTGTCGACGCCGGTGCCGAGCGCCTGCACCCATTTGAGCTTCGTGCCGGCGCGCAGCACCTCGTCGCTCAGTCTTGGGGCGAAGGTGAGCAGGATATCGGCGTTGCCGATATAGGGGCCGACCTTGGAATGGTGATCGACCAAGTCGACATGAAGCTGCGGAAATTTCGCCTTGATGCGGTCGCGATATTGGCTGTTGAGCTCCGGCGTTAGCGTCAACAGGATCAGGAGATTGGTCATGCGCGGATGTACCGAAGCGGAAGCCGTCACTGAAAGATCGCGACGCGGCCTTATAACCTCTTGTACGAAGAAGCGCCAAGGTGTCGCGCGCGGCGGCCGTCTCGGCTAAACTGAGCCAACGGCGCCCGACTCGCGGCGCCATTTTCGGAGTGCCCGATGCCTGTCGATCTTTCTACGGTAAATTGGACCTACGTTGCGATTTTGTCGGTTTTCGTGTTCGTCGCCTGCTTGCTCGGCAGCATCATCTCCTTCAAGCGCAAGGTTGCCGCCGCGATCATCGCCGCGGTGCTATTCGCCGCCGGCTTCGTATTCTGGACCTATTACCCCCGCGAGAACTTCCCGGACGCGATCAAGTCGCTGCCGAGCAGCGCGCGCTAGGCTTAAGACTCGGCGGACGGTGCCACCCGGTTGACCGATCCCCGCCGGTCCCGTTATGCGTAAGGTGACTTCGCCAGGAAAAATGGAGCAGTCATGAACAAGGTCCATGCGGACGCGAAGTCCGCGTTGGCCGGGTTGCTGAAGGATGGCATGACCATCATGGCCGGCGGCTTCGGCCTGTGCGGCATTCCGGAAACTTTGATCCACGCGATCCGCGATGCCGGGGTGAAAAACCTCACCGTCGTCTCCAACAATGCTGGAGTCGACGGCAAGGGCCTCGGCGTCCTGCTCGACACCAAGCAGGTCAAGAAAATGATCTCCTCCTATGTGGGGGAAAACAAGACCTTCATGCAGCAATACCTGGCGAAGGAGCTCGAGATCGAGTTCAACCCCCAGGGCACGCTCGCTGAGCGCATCCGCGCCGGCGGCGCCGGCATCCCGGCCTTCTTCACCAAGACCGGCGTCGGCACCATGATCGCCGAAGGCAAGGACGTGCGCGAGTTCGACGGCAACCGCTACGTCATGGAGCGCGGCATCGTCGCTGATCTGTCTATCGTGCACGCCTATATCGGCGACACCGAAGGCAACCTGGCCTACCGCAAGACTGCACGAAACTTTAATCCGGTCATGGCGACGGCGGGAAAGGTGACGGTGGCCGAGGTCGAGCATCTGGTGCGGCCTGGCGAGATCGATCCCGACCACATCATCACGCCGGGCGTTTTCGTGCAGCGCATGATTCACGTGCCCAACGCCGCGAAGTACATCGAGCAGCGTACCGTGCGCAAGCGCACTGCGGCCGACGCGCCGGCCGGCGCAGGAGGAGACGTCTGATGGCTTGGACCCGCGACCAGATGGCGGAACGCGCCGCCAAGGAGCTGAAAGACGGCTTCTACGTCAACCTCGGCATCGGCATTCCGACACTGGTGTCGAACTACATTCCGAACGGCATGAGCGTGCAGCTGCAATCAGAGAACGGCATGCTCGGCTTCGGCCCGTTCCCGTTCGAGGGCGAGGAAGATCCCGACCTGATCAATGCCGGCAAGCAGACCGTCACCGAACTGCCGACCACCAGCTATTTCAACTCGGCGGATTCCTTCGCCATGATCCGCGGCGGTCACATCGATCTCGCAATTCTCGGCGCCATGCAGGTGGCGGAGAACGGCGACATCGCCAACTGGATGATCCCCGGCAAGCTGGTGAAGGGTATGGGCGGCGCCATGGACCTGGTCGGCGGCGTCAAGAAGGTCGTCGTCGTCATGGAGCATTCGGCCAAGGGCGAGTCGAAGCTGCTCGCGAAGTGCAACCTGCCGCTCACCGGCGCCGGCGTCGTCGACATGGTGATCACCGATCTCGGCGTCTTCACCGTCGACAAAACCGGCGGCGGGCTGACGCTGATCGAGCTTGCGCCCGAGGTGACGCTCGACGATATCAAGAAGAACACGCAGGCGAGCTTCAAGGTCGCCAACACGCTCACGCAATAGGCGGTTATGGCCGGACGTCCTTGCACACCGGGTTCCGATCTGCACGGCCTGTGGCGCCTGCTTCTGCCGGGCACGGCGTTTCCCGCCTGCGGCGTTGCGAGAACTTCCGACGACGATGCGGTGTCGCTAGCTCCAGAAGCTGAGCAGCGGCTCGATCAAGGAAGCGGCGCGATCCTCCGGAAAGAATAATCGCCCGTCCGGGACTTCGATCAGGCGCGTTGCGCCAGGAATGGTGTCTTTCAGCCAATAAGCCCATTTGACGTCGAAGAAGATGTCGGCGAGGCCCCACACGATCAGGGTAGGGGCCTTGAGCCGCTTGAGACTCTCGTAAATGGCGACGGTCTGAGCGTTGTCGAAGGCGAGCCAGTAGCGTTCGAACGAGGCGATCCGTCGTGGCGACGATAGCAGGGGCTGAAGATAGACCCAGATGGTCTCGTCGGTGAGCACGCTCGGATCGGAAAAACTGCGGAACATCGGCACGGACTCGCCTCGCGCAAATCGTGCGCGCGCCAGATCGGGATGGTCGAGCAGCGGCTGAAACACGACCGCTAGCGTGCCGTTGCGTGCGCGTTCCATGAGCGGCAGCACTTGGGGCGGCGGCCAGCCGTCGTGCACGTCGCAATTGGTCAAGACCAGCGAGCGCAGCCGCTCCGGACAATTCGCGGCGAAAATCTGCGCGACGGCGCCACCGCTGTCGTTGCCGACGAGATCGATCTGGTCGATATGCAGCGCGTCGATGACCTCGGCGATCATGCGCGCTTGAGCGGCGAACGAGACGTCCTTCGCCGGCGCAATTTCGCTATAGCCGAGGCCCATCAGGTCGATGGCGATGCAGCGCCGGCGGTGCCGGACTTTTTCGATGACGTGGCGCCAGTGATAGCCGTTGAGCGGCACGCCGTGCACGAACAACGCCACCGGCCCGGTGCCTTGCTCCACATAGGCGATGCGCCCGGATTTGACGTCGGCAAAACGTCGGCTTGCGTGAAATTCCGCGATGTCCATGACGCCTCCGTTGGTGCGGAGGCGAAATTTAGGAAAGACGGCGCCGGCGCGCTGTCACGATCTTGCGCATTTGCGCCATGTGGGCGGCCGTCGCCGTCCGCCGCAACGCTGTCGGCGTGCAGCCGAAGAACTTGCGGAAATGCGCGGTGAAGTGGCTGTGGCTGGCAAAGCCCGCGTCGAGCGCGATTGCGGTGATGTCGCCGCCGCCGTCGACGACGGCATCGAGCGTCTGGGCGAGGCGCTCCTGCAGCACATAGTCGTAGATCGACGTGCCGACCGTTTCGCGGAACACATGGCACAGATAAAACGGCGACAGGTTCGCGATCCTCGCAAGCTTGGCCACGCTCCAGGCGTCGGCCGGCGCCAGTGCCACGGCTTCCTTGACGCGCGCGATGGCGCGCAGGCGGCGGCTTTGCGCGGAGCGTCGGACCGGCGCGCGGCCGTCGCGCATCGCGCCGAGCGAAGCGTCGAGCAGATCGAGACCGAGCGCCTCAGCTTCGAATGTATCGGCCTCGGCGTTGATAAGCCGCATCCACAACAAATTGCGGAGCATCATCGCGCGGGCCGGCAAGAGCCCGTGCGAAGCCCTGTCCCCGCCGTCGTCGCAGACGCCGCTCCGGTCGTGCGCCACCGCATCGTCAAACCGCAAGAGCAGCGCGCGGTCGCCGACGGCGCCCGGAAAACTCAGCCGATACGGCGTGTCGGCGGCGACCAGCACCGCATGGCTCGGCGTGCCGATCACATGCCGGCCCGGCGCATCGTGGCGCGCGAAGACGCCGCTCAACGGCAGCACCACGACGTTGGAGCGTTGCCACTCGACCTCGCCGCACGCATCCGACACCGGACGCGCCGCGAACGCGCCAATTTGCAGCGTGGCGCTTTCAAATAATGTCTTGCGGGTGACGTCCACGACTCAAATCTCGACCGCGTGAAGCCGCCAACGATAGTGCACCGCGGCGCGATGGGGAAGCGGTGCCGCCAGGCCGCTCAGCAATCTTTGCCGGGCAGCTCGCCGGGATTTGTCGCTTCCGCGCGGCATCCAGGAGAGGCCGCGGCATTTGGGGGCGAGGCGGCCCTTCGTACCGGCGAAGTCACTCAGCCGCGATGGCGAGCTTGACGGTGCTTGCGGCAACGCCGGTGAGCTCGACGGTAAACGGTGCCGCCGCGAGCTCGAACTTCACGCTTTTGCGCGCTCCTTCGCACCCGAGCGCGCCAGAGAACGCGGTCGATTTCACGGCGTGGCCGTCCTGGACGACGTCGATCCAGCCTTCCGCCGACAGCGTGATCGTGTAGGTGCCGGCTGCTTTCGGCGCCGGCATCTGAAAGAAGCCGGCAAAGCTGTCGGGCGACTTCGGCGTGCGCTCCGGCGGCGTCGGGAGCTTGGCCTCGGCGAAGGGTTTGAGCGCGACGATGGCGCCGAACGGAAGCGGCAGCGCCACCTGCTGGCCCGGATCGATGAACGGCAGGTCAGTGCGGGTGAGCGTCAAGCGCTCCCTCTCGATCGGCCATTTGAATTTGTCGCAGCCGACCGGCTCCTGCCTCGGCGCTTGGGCCAGCGCCGGCGCCGCGAGGGTGCAGGCGGCCAACACTAAAATTATCGATCGCACGGTGCTGTCCCTAATCAATCGCGATCATAACGTCGGACGCCTTGATGACGGCCATGGCGGCCGCGCCGACCTTCAGCCCAAGTTGATCCACCGCCTCGTTGGTGATGGAAGAGGTAATGACTAAGCCCGGCCCGACCTCGACGCGGACATGGGCCGTGGTGGCGCCTTTCTTGACGTCGACGATCTTGCCCTTGATCTGGTTGCGCGCGCTGATCTTCATGACGGTCCTTCAATGAAACAAGCCGCAGCGCTGAGTTGCCGCGCGAGCCGGCGGATGAATGTTTAGCGAGGAGACCGCTCCGGAAGCGCATTCCGGAGGGCTTGCCGATGCGCGCACAGCGCCGTCGGCCGTCGACATGCATCATAACAGACCGGTGCCGCCAATCTAGCCGCTTGCTGGCGGCCGCCAACGATGCAACAACGCTGCGCTACAAGGAGAGCAGCGCTATGCGTACGGTCATTCTGGAAGAGCACTTCGCAGTCCCAGCGATATCGGCCCGCGTTCCCAAGGATACTATTGCCCGCCGCGGCTATAAGCCGAGGGCGCCGCGCAAGGACGTCGGCAATCCGCTGGCGCTGCTGCCCGACCTCGGCGAGCAGCGGCTCAAATCCATGGACGAGGCCGGCATCGACGTCGAGGTGCTGTCGAACTCAGGCCCCGGTCCCGATCTCGTGCCCGGTCCCGACGGCGTCGCCATGGCGCGCGAGATCAACGATCATCTCGCCGCTGCCTGCGCCAAGCATCCCGACCGCTTCGCCGGCTTTGCCTCGCTGCCGATGCAGGCGCCCGATGCGGCGGTGAAGGAGCTCAGCCGCGCTGTGAAGGAGCTCGGCTTCGTCGGCGCAATGGTCAACGGCACGACCGAAGGCAAATTCCTCGACGATCCGAGCTACGACGGCATTCTGGCCGTGGCCGCCGACCTCGACGTGCCGATTTACATCCATCCGCACATTCCGCCGGCGGCGGTGCGCGAGGCCTATTTCGGCAGCCTGCCCGACGGCGCCGGCCGCGTGCTCGAGACCGCCGGCTGGGGCTGGCATTCCGAAGTCGCCGTCCACGTGCTGCGCATGGTGGTCGCCGGCACGCTCGACAAGCACGCCAAGCTCAAGCTGATCATCGGCCACATGGGCGAAATGCTACCGATGATGATGGACCGCGCCGCCCAAGTGTTCTCCGCCGACATCGATCATCTCAAGCGCTCGGTGCCGCAGACCATCCTCGACCAGGTCTGGATTACCACCAGCGGCATTTTCAACGAGCCGCCGCTCTATGCCGCGCTCAACACCTTCGGCATCGACCGCGTGATGTTCTCGATCGACTATCCGTATTCGACGCACATGATGGGCCGCGAGTACCTCAACAAGATCTGGCTCGCGCCGGCCGACATGGCGAAGTTCACCCACGGCACGGCCGATGCGCTGTTGAAGCTGAAGGTCAAGGCGCGCTAGCGGCGGCCTTTTCGACATCGACGCCGACTTGGCACTTGGCAGGTCTGCCATGCGCCAGGCCGTAAATGACTTTGGCACGGATTCCCGGTATTTGATCGGCGGTTTTGCGCCGGGAGCGCTGCGGGTCATAACGCCGCGAAAGAAAGCTTCATGGATGCACGAGTCGGCGGGCAGACGACGCCAGCGGGGCAAGACACTGGCTCAGGCGTTGCCGCGCCGGCCGCGCCCCATGCCGATCCGGAGCCCCTGACACACCGCGAAAGGCGCATCATCGTCATCAGCATGATGCTGCCGGTGTTTCTCGGCTCGATCGACCAGTCGATCCTGGCGACCTCGTTGCCGAGCATCGGCCGCGCGCTCGGCAACCTGCACGACCTGCCGTGGCTCGTCACCGCGTTCCTGATCGCCTCGACGGCGCTGACGCCGCTCTACGGCAAGTTCGCCGACATCCACGGCCGCCGCGCCTCGCTGTTGATCGCGCTCGGCGTCTACATGGTCGGCTCGCTGATCTCGGCGTCGTCCTCGAGCATGCTGATGCTGATCGGCGGCCGCGTCGTCCAGGGTTGCGGTGGCGGCGGCCTCGTGGCGACCGCGCAGATGATTCTTGGCGACGTCGCCGCGCCGAAGGATCGCGCCAAGTACTACGCTTATTTCTCCGTCGCCTTCACCACCGCGGGCGGCTGCGGCCCGGTGCTTGGCGGCTGGATCTGCGATCACCTCTATTGGTGGGTGATCTTTCTGTGGAACCTGCCGCTCTGCGCCGTCGCTGTCGTGTTGACGCTCACCATGCTGCGGCGGCTGCCGCGCCACGACCGGCCGCACCAGCTCGACTTCGCCGGCGCGTTCCTGGTGATGGCGGCAAGCTCGTCGTTCATGCTTGCGCTCAATCTCGGCGGCGTGCGCTATCCGTGGTTCTCCTCGCCGATCCTGGTGCTGGCGGTCAGCGCGCTGGTGCTTGGCGCCGGTTTTGTTTTTCGGCAGCTCACCGCCAAGGAGCCGCTCATCCCGCTGGCGATCCTCTCCGACGCGACTGCGCGGTTCTCGATCGCGGCGCATTCGTTCGGCTGGGGCTCGATCATGGCACTCAACATTTTCCTGCCGATGTATCTGCAAAGCGTGCTCGGCTGGTCGGCGACGTCGTCGGGCCTGAGCGTAATGATCTTGATGATCACGCTCAACGCTAGCGCCGGGCTTTCCAGCCAGCTCACCGGCCGGGTCAAGCATTACAAGCTTCTGCCCAACATCCTGCTCGTCGTCGGCATCGGTGCGATGGCGGCGCTCGGCTTTGCAGCGGCGCGCTTGAGCTCGCTACAGCTCGAGGTCATCCTGTTCCTGATCGGCATCGGCTTCGGCCCGACCGCGCCACTGACCCAGGTGATGCTGCAGAACACCGTTTCGATCCATCATCTCGGCGCCGCGATCGGCGCCATGAACTTCGTCCGCACCCTCGTGGGCACCGTACTGATCGCTGCGTTCGGCGCCATCGTGCTCGCCGCGGTGCCGCTCGGCGCCTCGGGCGATACGCTCGGCCAGCGCGCGCTCGCCGGCACCTCGGTCACGACCTTCGCCATTGTGTTCTTTGCCGCTGCCGCGACGCTCACGATTGCGCTGATCGCCATGCTGGTGGTCGAGGAGAAGCCGTTGGAATCGCGGATACAAACCTCACCGCCGTCTTAAAACATTGACGCCGGAGCGGTGGACCAAGCACGTTATAGTGTTACAAGAGGCACCGGATCGGCTATCATGCCGGTTCCCGGATGAGGGTGGACGCGGCCGCATGCGCTTTATTCGGTCGAACTTGCGAGGACTTGCGCGGCTGGCGCTGTTTGTGCTGGCGGTGCAGTTCGCCGTCACGTTCGGCCACGTCCATCTCGATGGCCTGAAGGGCGCCGCGGCGCTGGCGACGCAAACGGCTGCGGCCGATCAGGTCGCCGCGCCCTTCGCCAAAGCCCACAACAAAGGCCAGCGGTCGCAAGGCGCGGCCGATTTCGATTGCCCGATCTGCGCGCTCATCCAATTGGCGAGCACGTCGGCGCCGTCGGTGGCGCCGCCGCTGCCCGTTCCGGCGATGCTGGGCAACACGATCGTATACGCGCGCGCCGCGCCCGACTTCGCGGCTTCGCCGATATTTGCCTTTCAGGCCCGCGGTCCCCCTGTCGTTTGATCCGGATCGCCGGCGGCGCTCGCGCCGCCTGATGCGATCCTGAATTTGCTCGCCGGTCGCGCAAACAAACTCGTTCGCGTCCGGCTTCCCGTAAAGATTTGAACCTGCGGACGAGTAACCCATGCTCGTCGATCCGAAGCCTGAAGATGGTCAAGGCGACGCCGCGCGCCAAAGCGGCGCCGTGTCCGAGCCCGTGCTCGGCCGGTCGCGCTATGCCAAGGCGGTCGTCGCAGTCCTCATCGCCGGCGCCGTCTCGTTCGTCGCCTATCGTGTGGTCCTGGCGCCGTCGCACTATCGTGGCGGCGAGGTGGTGCAGAAAGCCGCGCCGGTGATGCGGTCCGGCGATCGCATCGTCGTGCCCGAGGGCTCGCCGGTGCGTAACGCACTCGGCGTCGCGCAGGTCGAGGCCAAGGACGTCCGGCGCGATCTCGTGCTGCCAGCCGTGGTCGAGGCCGATCCGGGCCGAACCGTCAAAGTACTGCCGCCGGTCGCCGGCCGCGCCGTCAGCCTGAAGGTACAGCTCGGCGAGCGCGTCGCGCAGGGCCAGGAGCTGTTGGTCCTCGATTCCGGCGATCTGGCGCAGGCCTTTGCCGACGACGAAAAGGCCCGCACGCTGCTTACGCTGACCAAGCAGGCGCTCGACCGCCAGCTTGGGCTTGAGAAAAGCGGCGGCGCCGCGATCAAGGAACGCGAGCAGGCGCAAAGCGACTACGCCCAGGCGCAGTCCGAGTTCGCCCGCGCCGAGACGCGGCTGCGCTCGATCGGCGTGTCACCCGATCGCGCGGACAAGTCGTCGCGGCTGCTGTCGGTCAACGCGCCGATGGCCGGCAGCATCATCGACCTGCAAGTGGCGCCGGGCGCTTTTCTCAACGATGCGACGGCGGCGATCATGACCATCGCCAATCTTGAGACGATCTGGGTCACCGCCGACGTTCCGGAAAGTGACACTGCGCTGGTGTCGAAAGGGCAGGCGGTCGCGGTAACGTTCACCGCCTATCCCGGCGAAACGTTCAAGGGCAAGGTGCTGTTCGTCAGCGACGTCGTCGATCCCGATACGCGGCGCACCAAGGTGCGCATCGCCTTCGACAATGAAGACATCCGCCTGCGGCCCGGCATGTTCGCAACGGCGAGTTTCGAAGCGCCGACGCGCAACATGCCGGTGGTGCCGACCAGCGCGCTGGTGCTCAAGGACGACCTCAATCAGGTGTTCGTCGAAACGGCACCGTGGACCTTCGAGGCGCGCACCGTCGAGATCGGCTTTCAGCAGGGCGACCAGGCGGTGCTGACCTCGGGCGTCAAGGCCGGCGACCGCGTCGTCGTCAGGGGCGGAGTGCTGCTCGGTGATTGATTGGCTCGTCAGCTACGCACTGCGCAAGCGCCTGGTGGTGGCGATGATCTGCGTCTTCGCCGCGGTCTACGGCTACTACGCCTGGACCGAGCTTGCCGTCGAAGCCTATCCGGACGTCGCCGACACCGCGTCGCAGGTGATCACGCTGGCGCCGGGGCTCGCCGCCGAAGAGGTCGAGCAGCAGGTCACCATTCCGCTCGAGCGCGAGCTCAACGGCACGCCGAACATCACCATGATGCGCTCGCGCTCGACGTTCGGGCTGTCGCTGATCACGCTGATCTTCCGCGACGGCACCGAGGACTACTGGTCGCGGCAGCGCATCGAGGAGCGCATCCAGAACACGACGCTGCCGCCCAATCTTACGCCGAGCCTCGATCCGCTGTCGTCGCCGACCGGACAGATTCTCTATTACACGGTGAATTCGCCGACCAAGAACCTGCGCGAGCTGTCGGAGATCCAGCAATGGACCGTGATCCCGGCCTTAAAGCAGGTGCCGGGCGTTGCTGACGTCTCGAATTTCGGCGGACTGACGACGCAGTATCAACTCGAGCTCGATCCGCAGCAGCTGATGCGCTTCAACATTTCGCTGAGCGACGTTACCGGCGCCATTTCAAACAACAACGCCAATGCCGGAGGCAGTGTGCTCAACCGCGGCGAGCTCGGCTACATCATCCGTGGCATCGGTCTCGTGCAAACGCTCGACGATCTCGGCAACATCGTCGTCACCCAGCACAACGGCACGCCGATCCTGGTCCGCGACCTTGGCAAGCTCAAGCTGTCGAACCAGGAACGCCACGGCATCGTCGGCCAGGACGGCAAGAACGACGTGGTCGAAGGCACCGTGCTGCTGCTGCGCCACGAGAACCCATCGCAGGTGCTCGACGGCGTGCACTTAAAGATCGCAGAGCTCAATGCGCGGCTGAAGGCCGACGACGTCGAGATCGTGCCCTATCTCGATCGCGCCGTTCTGGTCGATGCCACGATCGACAAGGTCGCCCACACGATATTCGCCGGCATCGGCCTGGTGCTGATCGTGCTGATCATGTTCTTGGGCAGCCCGCGCAGCGCGCTGATCGTCGGCGCCACCGTGCCGTTCGCCATGATGACCGCTTTCATCCTGATGTATCACGCCGGCATTTCGGCGAACCTTTTATCGCTCGGCGCCATCGATTTTGGCATCATCGTCGATGGCGCCATCGTGATGACCGAGGCGATTTTGCGCCGGCGCGAGGCCAAGCCGGACGAGCCGCTCGCCGAGACGGACGTCCGAGACGCCGCCCGGCAGGTGGCGCGGCCGATCTTCTTTTCTACCGCGATCATCATCACGACGTATTTGCCGCTGTTCGCCTTCCATCGCATTGAAGCCAAGCTGTTCTATCCGATGGTGTATGCGGTGGGCTTCGCGCAGCTCGGGGCGCTCGCCTTCGCGCTGTTGGTGGTGCCGGGGCTCGCCTATGCGGCTTATCGCCGGCCGCGCCGCATCTTCCACAATCGCGCGTTCGCGTGGATCGAGCGCAATTATCAGGGGGCGCTGGCCGGCTCGCTGAGAAGTCCGAATATCGTCTACATCGCAAGCTTCGGCGCCGCGGTTGCCATCGTCGTGCTGGGGCTCACGATGTGGCGCGAATTTCTGCCCACCCTCGACGAAGGTGACATCTGGCTGCACGCCGAGTTGCCGCCGGGCATCTCGCTGCAGAAGGCGACCGAGATGGTCGCCGAGCTGCGGCGCGAGCTTAACGCGTTTCCGGAAGTCTCCTCGGTCGTCAGTCATATCGGCCGCAACGACGACGGCACCGATCCGTGGACGCCCGCGCATATGGAAGCAGCGGTGGTTTTGACGCCATACCGGACCTGGCCGGCCGGCGAGACCAAGGCCGATCTGGTCGAGCGCATGACGCAGGCGCTCGACCGTCTGCCCGGCTTCGAGATCGCCTTCAGCCAGCCGATCATCGACAGCGTGCTCGACAAAGTGTTCGATCCGCACAGCGCGCTCGCCGTCAAGGTTTTCGGCGACGACTTCAACGAGCTACGCCGCATCGGCAACGGCATCGTCGCCGCGGCGAACGGTGTTCGCGGCGTCAGCGATACGGCGATCGACCAATACACGCCGTTGCCGCAGATCGCGATCAAGGTCGATCGCGCCGCCACCGCCCGCTACGGCATCAATATCGCCGACGTCGCCAATCTGATTTCGACCGGCATCGGCGGCGCCGCCGTCAGCCAGTTATTCCTCGGCGACCGGCATTACGACATCACCGTCCGCTTCCCGGCGGCGGATCGCGGCAGCCCGGAGGCGATCAAGAGTTTGGTGCTCACCTCGAGCGACGGCGCGCTCATTCCGCTGTCGCAAGTCGCCGATGTGCGGCTGCAGACTGGTGAGAGCATGATCAATCGCGAGATGAATCATCGCTATCTGTTGGTGAAGCTCGACTACCGCGACCGCGATCCGCTCTCGGTGGTCGCCGACCTGTCGCAGGCCATCGAGCAGAAGGTTGCGTTCGACCGGTCGAAGTATCGCATCGAATGGGGCGGCCAGCTTGAAGGCCAGCAACGCGCCGAGACGCGCTTCAGGCTCATCATCGGTCTCGCGATCGCGACCATGATGGTGCTGCTCTACGCCGAATTCGGCGCGCTGCGCCAAGTCCTTCTCATCATCGGCGTTGTGCCGCTTGCCACCCTCGGCGGGTTGATCGCGCTGCATTTGACCGGCACCACGCTCAATGTCGCCTCGGGCGTCGGTTTCATCGCGCTGTTCGGCGTTGCGGTGATGAACGGCGTCATCATGGTGGCCAATCTCAATCGCCTGCGCGACGAAGGGCTGCCGCTGTTCGAGGCGGTGCTGGCGGGCGCCGGCGAACGGCTGCGCCCGGTCCTGATGACGGCGTCGGTCGCGACCGTCGGCATGCTGCCGGCGGCGCTCGCTACCGGCGTTGGCAGCGACGTGCAGCGCAATCTGGCGACCGTGGTCGCCGGGGGACTTATCCCCGCAACAGTGCTGACGCTGTTCATCATTCCGACGTTTTACTTCATCCTGGAGCGCTGGGCGGAGCGGCGGGCGCGGGCGGCGGAGAGGGCAGTGGGTGCGACTGAGCAGTCGTAGGGCGTGAGGTCATGGTCCAATTGACGGGCCAAATGGCTCAAGAAGCGGCGCGTGCGGTTGGTCTAGTCGTCGTCGGCGTGTGGCTTGCGGGCTGCGCGGTCGGCCCCGATTTCGCGCCGCCGCCTGCGCCCGACGTGAGCGGCTATACGCCCGAGCCGCTGGCGCCGACGGTGACCGGAGCGGCGACGCCCGGTGGCAACGCGCAGCGTTTCGTCAAGGATCTCGATCTGCCGGGGCAGTGGTGGACGCTGTTTCGTTCCAAGCCGCTCAACGCACTGATCGACAAGGCGCTTGCCGCCAATCCCGACCTGCAGGCGGCGCAGGCCGCCCTCGTCGTGGCGCGGGAGAACGTCTACGTCCAGGTCGGCGCGCTGCTGCCCGCGGTCGACGCTAATTTCACCGGCAACCGGCAGAAATTCGAGATCGGCCAGCCGTCCGATGTCGGCAACGTGTCGATCTTCAACCTGTTCACCGGGCAATTGAACATTTCCTACACGCCGGACGTGTTCGGCGGCACGCGGCGCTCGATCGAGTCGCTGCAGGCGCAGCAGGACTCACAACGCTTTGTGCTGGAGGCGACCTATCTGACGCTCATCTCGAATCTCGCCGGCGCCGCGGTGCAGGAAGCCTCGCTGCGCGGCCAGATCGCGGCGACGCAGACCATCATCAAGATCGAGACCGATGTGCTCGAGCTGTTGCGCAAGCAGTTCAAGCTCGGCCAGATCGCCGAGGGCGACGTGGTGATGCAGGAGGCGGCGCTGGCCCAGGTCGAGCAGACCTTGCCGCCGCTGCAAAAACAATTGCTGCAGACGCGCAATCTGCTGGCGGCGCTGACCGGCGGTTTTCCGAGCGAGCGCCTGCCGCAGAAGTTTTTCCTCACTGAATTGCGGCTGCCACGCGAGCTGCCGGTCAGCCTGTCGTCGAAGATCGTCGAGCAGCGCCCGGACATCCGCGCCGCCGAGGCGAACTTGCAATCGGCAAGCGCCCAGATCGGCGTCGCCGTCGCCAACCGGCTGCCGAACATCACGCTCACCGGCGTGGTCGGCTCGACTGCGCTGTCGTTGGATCAACTGTTAACGCCGGGCTTCGGCTTTTGGGCCGCGACCGGGAGCATCACCCAGCCGCTGTTTCATGGCGGCGCGCTGTTGCACAAGCAGCTCGCCGCCGAAGCCACCTTCGATCAGGCGGCGGCGCAGTACAAGAGCACGGTGCGGCTGGCGTTCCAGAACGTCGCCGACAGCCTGCGCGCCATCCAGACCGACGCGGTGGCGCTGCAGAAGGCGGTCGCCTCCGAGCAGGCTTCCGGCCGCAGCCTTGCCATCGTGCGCAAGCGCCTCGAGTTGGGCGATGTCAATTATCTGGCGCTCCTCAATGCGCAGCAGACCTATCAGCAGGCGGTGCTCAGCCTCGCCCAGGCCAAGGCGGCGCGCTACGCCGACACCGTCGCGCTGTTCCAGGCGCTGGGCGGCGGCTGGTGGAATCGCAGCGACCCAAACCCCGAAAAGCAGCTATCGATCACCAATGTCTTTCAGTGAAATTGGCCCACAGTGAACTGGCGTGCGGCATAGGGTGAAGGCCAAGGCCAAGTTTTTGGTCCCATGACGGCGGCCGATTTGACCCTGTAAGACTTTGTAAGCTATTGAGGATAAAAGAATTCTCTCCTGCCCGAATGTCCGGGGCTTGGTCCTTTCAGTCCATTGAACCTCGCGGCAGGACCGGGCGACCAATCCACGAGCCGACCTTAAGGGGCGATGCAGGCACCGGCAGATGAATTGCTGATCGGCCGTATCGCGCGCGGAGACCGGCTCGCGATGCAGGTCCTGTTTGCCCGGCATCACGTTAGAATTTATCGCTTCGTTCTCCGCCTGATGCGTGACGAGATGGCGGCGGAGGACGTCATCAGCGAGGTGTTCCTGGACGTCTGGCGTCAGGCGAGTCGATTTGAAGGCCGCAGTGCCGTATCGACCTGGCTCATCGCCATCGCCCGATTCAAGGCGCTCTCGGTTTTGCGCAAGCGGCGCGAGGAGGGTTTGAGCAACGAGATGGCGGAACAGATCGAGGAACCGTCCGACGATCCGGGACTTGCCGTCGAGAAGATCGACAAAGGAGAGAAGCTGCGGCAGTGCCTCGCGGCGCTGTCGCAGGAGCATCGAGAAGTGATCGACTTGGTCTACTATCACGAAAAATCTGTCGAAGAGGCGGCACAGATCATCGGCATTCCGGAGAATACGGTGAAGACGCGCATGTTCTACGCGCGCAAAAAACTGGGAGAGCTCTGCAGAATGGCGGGAATTGATCGAGGTTGGCCATGATGACAGACGACGAGCCCACAGAGGTCGAGATCCTGCTGCCGTGGTATGCAGCCGGCACGTTGCGCCGGCGCGACCGCCAGCGCGTCGAAGAGGCGCTGAAGAGCGATCCGGCGCTGGCGCGCCACGCCGAACTGGTGCGCGAAGAGCTTGCCGAGACCATTTGGCTCAACGAGTCATTGGGCGCGCCGTCGGCGCACGCCATGGACCGGCTGATGGCGGCGATCGACGAGGAAACCGTGGCGCGCCGGCGCGCGTCGCCGCGTGTCGTCGGCCGCTGGTTCGGAACGTTGATCGCGAGCTTGTCGCCGCGGACGCTGGCCGTCGCCGCGTCGTTTGCGGTGGTGGCGATCGCGCTGCAGGCCTTCTTCCTGGTCGGCATGATCACCAAGCCCCAAGGCACCTTCCAGACCGCGAGCGTGAGCGGCGAAAGCGAGGGCCGCGGCACCTACGCCATGGTGCGGTTCGCGCGCGAAGCGAGCGCCGGCGAGATTACGCGGTTCCTCGAGGACTATCAGGCCACCCTGGTCGACGGGCCAAAGCCCGGCGGCGTCTATCAGGTGCGGATCGCCATGACCAAGATCGCCAAGGAAGAGCTGGCCCGCATCGTGTCGCGCATGCGCCAGGAGCGGGTGGTCGAATCCGCCAACGCCGGCGACTAGCCGGACCGACGCGCTGAAGCGGCGATTTCTCCCCTGCTTTGAAGGAGGTAGGTCGCTACCCGGGCCGACGGCGGATTTCTCCGCGGTTTCACGGCGCCTCTTTGAACCTCGCCGCACCGGTTAACGACGAAGGGTGTGGCGGCAGTTTTTAAGCC
>Ga0306923_10002045_pt1 | contig 18276 bp, 14 predicted proteins | sample sta12Can44000108_FD_203841 | JGI IMG/M metagenome (GOLD analysis project Ga0306923, IMG submission 203841) | Lab enrichment of tropical soil microbial communities from Luquillo Experimental Forest, Puerto Rico - statanox.12C.anox.44.000.108 (v2)... | ecosystem: Environmental > Terrestrial >... | reverse complement strand
GCTTCGTTATTTTCGGAGGACTGATGTTGCTGATATGCCTGCCGCTCGCGTTGATTATCCGGCGGGTTACGCAGGCGCGTAGCCCCTTGTTGTCGGATCTCCGTGCACCGTGATCGACCCCCAAATGGACTGCCTTACCGACCGATGGTTGTTCAGCAGTCCGCGTAGAGACCTTCTTGCCGAGAGGGGAGCAATGGCTCGAATCCATCTCCCCAGCGACGAGTCAGCCAACGAACTGTGGCAGCTGGGGTGGGGGTGCATTTTGAGGCAGATCGTGAGTTGCTTCACGGCTGATGATGGCCTTGCGGATCTCAACCGCGATCTCCTCCTCTTGAAGCCACGTCGTCCGAAAGGGTCGCAGTTCTGCGAGCGCCGCCTTCCCCTTCGCATGGAAGCCTCCCTTGCGAGCTAGGAAGTGGAGGCGGCCGGAGCCGCCCCCCTTTGACCTCACGGAGGATTGAGGAAGAACAGCGGGCCTTGGGTATCTTTGTAATTCGAAGTGTTTAACGCTTGGATGCCCGCTTTGTGATTGCTGGTAAACGGCGTCGGCGTCGCGGGGCATCCGGCGTTTCTTGCGTCGTCCGGGGAGCTGAACCAGATGCCGAGATGGTAGATCTGCACCGGCGGAGTTGGCGGGTTGGAGCTGGCGTTGTCAGGAAACACCTGGGGAGCCGGCGCCGATCCCGGAGCCAGGATGAATGTGCCCCGTTGGAACCGACCGACGAACGAGGCTTGAGCGTCGCCCTTGTCGTTGGTGTCAAAATCACCCTGGTACCACGACAAGCCGAATGGTGCGGTCGGTTTCTGAATGATGAACACGGAGAAGGAGGTGTTGGGTGGCAACTCCTTACCGACCAGTTGCAGAACTTCGAAAGGTCCGACCGATAGGACGTTTGCACTGACCCGGGCATCTTTGTCGAAGCAGGCTTTTCCGCCGGATTGAACCAGGTCGAAATCGATCGATTGGACCGGCGCTGGCGGCGCCGCGTACGCTGTGCTACCCAGCAAAAGCGCTGGAAATGCCAATGCTGCAATCTTCCTTTTGAACATGATTTACTCCTCGTCATTCCGTGCCAGTGAAGCGGACGAACACGGCTCGGTTGCCCCATCATTCACTGGGCTCCCACCGGCCACCACGACCGATGTGAGAGGGAATCTGGAAATCGGATGTTTCTGTACGATGTCCCGCAATGCGCAAAATGGTTTCAGTTGTTTCGGTGACCGAGCGCTCGAGTATGGCAGACAGAACAAGGGCTGGCGCTCATCACTCCAGCCCTCCCCAATGCTGTAGGTGATGAAACGAGATCGTAAGTAGAGCAACGCGGCTGATGCCAGGTCGGGTGCAGGCCACCGTGCGTCGTAATTCGAGATGCAGCACCGAATTAATTCACGACCGAATTCCCTGAAACCTAGCTCAATTCCCGGTGAGACTCGACTTGGGACAAGTTGTCGGCAGGGGGTAAAATCTTTTGGCGCATCACATCGAGAACACGGTTGTTATCCACGAGGCCGCAGATATCTTTGCTCATTCCGCTCTATTTGGAACGTTGGACTACCTCATATGGGATCGATGTACCACTGCGCTTGGATATCACCCGCGCGCTCCGCCCGACTTGTGGTAGTCGTCACGCAGCGCGCGGGTCCTACCCGCCCCATTTGAACAAGCCGTTACGTTCTGAAAAGGCTGAGGCAGTAGCGGCTAGTCAATAGCGACGGGGAAAGTCAGAATTTACTTGGTCTTTGAGACCACTTTCCATTACCACCATAGGCAAGCATTGGTCATATAGGTGTTATAGGTCGCTTGGGTATTCCTCGTATAACTGTCTAAAGCGGCGTTAACCGAATTTCTCCAGTCGACGAGATCCGCATGGCGCGGTCTGACGCTATACATCATCTTTTCGACATAGGCATTATTTGCCTGATCAACGGAAGTTTGGTATTCATTTTGAAATTGATTAATTCTGTTACTATAATCGACGCGGGTGTCACACGCAGAAGCGTCAAAGGAAGCGATACCTGCAGCGAGAGCGAGAGATACGAAGATAGCTAGTCGCATGACTAAATCCTTTCGTCTTTGAATCCCCCATTCGCGCCGATATCAGAACTCGTCTGCTTTAAAAGAACGTGAAGACGGCGGGCAGCTTGGCTAGACCGCTCAACATCAATGGTGACTGCGTAGCGGCGGTCAGATCAAAATTTGCCGAAAGTCTGCAATTCCTCTCGACACGCCTCGCTGAAGTCACGCAGCGGATCGATATGCCGTTCGACCCAAGTGTCTCGCAACTCCTGCAGCGTCATGTTCGGCGAGAGATACGCATCCATTATAATTTGGGTCACGGCTTCAGCACTCTGGACGACGCGAGCCGACGAAATCAGACGTATGCGGCTCGTCAACCCGTAGATGCCGATCATCAGCGCAGCCGCATCCTCTCGCTTATTCTGCAACGCATCTGCGTATAGTTTGGCCGCCTCATCGACAAATTTGCCGAACAAGGCTTCCCGCTTATCCCTTTCATTGGCGACCCGCTGTGCCCGAGTTTGCGCCCGCTGGATCGTCCATGAGGTTGCAAACGATGTCAGGCCGCCGATCGCCGTTCCGGCGAGCGCCGCCAAAGCCGATATGTATGCCGCCTCCATCGGAATTCGCCGCCTGCCGCCGGTTGCTCTTGGAGTTTTTAGCAGCAAGAGGGCTGCCTCGTGTCAAGTGAGCAGCCGCCGCGCGCGCGTAGGCGGCGGATCGATCCGATTGAAGGGATTTGCGCTCGTGATGGTTGGCGCGGCTTATCAAGATCTTGCTATCGGAGATCATCGTCATACATGACGTGGCTCGGTTTCCGCCGGGCAAGCAGAAGCATCGCGGCGTCCTCATCTTTAATATTGCGAGACTGTTCCAATCATGGGTTTTAGTTGCGGCATTGTCGGATTGCCGAATGTCGGCAAATCCACCCTGTTCAACGCGCTGACCGCGACCGCCGCGGCGGAAGCGGCCAATTACCCGTTCTGCACGATCGAGCCCAATGTCGGGCGGGTTGCCGTGCCGGACGAGCGGCTCGAAATTGCCGCCTGCCTCGCCAAATCGCCCAAAATCGTGCCGACGCAACTCGAATTCGTCGATATCGCCGGGCTGGTCCGCGGCGCCGCTCGCGGCGAAGGGCTCGGCAATCAGTTTCTCGGCCATGTCCGTGAAGTGAATGCGATCGCCCATGTGCTGCGTTGTTTCCCGGAAGGCGATGTCGTGCACGTCGAAGGCTCGATCGATCCGATCCGCGACGCCGAGACGGTCGAGACGGAGCTGATGCTGGCCGATCTCGAAAGCCTCGAGCGGCGCGTTGTGCCAATGGCCAAGCGGGCGCGCGGCGGTGACCGCGAAGCGAGGCGCCAGCTCGACGTGGCCGAAACGGCGCTGGCGGCGCTGCGGGAAGGCCGGCCGGCGCGAGATCTTCTCGTCGGGCACGAGCGGCAAGCCGAGCTCGGGGCATTGCAGCTCCTCAGCGCCAAGCCGGTCCTCTACATCGCCAATGTCGACGAGGCGAGCGCCGCCTCGGGAAATGCCGAGAGCGACCGGGTTGCCGAATATGCCGAACGGCGCGGCGCCGGCGCCGTCGTGATTTCGGCGGCGATCGAGGCGGAGCTGGCGCAGCTCGCCGATGCCGAGGAGAAACGCGAGTTTCTGGCCGCGCTAGGACTCGACGAGCCCGGTCTGGCCCGGGTGATCCGCGCCGGCTACGCGCTCCTCGATTTGATCACATTCTTCACCGCGGGCCCCAAGGAGGCGCACGCCTGGACAGTCGAGCGAGGCACCAGGGCGCCCCAGGCGGCTGGCCGCATCCATACCGATTTTGAGAAAGGCTTCATCCGTGCCGAGACGATCTCCTACGCCGATTTTGCCGCGCATGGCGGCGAGCAAGGCGCAAAGGAAGCCGGCCGCATGCGTCTGGAAGGCGCCGATTACGTCGTCCAAGACGGCGACATCATGCACTTCCGTTTCAACGTTTAGCGACGGCATGCCGCGATCATTGCTTCGGGTAACCCGGCCCGGCGCAACGCGTTTTCAAGCGCAGCTATGTTCTTCGGGTCCACGTAGCGGGCCGAGAGGATCGCCGTGGCGACGGTGAGACCGGGCTGAAGATCCAGCAGCCGTTGCACCACCGTCTTGGCGTCCTCGCTCCGGTCGAGACAGCCCAGCGCGGCAGCAAGCAGGATAAGAGGAGTGGTGAACCGCGGGTTCGCCTGGTTCGCCAGATTGGCGGCAGAGGCCATTTCTTCGAAGCGGCCGGCGGCAAAATGTGCGTAGGCCAGGGCGATGTAGGGCAGATATATCAAGGAATCGAAGGGGCTGAGGCGGAGCGCGCGGTTGGCCTGTTCGACCGCGATCGCGTCGTCACCCTTCCAGGCGCGCACGAGCGAACTGAAACCGAGCGCTGGCGCCAACGAATTAGAGAGCGCGAACGACCGATCGAATGCGGTGAGCGCGGTTTCATAATCGCGCCCGCAAACGGCGATGACAAAGCCAGCAGTGGCAAGCGCGGCTGCATCATCGCTGCCGCCGGCGATCGCCAGGCGTGCATGATGCAAAGCGGCAAGCCGCGTCTCCTCCTGCATTCCGCCCCGCAAGTACCGCGCCTCATGGCACCAGGCGATGGTGGCATGCGCGGCCGCATAATCGGGCTCCAGCTCGATCGCCTTGCCAAGCAGAGGCAGTGCTTTGTCTGCATCCTCGGGCATCGGGGTGAAAGCGTAGGGCAGAGCGCGCAGATAGAGGTCATAGGCATCGAGGCTGTCGGGCCGCTTGCGCCGCGCGCGATCGATCTCGCTCTGCCGGAGCGTCGGCTCGATGACACCGGCGACGCTGGCTGCGACCGTGTCCTGAAGGTCGAACACGTCTTCCAGCGGCCCTTCGAACCGGTCGGCCCAGAGATGCGCGCCGTTTGTCGCATCGATCAGCTGCGCGGTGATGCGCACCCGGTTTCCGCCCTTGCGCACCGAGCCTTCGAGGACATAGCGGACACCCAGCTCGCGGCCGACGTGCTTCACATCCACCGCTTGGCCCTTGTACGTAAAGCTCGAATTGCGGGCCATGACGAAGAGCCAGCGGATGCGGGATAGTGCGGTGATGATCTCCTCGACCATGCCATCGGCGAAATATTCCTGCTCCGAGTCGCCACTCAGATTGGCGAAGGGCAGCACCGCGATCGAGGGCTTATCGGGAAGCGGCAGCGCCGGAGCAGGCTGCGATGGTCCTCTGGCGGCTGTGGCGTCGCGAACCCGGTAGACCCGGATCGGTCGTACAATATTCTTGAGCGCCTGCTCGCCGGTGTCTTCGAAGGCGAGGTCGAGGCGCCCTGCCGCATCCTCTTGAACGCGGGCCGATACGCAAATGCCGCCTGGCTCGGCCAAGCCTTCGAGCCGCGCCGCGATGTTGACGCCTTCGCCGAAGATGTCGCCGTCCTCGACGACGATGTCGCCGACATTGATCCCGATGCGCAATTCAATGCGGTTGTCGATCGCAACGCCGGTATTGCGCTCGGCGACCGCCTGCTGCACCTCGACCGCGCAACGCAGCGCGTCGATGACGCTGGCGAACTCGGCCAGGAGACCGTCACCGGTGGTCTTGACGATGCGCCCGTGATGGCCGGAAAGCTTCGGATCGATCGCTTCGGCACGGAGCGCCTTGAGGCGGCTTAGCGTGCCTTCCTCGTCGGCCCCGATCAACCGCGAATACCCGGCCACATCGGCGGCGAGGATCGCTGCGAGCCGGCGTTCGACGCGAGCTGACCCTGCGGCCTCCATGGCGCCTCCCTCCTGGCCGGTAATACTACACCAGTCGGCGCCAGACGCGCATTAAGCCGCGAAGCCGGTTCTCGTGTTCATGCCGCGGCTTTCCGAAAGCGGCTGTCGCGTCGGGCGAAATATACCTAACGTTAATCTACTGCGATTACGACATCCTGCTGGTTAATTCGAGAGGACAAGGATTATGACTACCGTAAAGAAGGTTGCGAGTAAGAGCCCCGGCAAGGCGGGCAACGTTCGACCCAAGGCTGCCTCGGGTCTCGCCCAGGCGAAGAAGAAGCCGGCGAAAAAGAAGTAGCGTCTACTAAGCTGGCCCCCGGCGACGCCGGGGCAATCTGAGGAAAGGGGCGCCCTTTGGGCGCCCCTTTTTGATCGCCGCGCGGTGCGGTTCCCGTCGTGTAAGTTGTTTGGCTCATTCGGCCTCGCCGGCCGCCAAGCGCAGGCCAGACACCAGTAGCTCGCGGTGCTCCGGATTTCGAAACTGTGTGGCGGTCGGAACCACGACAGGACTGATGGAGCGCAGGCGTCTGACGACATCGCGCGCCTCGTTTAGCCGCCCCATATGCGCATAGCACGAGGCAAGCCAGCGATAAGGGACAGGGGAGTCAGGCGTCTCTTGGATCGCTAGCAGGAGCTTCGGCAGCGCCTCGTCAAAGCGCCGGTTGACCAAATGTGCGGTGCCGATGATTCCGACCGTCGTGCCTACGCGAGCCCGGGGGCTCAGACGCAGCGCGGTCTCGGCATGCTTGATCGCTCGTTCCGGCTGCCCGGCAAACAGACCGAGCAGACCGCTCCAAGTCCACCCGCGCGCAAAGCCCGGATTGAGCACCAGAGCCCGGTCCACCAACGCCATCATCGCCCCGATGTCCTCGCCAAAAAACGCGAGTGCGCCGGCGGCACTGACAATGGTGCCGGGATCATCGCCGCCCGTTCGCAGGGCTCGCTGGGCGAGATCTGCGCCCCTACGGGACTCGGCTTCCGGATCTTCGCTCCAGCCGGCGATACAGCGTTGCGCATGGATCTGAGCTGCTAAAGCGAGCGCTGGTGCGTAGTGCGGATCGCGTGCGATCGCTTGATCGAGAAGGTGCAGAGCCTCGGGCGCCAACGACCATTCCATGGTGCAAGCGCGCAGGTAAAGGTCGTAGGCGGTCAGATCCTCAGTCCGGCGCGCGACCGAGTAGGCAGTTTCGGCCGCCTGCAAAGCCGGCTCGATCACCCCGGCGACGCTGACCGCGACCTTGTCCTGAAGGTCGAACACGTCTTCGAGCGAGCCATCAAACCGGTCGGCCCAGAGGTGCGCGCCGGTCTGCGCGTCGATCAGCTGGGCGGTGATGCGCACGCGTCCGTCGGCCTTGCGCACCGAGCCTTCGAGCACATAGCGGACGCCGAGTTCGCGGCCGACCTGCTTCGCGTCGACAGATTGGCCCTTGTAGGTAAAACTCGAATTGCGGGCGATGACGAAGAGCCAGCGAATGCGGCTGAGCGCCGTGATGATCTCCTCGACCATACCGTCGGCGAAATATTCCTGCTCCGGATCGCCGCTCAGATTGGCGAAGGGCAATATTGCGATCGACGGCTTGTCGGGGAGGGCAGGACCGGAGCCGGGCGGCATCTCCGGCCGGGCGGCCGTGACCACCCGGTAGGTTCGGACCGGCCGCGCGATGTTCTTGAGCACCTGCTCGCCAATGTATTCAAAGACGAGATCGAGCTTGCCCGCGGCATCCTCCTGCACGCGCGCCGCGACGCAAATCCCGCCGGGGTCGGCCAGTCCTTCGAGGCGGGCCGCGACATTGACGCCATCACCAAAGATGTCGCCATCCTCGACGACGATGTCGCCCATGTTGATGCCGATACGAAACTCGATGCGGTTGTCGGGCGGCACGCCGGTGTTGCGGCCGGCCACCTCGCGCTGCACCTCGACGGCACAGCGCAACGCATCGACGACGCTGGCGAACTCGACAAGTAGACCGTCGCCCATTGTCTTGACGATGCGCCCATGGTGTTCGGCGATCTTTGGATCCGTCACCTCGGCGCGGATCCCCGCAAGCCGTTTTAGAGTTCCACCTTCGTCGGCGCCGATCAGCCGCGAATAGCCCGCCACATCGGCCGCAAGGATCGCCGCCAGCCGACGGGTCTGGCTCATTCCGCTTCACTCGCCGCCAAGCGCAAACCCGAGAGCCAAAGCTCCTCGTGCGCGGGATTTCCCATGAACGGAGCATGTTCAGGGACGACTTCGACACCGGTCGCCCGCAGCCGCTCGATGAGACTCCGTGCCTCGTCCATCTTCCCCATATGAGCGTAACACGACGCCAGCGTTCGATAGGCCCCTGGAAAGGGTACCTCGCGCAGCGACAAGGCCAACAATTCCGCCGCTTGCTCAAAACGCCGGTTGAAGAAATGGATCGTGCCAAGGGCTAGCCGCGGCGCGGCCAGATAACCGCGCGGGCTCAACCGAAGCGATGCTTGGAGATGTTCGATCGCCTCCTCGTAGCGGTTAGCTCGGGAGCGCAACATACCGCTAATGTACCACGCGCGGGCATGGCTGGGATTGAGCGCGACCGCGCGATCGGCAAGGACGATGGCCGTGTTGAGGTCTTCGCCAGAAAGGCCCAACACGTGGGCGGCGTTCGCGAGGACGCCGGCATCCTCCTCGGTGAGAGCGAGCGCCTGCTCGACCAGAGCGAGCGCCTTGCGAAGGCTCGCCGTCGGGTCTTCCGCCCAACCGTCGAGACAGATTCTGAAGTTACACACGGCGGCCCAAGCAAGAGCCTGACCGTAGCGCGGATCGCGTGCGATCGCACGGTCGAGCAGTTCGCATGCCTCGAACAACTGCTCCCTTCCGGGCCATGGGAAGGCCGACAGCGCCCGCAGGTAAAGGTCGTAAGCAGTCTGATCTTGGGGCGCGCGTTCCGATGAGCGCCGTACCTCGTTAGCCTGCAACGCCGGCTCGATGACACCGGCAACGCTCACGGCGACATGGTCTTGAAGGTCGAAGACATCTTCGAGCGAACCGTCAAAGCGATCGGCCCAGAGATGCGCGCCGCTGGTCGCGTCGATTAGCTGAGCGGTGATGCGGACGCGGCCGCCCGCCTTGCGCACCGAGCCTTCGAGCACATAGCGCACGCCAAGCTCTCGCCCGACCTGCTTCACGTCGACGGTTTGGCCTTTGTAGGTGAAGGTCGAGTTGCGGGCGATCACGAAGAGCCAGCGGATCCGTGACAGTGCGGTGATGATCTCCTCGACCATGCCATCGGCGAAATATTCCTGCTCCGAGTCGCCGCTCATATTGGCAAAGGGCAGCACCGCGATCGACGGCTTGTCGGGAAGCGGCAGCGCCGGGGCCGGCTGGACCGCGGCCGTCCCGGCCGCATGCGGGCCCCCTGTTCCCTGCCAGGAACAGGCTCCGGCCCGGGGTCCGACGCGATAGACCCGGACTGGCCGGGCAATGTTCTTGACCTGCTGCTCGCCCAGATCCTCAAAGACAAAGGGCAATCGGTCGCGAACGTGGTCATGAACCGTATTGGAGACGAACACCCCGCCCGCATCGGCCAGGGCCTCGACCCGTGCGGCGATGTTGACGCCGTCGCCATAGAGGTCGTCGCCTTCGACGATCACATCGCCGAGATTGATGCCGATCCGCAATTCAATGCGGTTGTCCGCTGCGACGCCGGTGTTCCGCTCGGGTATCGCCTGCTGCACCTCGACCGCGCAGCGCACCGCATCGACGACGCTGGCAAATTCCACCAGCAAGCCGTCGCCTGTGGTGTTGACGATGCGGCCCTTATGCTCGCCGATTTTCGGATCGAGAAGCTCGCGGCGCAGCGCTTTCAAACGTTCGAGCGTGCCCTCCTCGTCCGCCCCCATCAGCCGCGAATACCCCGCCACGTCGGCGGCCAGGATTGCGGCGAGACGGCGGGTCGCGGTCACTCTGTCTCGCCCATGGCCAGACGCAGGCCCGATTCGAGAAGCTCACGGTCCTCGGGCTTGCGATTCGGTGAGGGGTGCGTTGGGATCACCGGGGCGATCGCGCGGAGCCGCTCGATCACATCGCGGGCGTCGGAAAGCCGGCCCATATGGGCATAGCAGGCGGCCAGAGTCCGGTGCGCCAGCGCGAAACCCGGCTGCTCCTGGATCGTCATCTGCAGATGTCGCGCCGCCTCCTCGAACTGGCGCTTGAAAAAATATTGCGTGCCCAAAACAAACAGTTGCGGACCGATGCGGGCCCGCGGGCTCAAGCGCAGCGAGATCTGCAGCCGCTCGATCGCGGTATCGTGATCGCCCGCCCACGATTTCATATGGCCGCTTATATGCCAGCCTCGGGCGTAGCTCGGGTTGAACGTCAGCGCGCGGTCGACGATTGCGAGCATCGTATCGATGTCCTCGCCGTAATGCGCCAGCATATAGGCGGCATTGGCGAGCGTCACGGCATCCTCTTCGCCGGCGAGGAGTGCCCGACGCGCATATTCCACGCCGATATTGCGATTGCGCTCGGGGTCTTCGCTCCAGCCGCTGAAGTCTACTTGCATCCGGCACAGCGCCGCCCAGCAGAGTGCCGGCCCGTATTGCGGGTCGCGCTCGATCGCCCGTTCGAGCAGGGCGAGTGCCTGAAGTATTGCGTCCTTGCGGAAAGACCAGAACAGCGGCTGTGCGCGCAGACACAGATCGTAGGCAGTGAGATCGCTGGTGGGTTTTTGGACCGCGCGCCGAATCTCGCTTGCCTGCAGTGCCGGCTCGATGACGCCCGCCACGCTCGATGCGACCTGATCCTGCAACTCGAACACTTCTTCGAGAGAACCGTCGAAGCGGTCGGCCCAAAGATGCGCACCAGCCTCCGCCTCGATCAGCTGCGCAGTGATGCGCACCCTCTTGCCGGCTTTGCGCACCGAGCCTTCGAGCACGTAGCGCACCCCCAATTCGCGCGCCACCTGCTTCACATCGATCGCTTTGCCCTTGTACGTAAAGCTCGAATTGCGAGCGATCACGAAGAGCCAGCGGATACGGGAGAGCGCCGTAATGATCTCCTCGACCATGCCGTCGGCGAAGTACTCCTGCTCCGGGTCGCCGCTCATATTGGCGAACGGCAGCACCGCGATCGACGGCTTGTCGGGGAGCGGCAGCGCCGGAGCAGGCTGTGATGGTCCTTTGGCGGCTGTGGCGTCGTGAACCCGGTAGACCCGGATCGGCCGCGCGATGTTCTTGAGTGCCTGCTCGCCCATGTCTTCGAAGGCGAGGTCGACGCGGCCAGAGGCGTCCTCCTGAACGCGCGCCGAGACGCAGATGCCACCCGCCTCGGCCAATCCTTCGAGGCGAGCGGCGACATTGACGCCATCGCCAAAGATGTCACCGTCCTCGACGACGATGTCGCCCTGGTGAATGCCGATGCGGAACTCGATGCAGCGCTCCGGCGGCAATGCGGCGCTTGTCTCGGCCATTGCCGCCTGCAGCTCGGCCGCACAACGAACCGCGTCGACGACACTGGCGAACTCGACGAGCAACCCATCGCCGGTGGTTTTGACGATGCGGCCGCGACGATTGGCGATCTTCGGATCAATCATCTCGACGCGAAGCGCCTTGAGGCGCCTCAAGGTTCCTTCCTCGTCCGCTTCGATCAGCCGCGAATAGCCGGCAACGTCGGCGGCAAGGATCGCGGCAAGCCGACGTTCGACGCGAACTGGCCCTGCGGGCTCCATGGCGCCTCCCCGGTGGGGGATGATCTTACTCCATCCATCGCGGCGAACGCATTAAGCAAAGCGACTTGCGCGCATCTGGATAACCGGTCGGAAAATTGACGCCATTGCGTGTATAAGGAGCTGATGGCCGATGATATTTTTCTAATAATTATGAATGGACATGCTGTTTTCACGGCAGTTTACAGTGACATTCCGCTGTTCTTCACTGTTATCGCCCGCTGTTTCTCGCTGTTATTTTTCTCCGGTGATTGGCCAAAACCGAGCAAATCTGCGGCTCAGGCCGGATTCCCGCTGTATTTTTTTCGGAATAACAGCGAATAACAGCGGAGGCACAAAGTAAAAGGGCGCCCGGAGGCGCCCCTCTTGGCCTCGCGGAGCTGGCCACTCAGGTTTCGCGGCTAGAAAAGCGCACGGTCGTGGCGCGGGCGCGGTAGTCGGTCTTCACGTTGACGAAGCCGACCATGCCCTCCTCGACCTTCTTCCAGGCGCGCTGCAAGGCCGGGCGGATGTCCTCGGGCTCTTCGACATATTCGGCGTAGCAGCCTAGGGCCTCGGCCATTTTGTCGTAGCGCGTGTAGCCGAGATCGCGGCCTGGCTTGTCGTGCTCCGGGTCCGCGGTCCAGCCGCCGTTGAGGCTGATCACGCAGAGCAAAGGCAGTTTGTGCCTGACCGCAGTGTCGAGCTCCATCGCGTTCTGCCCGAACGAGCCGTCGCCGTGCAGGCAAATCACCTGCGCGTCGGGTTTGGCGGCCTTGGCGCCGACCGCAAACGGCAGCCCCACGCCCATCGTGCCGAACGGCCCGGAATTGAGCCGGTGTCCCGGGACAAAGGTCGGGATCGACTGGCGGCCGTAATTGAGGATCTCCTGACCGTCGACCGAGAGGATCGCTTCGCGCTGCATGAAGTTCTTGATCTCCTCGCACAGCCGCAGCGGATGGATGTCGCCGTCGGTCGGGTAGTTGCCGCCGGCGCGCATGCGCTTTTTCCCTTCGCCGTCGGCCAGCTTCTGCCGCCAGCCCTGGAAGCGGTCGGCAGTGCGGGCGTCGACCGCTTCGCACAATTGCTGCAGCACCGACTTGCAGTCGCCGACGACCGGAATGTCGATGTTGCGCGCCGAGTTGCCCATCTCCTCGGGGTCGATGTCGATGCGTGCGACCTTCGCGTCAGCGCTAAAGCGCGGCGGCAAGGCGTGGCCGATCACGTAGTTAGTCCGCGTCCCGAGGATGATGATGAGATCGGCCTCGCGAAACGCGTCGTTGCGCATCGTCAGATAGGAATAGGGATGGTCGTCGGGGACCACACCGCGCCCCTGGGGAGTCGTGTAGAACGGGATTCCTGCCTTCTCGACGAACGCCTTCATCTCGTCCCAGGCGTGCGACCACAACACACCGCTGCCCGAGACGATGATCGGCTGGCGCGCCGCGCCGATCGCGTCGACCAGCGCGTCGAGCGCCTTGGGCTCGGCGTAGGGGCGCGCCTTGATGATCGCGCGGCCCATGTAGCTCCAATCGACGTCGGCCTCGTCGACCGTCGTGTAGAGCACGTCGCCCGGGAAATCGAGATAGACCGGGCCGGGTTTGCCGTTCAGCGCCTTCTGAAACGCGAAGTTCACCTGCTGCGGCATACGTTTGAGGTTGTGGACGCGGTCGGCGTATTTGACGCAGCCCTCGAGCGCCTTGACCTGATCGATCTCCTGAAACACTTGGCGGCCGAACTGGCTGATCGGGCTCGACCCGCCGAGTGCAACGACCGGGCAGCAATCGATCAGCGCGTTAGCGAGGCCGGTGCTGAAGTTCAACGTAGCCGGGCCGCTCGCCGCCATGCAAACACCGGGCCCCTGCGTCACTCGCGAATAGGCCTGCGCCATGTAAGCGGCGCCCTGTTCGTGCCGCGTGTCAATGAGGCGGATGCCTTCCTTGATCGAGCACAGCTCGGCGTCGAGCATCGGCCCGCCCATGATGAAGAACATGTCCTTGACGCCCTGCGCCTTCAGGCACCGGGCGAGGATCTCGTTACCGGTCAATTCCGCCATCTCGATATCCTCCTCTCGCTTCGGGTCAGATCACCCCTTCTTTCTTCAGAGCCTCGACATCGCCCGCACTCATGCCGAGCCAGTCACCGAAGACTTGCGTCGTGTGCTGGCCGAGCAAGGGGGCGGGCTCTAGCTTCGGCGGCTTCCCATCGAAACGCACCGGCCAGCACGGCATTTTGAACGGGCCGGTCGGGTGCTCGGCGACCTGCAGGATGCCGCGCTCGGTAAAGCTCGGCTCGTTCATCAGCTCCATCGTGTCGAGCACCGCGCCCGCCGGCACCCCGGCCGCGCCGATCAGGCGCATCGCCTCGTGCTTGTCGCGCCGCTTGGTCCAATCGGCGACCATCGCGTTGACCTCGTCCATGCGCTCGCCGCGGGCTTGCGCGGTCTCGTAGCGCGGGTCGCCGATCAGCTCCTCGCGGCCGAGGAGCTTGAGCAGCCGGTGCCAGTGGTCCTTCTGACGCGCGAAGACATAGATCCAATCGTTGGGTCCGCCCGGCGCGCAGGCGAAAATCCCCGACGGCGCCGTATTGCTGCGGTTGCTGTTTCGCGGCGCCGCCCGACCGAACACTGCCTGGGTCTGAAACGCGAAGCGGATGTAGTGCAGCATCGCGTCCTGCATTGCGACCTGGAGGCGCCTGCCCTGGCCGGTGGCGCGGCGCTCGTAGAGCGCGCCGAGGATGCTGATTGCCATCGTCATGCCGGTGCCGGTGTCGCCGAGCGAAACGCCGGGCCTGATCGGCGGCCCATCCGGCTCGCCGGTGATGCTCATCGTGCCGCCGGAAGCCTGCGCGATCATGTCGAAAGCGAGGTTCTTCTCGTAGGGGCTGCCCTCGCCAAACCCCTTGACCTGGGCATAGATGATGCCGGGGTTTAGGGCGCGGATCGCGTCGTAGCCGAGCCCGATCCGCTCGATCGTTCCGGGCGCCATGTTCTCGATCATGACGTCGGCCTTTTTGGCCATGTCCTTGACCAGAGCCACGCCGCGCTCGGATTTGAGATTGACGGTCACCGATTTCTTGTTGGCATTGAACTCGAAGAAATAGAACGAGTCGGCGCTGCCGGGAGCGCCGGCAAAAGATGACCGGCCGGGTTCGCCGCCGTTCGGGTTCTCGACCTTTACGACCTCGGCGCCGAGCCAGGCGAGCGCCTCGGTGCAGGAGGGCCCCGCCTCGAACTGGGTCAAGTCGAGGATTCGCACACCGGCTAAGCATTGCAAGGGCGCGTAGTTTTCAGTCATAACGAGCCACCCCACTTCACCTGGGTCAGACGCACGATAGCGCGGGGGCACCCCAATGGCGAGCAATCAACCAAGCGTCTTTATCGACGGCGAAGCCGGCACGACGGGGCTCGGCATCCGTCAACGCCTCGAAACGACGCCCGGGATAGTGTTGCGCAGCCTACCTGCCGGGCAGCGCAAGGATCCGTCGGCGCGACAAGATATTATGGCGGAATGCGACCTCGTCGTGCTGTGCTTGCCGGACGATGCCGCGCGGGAGGCGGTTGCCCTGGCCGGAGGCCTCGGCGCCGACGCGCCGAGATTGCTCGACGCCAGCAGCGCTCACCGGGTCGATCCAGAATGGACCTACGGCTTTCCCGAAATGGCGCCCGGTCAGCCCGGACAGATCGCGGGGTCGCGCAAAGTCAGCAATCCCGGCTGCTATCCGACCGGTGCCATCGGCCTGCTGCGCCCGCTCGTTCAGGCGGACTTGATCCCGCCCGATTACCCGATCATGATCAGCGCGGTCAGCGGCTATTCCGGTGGCGGCAGGTCGATGATCGAGGCGCACGACCGTGACGGCGGCCCCGCCTTCGAACTCTACGCCCTCGGTCTCGAGCACAAGCACGTCCCCGAGACCGAACTTTATTCCGGGCTAACGCGTCGGCCGATCTTTGTGCCCTCGGTCGGGCATTTCCGTCAGGGCATGCTGGTTTCGGTTCCGCTCTACCTCGACGACTTGGCGGGAAGGCCTGCTGGCGCCGATTTACGGGAGGCCCTGCGCGTCTTCTACGAGGGCTCCGAAAACGTGAAGGTCATAGCCGGCAACGGCCGGGACAAGCTCGAACCAGAGGCGCTCAACGGCAGCAACCGACTCGAACTCTACGTATGGACCAACGAGGCGCGCCGCCAGGCCGTGCTCGTCGCCCGCCTCGACAATCTCGGCAAGGGAGCCTCGGGCGCGGCAGTGCAGAATTTGCGGCTGATGCTAGATCTCGGCCGGGAGGCCTGACCGATCGGCGCAGGCCCAATTACGACGAGACCAGCGAGATGTTGCCGACGGTCGGCGCCGCGCCAGGTCGCAGCGCACCCGTCGGCACCAGCATCACGCTCGGCGGCTGCGTCAACCGGCCGGCCCGCAGCAGATCTCGTACCAGATCGGTGATCACGAAACTGTAGTTGCGCGGATTGGTGTACGGCGCCGGTCCGGCGCCCGTGCGGGTGCTATGTACGATGGCGCCGAACACATTGATCGTCCCGACGTAAGAAGAGCTGGTCCGGTCGAGCGCCGCCAGCGGCACCGGATCCAAATGGACCTCGTAAGACACGCCAGGTTGGCGAGTGATCCGCACCCCGGCAACGCGCAAGTAGAATGGCCTATGCGACGTCGAACCTGCCCGTAGCCGCGCGAAATACGGGCTGTTCCTGTCAGCCCTCAGCGGCACGATCGTGGGTTCGGCGCCAACAGTGACCGAACCCGATAACGGGTGAGAGGTGGCGTGCTCCGTGAAGCGTAGTCCGGGTGAGCTCAAGAACGGGACGCTGCGGGGTGGGCGGTCGAGATACCGGTCGTAAGCATAGCCGAGCGCAGCCGCGTCCATTACATATGCGACTTTGTAGTGTGCCGGCTTTCCTACTCCGTCGACGAAGGTAAAGACCTGGCCAACGTACCCCTCGTCCTCCGGGTTGCGCCCTCCAGCCCGGTTCCAACTCGCCCAGATGCGATCGATGTTGCAATGATGCAGCCAAAAGATCGGATCGTTAGCTGCCCAGGATACGGCACCCATGCCGCGCTCGCGGGTGCCGACGTCGACATGGACTGCGCTGTGCGGCGCGTTGTCGAGGTTCGCGCAAAATCCGGCGTCGCCCTCGAAGGTATCCAAATAGACCGATGACATCATCGCGTTCAAGCCAAGCGGCGCTTCACCCGCCTCGTCGATCGGCCGGCCGTCATTGACACCTGGATTACGATCCACCCGGAAGAGCGGTTTCCACCGCGGGTCGTCGGGTGAGCGGAATTGTGGCGGCAATACGCGGCGATCCGGATCGGTGTAGTTCCAATACGGCATCGTGAAGTGGGCGGCGCCGGTGACATTCCGCACCAGCCTCTCGAAAGCCATCAGGTGCATACGATGCCACGGCAGAAAGAAATTCACCCGCAGCGGATCAAAATGCGCCTCGCAGGTGTCCCAAACGATCTCAGCCAAACGGCGATCGGGATCGGACGCATCCGGATAGAGGCGCGCCAGCTCCGAGGCCTTACTGCGGTCGTCGCGGACGGCATGAATGTGCCATTGGAACACCCACCCACGCGGGTCCGCTTCGGGCAGCGCCATCATTTTGCCGACGGCATCGGCGAAGATGCGCAGCATTCCCGCCCCTTCGGGGCTCGCGACATCGTAGCGCAGCTCCTGCCGCGGGTAGCTGACGCCCCCAGGCAGTGCGAGGACCCCGGCGCCGAATAGGCCGGCGCGCAATATCCCCCGCCTCGTAGGGAGGGTCATCGGACCCCGTGTTATCCTCACAGAGTGGCCGAGCTACTCGGCCGTGGTCGGCCGCGGTTCCAGTGTCATTCGGGGGACAGCCGCTGCCCCGAACGTGCCTGCCTCCAAACTTTCGAGACTGCGGCCGCGGGTTTCGGGCAACAGGAACAACATCACGATCATGATGCCGGAGGCGATGGCGCTGAACACCGCGATCGTGGCACCGAGCGACATGACCTGGCTCAAAAACCCGACCATGGTCGGAAAAAACGAGCCGATCGCGCGGCCGGCATTGTAGCAAAACCCCTGCGCGGTGCCGCGAATCGTTGTCGGGAAGAGCTCGGTCATAAAGGGCCCCATCGGGGGGAATTTCATCAACAAAATGATGTTCAGCGGGATGCCCAGAAAGAACAGCATTGTGTTGTCCATCGGCGCCAGCATGTAAACCAGCACCATGATCAGAGACCCGATCGCCGACCACAGAAAGGTCCATCGCCGGCCGATTGCGTCGCTCAAGTAAGTCCCGAGCAGAAAGCCGAGCAGTGCACCCAGGATCTGGATCAACAGAAACGCACCGGTATCCGTGGCCGATAAACCGCGCACCGTGCGAAGCCAAGTCGGCATCCAGATTCCGAGCGCATAGCCGCCGCCTTGCGCGCCGGCGACCATCAGCGACACCTTGACGGTGGTCCACAGATACGGACCGCGAAATGCCGAGAACAGATGGGCGACACCGACCGTCGGGCGCGTCTGCTGCGTATTGCGAAAAATCTCGGGCTCGTCGATGTGCCGGCGGATCCAGAAGACAAAGATCGCCGGCAACAGCCCGATCGCGAACAGGGCACGCCAGGCGATCGCCTCGGGCAAAAAGGCGTAGAGCCCGGTGTAGACAAGCGCCGAGGCGCCCCAGCCGATGGCCCAGCCGGTCTGGACAATCCCGACGCCGCGCCCGCGATATTTGTCGCGGATCACCTCGCCCATCAGTACGGCACCGGCCGCCCATTCGCCGCCAAAGCCGAAGCCGTGCAGCGCCCGCAAGATGAAGAGCTGCTCGAAATTCTG
>Ga0306923_10002044_pt1 | contig 18277 bp, 12 predicted proteins | sample sta12Can44000108_FD_203841 | JGI IMG/M metagenome (GOLD analysis project Ga0306923, IMG submission 203841) | Lab enrichment of tropical soil microbial communities from Luquillo Experimental Forest, Puerto Rico - statanox.12C.anox.44.000.108 (v2)... | ecosystem: Environmental > Terrestrial >... | reverse complement strand
GGGTCGAGGAACCAGCCCCTCTCCCCGGCCCTCTCCCCCACCCACGCCGCCTGTCCGGCGGCGCGGGTGCCCGGCGGGGCGAGGGAGACGAAACACGCCGTGCGCAGGTTGAGATCACCGCATCCCCCGCTTCGCGGGGCGAGGATGAGGGGACGCCTGCAGGTCCCGAACCCTCTCCCCCACCGGGGGAGAGGGCAGGGAGAGGGGGCACGTCCCGCAGCCGCTCCAGTGCCCTCTCCGCCCGCGCGTGCTCGCCCATCTCCTCACAAGTCTTCGCGAGCGCGCGCAGCGACTCGGGCGAGCGCGCGAGCCTGAGCGCGTGGTCGAGGTGCAGCCTCGCGGCCGGTGGATCTGCCGCGAGGAGCGCTCCCAGGCGTGTGTGCGCGGCCGCCTTCTCATCCGCGTCCGGAGCGTAGGCGGCGAGCCGCCTGCAGGCGCGGAGCAGCGCGTCGCGGTCCTGGCGGCGCTCGCCCAGCTCGACCAGGGTCCGCAGCGCCGGGAGGTGGTCGCGCTGGAGCCGGAGCGCGACCTCCGCCGCGCTTGCCTGCGCCGTGGGGTCGCCCCTCGGACCGAGCCGGAAGCAGGCCTCGGCGGAAGCGAGCGCCGCGCTCTCCTCTCCGCGGCAGGCGGCGGCCTCGGCGGCCGCGGCGAGAGCCTGCGAGGCGGGCCCGGGCTCCCGGCGCGCGGCGCACACCTCCGCGAGGTCGGCGAGGGCCCCTGGCGCGCCCTCCTGGTCGAGGAGGAGGCCGGAATCGGAAAGGACCGGCGCGGCCGCGCCGCGATCCCACACCAGCCGCAAGAGGCCGGGCTCGACGTCGGCCCTCGCCAGCCGGACCGCCGCGGCGCGCGGCAGCGCGAAGCCGCTGGCCGGGAGCGCGCGCCGCAAGAGCAGCGGCAGCGGATCGAGCCGCAGCTTGGCGTCGTCAGGGTCCGCGACGGCGAGCGGACGGAGCGCGCGCGCGACGAGCGCCGGGAGCGCGGCGGCGGGGATGGACGAGGGGGCGTAGATGCGCGGCGAGTACAGGCGCAGGGCGACGCCCGCCCCGGCCTCGGGCGCGATCAGGGCCGCCTTGAACGTGAACGGCGCGCCGTCGGCCAGCGCGCCGGTCCCCTCGAGGAAGCCGGCCCTCGCGGCGAGGTCGAGGCACGCGAGGCCGCTCGCGGTGAGCGCGAGCGGCGCCACGAACGCGCGGAGTGCCTCGGAGGTGACGGAGAGCTCGACGTGGTCGAGCTCGCAGGTGCGGCCGTGGAACTGCGCGGCACCCGCGGCGACGTCGAAGGGGAGGCGGACCCCCGGCACCTCCATCGAGAGCGCGACGAGGTCGATCCCCGGCGCGAGCGCGACCGGTGCGAGCGCGACGTAGACCGCGCCGCGCTCGAGGCGCAGCTCCGGCCCGCCGCGGTGCGGCTGGGCGACGCTCGTGATGGGCGGGTCCGCCATCGGGCGGACATCCTAGCGGACGAGCAGCCGCGGGGACGAGCGCCAGCGTTGCGGTCGCGGATGCAGTCGCGGTCGCCCTTCGACTACGCGCCGCCTGCGGCGGCGCTACGCTCGGGGCGAACGGGAGGTTCGTGCCTGCGGCGGCGCCACGCTAAGGCCGACGGGACGGTTCCCCTTCAGCGCTGCCCGCCGCTCGCCTGCTGCTGGGCTACCTCGGCCGCGCCGCGCCGGTAGACGTAGAAGGTGCGCCGGCCCTGGAACTCGTCGTCCTCGCGCGCGAACACGGTCACCACGTTGTTCCCTGGCTTGAGCGGGACGTCGGCGGCGAAGTCCATGCGGTTCGAGGCGCCCGACTCCGGGACCACCTTGAAGAACACCTTCTGCTCGTTCGCGAAGATGAAGACGTCGCGCAGCTTGTTGTGCAGCCCGGCCGCCCCCGGCGGCACCGAGGCGGTGCCCGTGAGGTGCAGCTTCTCGGTCGTCACGACCGGCGCGCCGGCCTCCGATCCGGGGTTGAGCGCGATGCGCGGCGGCTCGCGCTGGAACACCTCCGCCGCCGCGGCCGCGGCGCCGGCCTTGGCCGCCGGCGCCGGCTCCACGTCGTGGGCGTGCGCGAAGGCGCTGCGGCCCTTCTGCCACTCGACCTTGTAGAACTCGCCCACCTTGCCCGTGACCGGCAGGAGCGCTCCCTTCTTCGCGAGCGCGATGGGGGGCACCGACGCCGAGGCGCCGCTGCGGAGCGTCGCCTGGGGGGCGGTGACGCGCACCGCGCCGCCGGCCGGGACGCGCCCCTTGCCCTCGGCCGCCACCGGGATCTCGAGCCGCTCGGACACGTACTCGTCGAGCTTCTCGTCCACGATCATGAGGCGCAGCGGCATGGTGTCGGGCTTGAGGCCCCGCTTCACCTCGAGCTCCAGCAGCGCGCTCTTCACCTCGCCCGGCGCGAGCTGGCCCACCACGACCCGGCCCTTCTTGATGAACACCTTCTCGTCGCCGAGGTTCTTCAGCGAGACGTAGGTCTTGTCACCCGACGGACCCTTGCCGTCGTTCTTCACGTCCACCCGCAGCGTGACCTCCTCGCCGCGCTGGACGAGCCCGTCGCCGTTGCCGGCCGCGTCGTCCTCGATCTGCGTGGAGAAGGCGAAGGCCGGCTTCGGGTTCTCGACGACGTCGACCGCGGTGAGGGCGTCGGGCGGCGCGCGCCCGCCGTCGTCCTCGAAGTGGAGCTTCACCTCGTCGTGCCGGCTGTCGAGCCCCTTGGGCAGCTTCACCGGGACCGTCCAGCTCCGCTTCTCGCCTGGCTTCACGAGGCCGAACACGAACTCGCGCCGGTCGAGCAGCGGCCACTTCTCGACGTTGCTCCAGGCGCGGAGCCGCCGGAGGGCGCCGTCGCCCTTGTTCTCCACCGTCACCGTCCAGGGCAGCGTTTCGCCGGCGACGATGGGCTTCCCCGGGGGCGGCGAGACCGTCACCACCGGACGCGCGACGCCCTGGACCGGCCCGGCGGTCCAGTCGACCCCGAGGGCGGCCAGCCTCTGCACCAGGCGGGCGTCCTCCTCGGCGCGGCGCTCCGCGACGAACCCCTTGGCCGCCTCGAGCAGGCGCGGCCGGTCCGCGAACGGAGCGCGGGCGAGCAGGTCGCGGGCGAACCGGATCTGGTAGTCCTCCTTCAGCTCGTCCGGGTTCGCGTCGAGGTCCTCGTCCTCCTGCTGCTCCGGGGTGAGCTCCTCGATGCCCGATTCGCCGTGGGCGCGGGCGGCCGCCTCCCGCTTCTCGTCCGCCTTCATGGCCTTGGCGAGCTGGTCCTCGTTCTCGTCGAGCAGGTAGCGCAGCTCGAGCGCCGCCTTCTCGGCGCTGGCCCGCCGCTCCTCCGCCCGCTTCTGCGCCTCCGACTGCGAGGCGGTGGCCTCGGAGGGGTTCGCGAAGTGCTTGTCGAGATCGACCTCGCCCATCGAGCGCGGCGGGGCGAAGTAGTTGACCGCGTCCTTGAGCGCGCGGCCGGGGAGGAGCGCCACGTCGGGCGCCACGCCGACCTCCTGGATGGAGAGGTCGCCCGGCGTGAGGTACTGCGCGATGGTGAGCTTGAGCGCGGACTCCTCGCTGGGCTTGGCCGGATCCGAGAAGTCGTACAGCACCTGCACCGAGCCCTTGCCGAAGGTCTGCCGGCCGATGACGAGCGCGCGGTTGTTGTTCTTGAGCGCGCCGGCCACGATCTCGCTCGCCGAGGCGGAGCTGTTGTTGACGATGACGACGAGCGGCAGCCCGGTCATGTCGTCGCGGTCCGCGTGCGCCTCCTTCACCTCGTGCATGCGCATGCCGTCGCCGACGGTCTTGACGATGACGCCCTCGGAGAGGAAGAGGTCGGAGACGCTGATGGCCTGCTCGAGCAGGCCGCCGGGGTTCCCACGCAGGTCGAGGACGAGGCCCTTGAGCTGGCCGCCCGCCTGCGAGCGCTGCTGGGCGATGGCGGTCTGGAGGTCGCGGGTGGTGTTGGCCGAGAACTGCGACAGCTTCACGTAGCCGACGCCGTTCGCGAGGAGCTTCGCCTGCGGCACCGTCTCGACGCTGATCACCTCGCGCGCGAGGTCGAACCGGCGCGCGTCGGGCCAGGCCGGCCGCCGCACCGTGATGGCGACGTGGCTCGAGGGCTTGCCGCGGAGGCGGTCGACCGCGTCCTGCAGGTCCATGTTGACCGTCGACTGCTCGCCGATCTTGGTGATGACGTCCTTGGGCTTGATGCCTGCCTTCTGCGCCGGCGTGTTCTTGAGCACGCGCACCACGGTCAGGTTCCCGTCGCGCATGGCGATGACGAACCCGAGCCCGCCGAACTCGCCCTTCGTCTGCAGCCGCATCTCGCGGAACATCTTCGGCTCGAGCAGCAGGGAGTGCGGGTCGAGCGTGGAGAGCATGCCGTTCGTCGCGGCGTACTCGATCTCGCGCAGGTTCTTGTGGGCGACGAGGTTCTGCTGGATGAAGCTGACCGCCTCGCCCATGACCGCCCGCACCTTGTAGATGCTGTCGACGCCGCCGAGGTCGAGGGGGCGGCTCGCGGCGCCGACGGTGAGGGTGAGCTTCCCGCTCTTCGCGTCGCCTTCGACCATGACCTCGGCCACGGTCTTCTCGATCATGTCGAGGGCGCCCACCACCATCGCCTTCGGGTCGATGCGCTTCGGGTCGACGTAGTTCTCCGCGACGTAGTGGATGGCGCGCGAGAACACCGGCAGCTGATCGAGCGGGTAGTCGGGATCGTCGTCCTGGGCGCCCGAGCCTTGCGCGGCCAGGGCCGCCGCCTGGTGCGGGTCGCGCGCGGCCACGCGCACCGGCCCGCGCGGCTCGGCGCTCGCCCGACTGTAGGCGAAGTAGCCGATCCCGCTGCTCGCGGCGAGCGCGACGGCGAGGGACGCCAGGATGCGGGCAGGACGGTTCATGGAGAGGGCCGTGGGCTGAGGGCTGCGGAGGTGGACGGACCGCGACCGATCGAGCATAGGGTGGGGAGGGGGGCGGCGCAAGGCGAGGCACCGACCGTGTGGCGCCGTGCGTGACGTACCGATACAAGGCGGCCATGTCGCTCGACCCACAGACGTCCGAAAGTCCCCCCGCGCGCGGCGTCGGCGATCTCATCAGCTGGTTCCGCGCCCGCGAGCGGCCGCCCTCGGAGTGGAAGGTAGGTCTCGAGCACGAGAAGGTCGCCCTGGTGACCGGAACCGTCGAGCCCGTCCCCTACGACGGACCGCGCGGTATCGCCGCCTTGCTCCGCGGGTTCGAGCGATTCGACTACACGCGGGTCGAGGACGAGGGGCACGTCATCGCGGCACAGAAGCAAGGACTCACCGTCTCCATCGAGCCGGGCGGCCAGCTCGAGCTCTCCGGGCGTCCCTTCCAGGACGTCCACGTCGTGGCCGAGGAGCTCGATCGGCACCTCGCGAAGTGCCGGGTCCTCGGCGACGAGCTGGGCGTCGAGATGCTCGCGGTCGGGTACCGGCCGTGGGGCTCGCCCACCACCGCGCGCTGGGTGCCGAAGTCGCGCTACCTCGTCATGCGACCGTTCCTCGCCGCGCGCGGGCGCCGCGGGGAGGACATGATGTCGATGACCGCCTCGGCTCAGGCTTCGTTCGATTTCGGCTCCGAGCGCGACATGGCCGAAAAGCTCCGGGTCGCGCTGGCAGTACAACCCGTGGTGGTGGCGCTCTATGCCAACTCACCCATCGTCGATGGCGCGCCGTGCGGCTGGAAGAGCTTCCGGGCGGCGGTGTGGGACGACGTGGATCCGGCCCGCTCCGGCCTGCTCCCGTTCGCCTTCGAGCCGGACTTCATGGAGGACGCCTACCGCCGGTACGTGGAGTGGGCGCTCGACGTACCGATGATCTTCCTCCGCCGCGACGGCCGTTACCTCGACCCCGGCGGCGCCACGTTCCGGGCCTTCCTGGCGGGTGGGCTGCACGGCACGCGCGCCACCCTCTCGGACTGGGAGGACCACCTCAGCACGCTCTTCCCGGAGGTGCGGGTGAAGGGCGTCGTCGAGGTGCGCGGCGCCGACTCCTGCGACGCCGCCATGACGAAGGGCCTGTGCGCCTTCTGGAAGGGCCTCCTCTACGACCGCACCGCGCGGGCCGACGCCTTCTCGCTCGTGAACGCGCTCTCGATCGAGGAGCGGCGCGCCCTCGGCCTCGCCGCAGGCCGCCAGGGGCTCGAGGCGCGGCTCCCCAACGGGCGCACCCTGGCCGGGCTGGCGAGCGACCTCGTCGAGATCTCGGCGGAGGGGCTGTGCCGGCAGAAGTGCTGCGGCCAGCAGGGCCAGGACGAGCGGCTCTTCCTCGATCCCCTGCGCGCCAGGGCCGCTTCCGGCCGCTCGCCGGCCGACGACGCGCTGGCCGCCTTCGAGGGGGGCGGCGCGCGCGCACTGACCGCGCACCTGCGCATCGCCTGAGGACGCTGCCTGTTGTAGGCCGGGCCTCGTCCCCCGTCGCCTGTCGTAGGGCGGGGGCTTGTCCCCCGCCGCCTGCCCTCAGTGTTCGTGCGTGACGAACCTGAGCCCCCACATGAGCAGCACACCCACGAGCAGGGCGATCGAGAGCTTGAGCTTCGACTCTCCGCGGCGGTGGAGGTCGGGGAGGATGTCCGACAGCGCCAGGTGCAGGAAGGTGCCGGAGCTCGCGGCCAGCGCGAACGCGGTGAAGCGCTCCGTGTGGAGGAGGTCGCGCAGGAGGAGGTAGAGCGCGGCGCCGAGCGGCACCGTGAGGGAGAACGCGGCGTTCATCACGAGCGCGCGCCGCCGCGAGTAACCCTCGGCGCGGAGGATGGCGGACAGCGAGAAGGACGAGGGCACCTTGTGCGCCAGGATGGCGAGGAACACGAGGAAGCCCAGGGCCCGCTCGGTCGAGGCGGCGCCGAGCGCGAACCCGTCGATCATGGTGTGCAGCGAGAGGCCGACGAAGGCGGCCAGGCCGACCGTGTGCACCGTGCAGCCGGTGCCCTCGCACGGCTCACCCTGCCCGTGGACGTGCGGGTGAGGCACCGTCAGGGGCGCGGCCTCTCCGGCGGCGAGCTCGAGCGCGGCGGGTCCGGGCTCGGCGCAGACGTGCACCAGCACGAACCGCTCGAGCAGGAAGAGGAAGAGGAACCCGAGCAGCACGAACGGCACCGAGGACATGCCGGCGCTCTCCACCGCCTCGGGCAGCATGTGGAAGAAGGCCGCGCCGAGCATGACGCCCGCCGAGAACGAGAGGAAGGCGTCGTTGCGCCTGACGCTCCCCATGAGCGGGAGCGCGCCGCCGGCGAGCGCCGCCACCAGGATCGCGGTGGCGTAGAAGGTGAGGAGCGTGACCTGGTTCACCTTCCCAGCTCCTCGGCTCCGCCGTCGGCGGGGTGCGCCACCGGCGCGAACGCCTCGCCGTCCTCGGGGAAGTGCAGGTCGATGAGGCGCCGCACGTCCTCCGCGGTCTCCAACCGGTCGGCGTCGCGCCGGAAGTGGATGCCGCCGCGCCGGCCGCGCGTGTACCAGAGGAGGTGCTTGCGCAGCTCCCGGAGCGCGTGGCGCTCCGCCGCGTCGGCCGGCTCGTCCGGCTGCTGGCGCCGGCGGTGCTCGACCTGGAGCGCGACGTGGCGCAGCACGACCTCCGCCCACTCGCCGCGCGTCGGCGGCGGCGGCGCCGCCGCGCCGCGCTCGGCCGCGGCGAGCTCGCGGAAGATCCACGGGTTCCCGCAGGCGCCGCGCGCCACCAGCACCGCGTCGCAGCCGGTCTCGGCGCGCATGCGCAGCGCGTCCTGCGCCGTCCACACGTCGCCCGAGCCGAGCACCGGGATGGAGACGGCCCGCTTTACCGCCGCCACGAACTCCCAGCGCGCCTTGCCCGCGTAGCCCTGGGCGCGGGTCCGGCCGTGCAGCGCCACGGCGCTCGCGCCGCCCGCCTCGGCCGCGCGCGCCACCTCCACGCAGTTGAGGTGGGCGTCGTCCCAGCCGGCGCGGATCTTGACGGAGACCGGGACGCCGCCCGCCGCGCGCACCGCGCGCACGGCCGCCTCCACGGCGGAGGGATCGCGGGCGAGGGCGGCGCCGGCGCCGGTGCCGCACACCTTCTTCACCGGACAGGCCATGTTGATGTCGACGAGGCCCGCCCCGTGCTGGACCGCCGCCGCCGCGCCGCGCGCCAGCGCCTCGGGCTCCGACGCGAAGATCTGCACGGCGAACGGCACCTCCTCCGGATCGCGATCGAGGTAGGACAACGTCTGGCGGGTCTCGTGGAGGAGCCCGTGCGCCGAGACCATCTCCGTGTAAGCGAAGGCCGCGCCCATGTCGCGGCAGATCTTCCGGAAGGGCCGGTCGGAGACGCCGGCGAGCGGCGCGAGGAAGAAGCGCCCAGCGAAGCGGTGGGGGCCGATGAGCACGTGGTTCCCCTCGCGCGCGGGAGGGCGCGCTCGGGGCGCGTTCGTGTTAAGCGGTGGCGGGATCATGCGCAAGGTCTCACGGGCGATGGCGGCGCTGGCCGCGGTGGCGGCGTTCGGCCTCGCCACCCCGTCCGCCGCCCGGTCGGCCGGGGCGCGTTCGTACCCCGATCACGTCACGCTCGTCTACACGGCGGACGTGTTCGGGACACTCGAGCCGTGCGGCTGCAGCAGGGACCAGCGCGGCGGGCTCGCCCGCATGGCGACCGCGCTGGCGCGGATCCGGGCCGAGGGGCAGCCCGTCTTCTTCGTGACCGGCGGCGACGTGCTGTTCGAGGCGCCGCCCGCGGGCGACCTCGCCGACCAGCAGCAGCTCGCCGCGCGGACCACGGCGCGCGCCCTCGCCGCGATGGGGCTCGACGCCTTCGCGCCGGGCGAGCGCGACCTCGTCCTCGGCGCCTGGTTCCCGCGCGAGCTCGGGCTGCCCGCCGGGGAGCGCTTCACGCTGCGCGCCGGCGGCCGCGGCCGGCCGCTCGTGGCGCTCGGCCCGCGTGGCGCGGTGCCGGCCGCGCCGATCCGCGTCGGGCTCGTCCACGCCGGCGGCACGCGCGCCGCCGCGGCGCGGGCGGAGGAGGCCAGGCGGGAGGGGCTCGCCCTGCTGCTCGCCTCGCACCGCGACGAGGTCCTCGAGGACGACGTGAACCGGGTGGTTCTGGACGCGGCGGTGCCGGTCGTGCAGGTGCAGGGGCGAGGGCAGTCGCTGGCGCGCGTCGACCTCTACCTGCGGGGCGACCTCGCCCGCGGCTTCGCCGCCGTGCCGGCCGCGTCGCTCCGCGAGGAGGAGCTGGAGCTGATCCAGGCCCGGATGGCCGCCTACGGCCGCCGCCGCGCGGGCGCGCTCGCCTCCGGCGAGGCGGAGCTGGCGCGCGCCCTCGACGCCAAGCTGACCGAGCTGGCGCAGCGGGCTCGGACGCTGCGAGCGGCCCCCGTCCCCAAGCCGCCGAGGGATCGCCCTTCGCTGGTGGTGACGTTCCTCCCGCTCGGGGAGAACGTCCCCCAGGACCGCGCCGTGCGCGCGCTGCTCGACGCCCACCACGCCGAGGTGGCGCGCCGGAACCTCGCCCGGGCGCGCGCCGCGCCGCGCCCGTGCCCCGCTCCACGCGAGGGCGCGGCGGCGTACGTGGGAACCGACGAGGCGCCGAGCGGCGGGGTCTCGTCGTGCAAGGGCTGTCACCCGGAGTCGGTCGCGCACTGGCAGACCACGCGGCACGCGCGCGCGTGGGCGACGCTGGTGCGGGTGGGCCGCCAGAGCGACCTCGCCTGCGTGGGTTGCCACGTCACGGGCTGGCGCGAGCCCGGCGGCGCGTGCGATATCGGCGCGGTCGAGGGTCGGCGCGACGTGCAGTGCGAGGCGTGCCACGGGCCGGCGAGCCTGCACGCGCTCGATCCTCCTGGTCACATCACGCGCGCGCCGGGTGAGGCTCGCTGCCTGGGTTGCCACACACCCGAGCACTCGACGGGCTTCGAGCTGCAGAGCTACCTCAAGGGCGTGATCGGCCCCGGGCACGGCGACGGGCTCCGCGGCCAAAGCGGGCGTCCCTGATCCGGGGGGCAAGCGAGCAGGCGGGCGGTCTGACGGCTGATTTCCCTTCGGGCGGCCTTGCCATTACCATTGAGGCCCCAACGAGGCTACTGGCCGGCCGAGGCCTCGAGAAGCAGCCAAGGAAGCGAATGATCCGGACGAAGATGCTGCTCTTGTGCGCGCTCGCCGCCCTGCTGGGCGGCGCCGCCTCCGCCGACGACAGCATCCCCGCTCCGGCCGAGGGCGCGGGACCGGCCGCCGCACCCGCACCGAAGGAGTCGAGCCCCGTCGTCGTCGCGGCCCAGGGTGACCTCGCCGCCGCGAAGCCGGCCGGAGACGAGAGCGCCGACGAGGCCGACGCGTCGGCTCCGGACGAGCCCGTCATCCAGCAAGAGGTCCAGGCCGAGTCCGCCGAGCTGGAGCAGGTGCGCGCCGCCGAGGAGAAGGCGCGCGTCTCGGAGCAGGTCCCGGCAGAGGACGCCGCCGCGCGCGCCGCCTCTCGGCTCGGCCTCGAGTCACCGCTCCGCCAGCGCCTTCGCGAGGCGTTCGGGCGCGAGAGCGGCGCCGGGCCGGAGTCGACCGGCCGGATCGCCGGACTGCCCGAGATCGATCACGATCTGCGCCACCTGCAGGCCGAGTACGACATCCCGATCGAGGTGAACGAGCAGGTCATCGCCTACGTCCGGTTCTTCCAGACGCCGCTCGTCCGCAAGCACTTCGTGAAGTGGCTCGGTCGCTCCTACCGCTACATCGCGGCCTTCCGTCGCATCCTGCGCGACGAGGGGCTACCCGAGGACACGGTCTTCCTGGCGATGATCGAGAGCGGGTTCGGGAATCTCGCGACGAGCCGCGCCAAGGCGGTCGGACCCTGGCAGTTCATCCCGGCCACCGGCAAGCGCATGGGGCTCCGGCAGGACTTCTGGGTCGACGAGCGACGCGATCCGGAGAAGGCCGCCCGCGCCGCCGCGAAGTATCTGAAGGAGCTCTACAAGCAGACCGGCGACTGGCGGCTGGCGTGGGCCGGGTACAACGCCGGCGTCGGCAAGATCTTCAAGGCGCGCGCGAAGGGGCAGACCGACTTCTGGGCGATGGCGCGCGGTCGCGTGCTCAAGGCCGAGACGAAGGGCTACGTCCCGAAGCTCATGGCCGCCGCGATCGTCACCAAGCACCACGAGGCGTTCGGCTTCTCGAAGGAGGAGATCGAGGCCGAGGCTTGGCAGGACTACGACGAGGTGACGGTCCCGACCGCGACGCCGCTCGCCGCGCTGGCCCAGGCGGCCGAGCTGTCGGAGAAGGCGCTGCTCGAGCTCAACCCGGAGCTGCGCCGCACCTGCACCCCGCCGCGCGGGTACGCCATCAAGCTGCCGCGTGGCCAGCAGGAAGTCTTCGCCCGGAACTGGCCAGGCGTGTCGGAGACCGTCGGCAAGCTCGCGTTCGCCCAGCACCGCGTCGGCCGCGGAGAGTCGCTCAAGGCGATCGCGACGGCGTACCACGTCGACCAAGCGGCGATCGTGCGCGTCAACGGGCTCCGGGCCGGGCGGCACGTGAAGGCCGGGACCGAGCTCGTCATCCCGCTCAACGCGCTCGCCCGCGACCAGGGCGTGGCGTTCGCCTCGGCCGAGCGCGCCGCGCAAGCGGCGGAGCCGCGGACGCGGCGCAGCGCGGCGCGCAAGATCGTCGCGGCCGCTGAGGCTCCGGCGCGGCAGGCGGATGCCGGCGCGGCCGGACGCCGGCGCGCGACCGTGCTGGTGCGGACCGGCGACACGCTGTGGAGCCTGGCGCGCCGCTTCGGCGTGGCGGTCGAGGAGCTGTGCCGGTGGAATGGCATCCGCAACCCTCGCAGCTTCAAGCTCCAGGCCGGTCGCGCGCTGGTGGTGTACCCGGCGCAACCGAGCCGGTCCGCCGAGGCCGCGCCGCTGGGCGCTGCCGCTCGTGCTGGCTAGCCCCCCCTTGACGGAGGGTCGCTCAGCACACCCCGTGCACTCACGGGTTGTCCACGTGCGGATGTCTGGACCGACCGTGCTGGATGTAGTACGTACCGCGGCCTGTCGAGTCACCCCCCTTGGTCTTCGTACCGACTCGACTGAATAGACCGCGCCCGTGCCACGTCAGGACGGCGAGGTTAGCTTGAAGGTTACCTTCATTCAGAAAGGGTCACGCATGAAGCGCATCGTCTCCGCTCTCTTCGCCGTCGCGTTCGCCACCACCGCCCTGGCCGATGGGGCCGCCACCTACGCCTCGAAGTGCAAGGGCTGCCACGGCGCCGCTGGCGAGGGCTCCAAGATGGCTCCGGCGCCCATCGCGGGCATGCCGGCCGACACGGTGAAGAAGGCGATCGCCGAGGGCAAGGGCAAGATGAAGCCGGTTAAGGTCGACGACGCCGACGCCGTCGCCGCGTACGTGGCCGGCCTCAAGAAGTAAGCATCCGCTCCACGCTGCAGGCGAAGGGCCGCGGGGTCACCCGCGGCCCTTTTCCATTCGTGGACGGTCGCTCGTCGCGGTCGCTGTCGACGTCGCCGTCGGTCGGTCGGAGTCGGAGGTAGGAGTCGCAGGTCGGATGTCGTGGTCGAAGGTCGGAGGTCGCGGTCGGCACCGCGACACCGTTCACGACAGCAAGCGCGCCGGCTCGATGCGCGCCGCCGCCGCGGCGGGGGCGAGCGCGCCCAGGGCCGCGGCGCCCGCAGCGACCGCGATGCCGGCGAGGGGCATCCACGCAGCGAACGCGAAGAGCGTGTCGGGGCGGAACGGGAAGTCGGGCAGCGCCCGCGCCAGCGCCGCGTCGGCCGCGAGCGCCAGCAGGCGCGCGGCGCCCGAGCCCACCGCGCCTCCGGCGAGCCCCACCAGGCCGGCCTCGACGACGAGGAGCGCCCGGACGTCGCCCGGCCGCGCCCCGACCGCCAGCAGGACGGCGAGGTCCCTGGCGCGAGCGCGGACGCTCGCGAAGAGCGACTGGGCGATGGCGAGCGCGGCGAGCGCGCACAGGACGAGCGCAAGGAGCGCCAGCCCCCCGGTGGCGAGCGCCACCGCCGCTCCGACCCGCTCGGCCGAGCCGCGCTCCCCCTCGTCCACCGCGAGCCCCATGCGCCGCACCGTTGCCGCCACCGCCGGCACGTCCTGCGGCCGGGCCGCGAGGAGCGTGACCGCCGTGTAGCCCTGGTCCGCCTTGCCGTACTCGCGGTGGAGCCGGCGCACGGCGTCGATGGGCAGCGCCGCGGCATAGAGCGGCACGCGGTCGGAGAGGCCGGCGAGCACGAGCCGCCCCTCGTAGACCCTGTCCTCGGTCTTCTGCGGCACCATGGAGAGGCCGACCCGCACCGGGAGCTGCAGCCCCACGAGCGCCGGGCCGGGCGGGAGCCGCCGCACGTTCCAGGCCGGCGCGATGGTGCGGTTGAAGACCTCGAGCAGCCGGCGCGAGAGCACCACCGGGATGGCTCCGTCCGGCCCCGGATCCTCGAACGCCGCGCCGGGCGCGAGGTCCTGCGCCACGAACCCGCGCGGCACGCCCAGCGCCGGGATCTGGATGACGAGCGAGGGCGGCCAGTTCACGGCCAGGCCCTCCGGCGGGCGGGTGGCCGCGATGGGGACGCGCAGCGCGAGCTTCGGCCAGGCGTCCGCCACGCCGTCGATCCGGCGCAGCCGCTCCACGGCGGCGTCGTCGAGGCGGCCACCGCCGAGCACCCCCGAGAGCGAGACCGCCGGCGGCACGACCTCGACCAGCCTAGCGTCGCGCGGGAAGACGCGGCGCGCCGCGTCGGCGATGCCCGCCCCGAGCGCGAGGAAGAAGACGAGCACGGCCGCGCCCACCGCCACGGCGGCGCCGTTGAGGAGCGCCCCGCGAGCATCCGCGGCGAGGTCCTGCGCCGCGAGGTGGAAGAGCCCGCGGAGCCTCACCGCACCCTCCCGCCCTCGAGGAAGAGCGCGCGGTCCGCCGCCGCCGTGACGCGTTCTTCGTGGGTCGCGACGAGCACGGTGAGGCCCTCCGCCGCGAGCCCGCGGAAGAGGGCGATGATCTCGGCGCCGGTGACGGCGTCGAGGTTGCCGGTCGGCTCGTCCGCGAGCAGGAGGCGCGGGTTGGCGAAGAGCGCGCGCGCCACCGCCACCCGCTGCCGCTCGCCACCCGAGAGCCGAGCCGGTCGCTGCCGAGCCCTGTCGGCCAGCCCGACCCGGGCCAGCGCGGCCCGCCCCGCCGCCGCGAGCGCGCTGCGCCCCGGGGCCGGGCCGCCCGCGAACCAGGCGGGGAGGCACACGTTCTCGAGCGCCGAGAGGCCCGGGAGAAGGTTGAACGACTGGAAGACGAAGCCGACGGTGGAATTACGGAAGCGGGCGCGCTCCGCGACGGAGAGGGCGCGCAGGTCTTGCCCGGCGACGTGGGCCTCGCCGTCGAAGTCGGCGTCGAGCGCGCCCACGATGTGGAGCAGCGTCGACTTCCCGGAGCCGGACGCGCCCTGCAGCGCGACGAGCTCTCCCGGCGCCACGTCGAGGTCGAGGCCGTCGAGCACGACGAGCGTGTCCGCGCCGTCGCGGTAGCGCTTCACCACGCCGCGCAGGCGGATCACCGCGCCACCTCCGGCCGGCGCGCCTCGACCAGCAGGTCGATCCGGGCCCCCTCCGGCTTCATGGAGGCGCGCGCCGAGGCGGCCACGAGCCTCGCCGCGGGGTCGATCACGCGCTCCGCCAGCGACCGCATCACGAACGCATTCGGCCCCGAGCCGTAGGCGGTCGCCGGGAGGGCACGGAACGAGGCGACGAGCTGTCCGAGGTCGATGACGAGCCCTGTCGCGTCGCCGGCGAGCGCCGCGCGGGCGTCGGCGGTCGGCGCCGCGTACCTGCCCGCGCCCCCGGCGAGGGCGGCCTCGAGCCGCCCCGGACCGCCCGCGAGGAGCAGCCGCCGCCCGTCGACCGCGACGTCGATCGCGAGCGTCCCGCGCGCGAAGCGCCAGCCGGGGCGGTCCGCGCCGGCTCGCGGCGTCGCGACCAGCCCGAGCGCCGGCGCGGTGCGCGCGAGCCGGTCCAGCGCCGCCCGCGCCTGTGTCTCGTCCGCGACGGCCAGCGCCGCCGTGAGGAGTACCAGGCGGAACGGATCGCTCGAGACGGCCCCCTCGGCGCCGCGCGAGACCGCCGCCACGTCGAAGGTGGGCGCGAGCGCGAGCGCGGCGACCGCTCCCGGGGCGAGGCAGGCGAGGAGGTCTCTCTCGGCGTCCAGGCCGGCCCGCACCAGCGCGCCTTGCACCGAGGGCGCCGCCGCCAGGGCGCGGCGCAGCAGCGGGGCGGGGTCGCCGGCGAGCCGTCCGACGGCGAACGCGTCGGAGGGCATCGCAGGGAGCTCGGCGGCCGCGCCGGAGGGTGAAGCCAGCGCGCCGCGCCACGCCTCGCGCCGCTCGGGGCCGAGCAGGAGGACCGCGGCAGCCGCGAGACGGGTCGACCCGCCCGAGAGCCCGAGGGCACCGCCCTCGCGCAGGATCGGCCAGCGCGCCAGCGCGGGGGATCCCGGCGGCGCGAAGAGCATCACCGGCGGCTCCACCCCGAGCGCCGCGCACGCCCGCGCGTACGGGGCGCTGCGCTGGAGCGACGCCGGCTCGGCGAGCTGGGCCAGCGCCGCGAGCCGGGCCGGGCCGCCGGGACCGGCGGCGAGGAGGATGTTGCCGCCCGTGACGAGGAGCGACAGCGCCTCGGGCTCGCCTTCGGCGCGGAACGTCGTCACGTCGAGGCCGCGCTCGCGGGCGACCTCGCGGCGGCTCGCGCCGAGGCGGTCGCGGGCGAGCCGCGCCACCGTGTCCTCGAGCCGGGAAGCGTCGCGCGCCGGCAGGACCAGCACCAGCGCGCCGTCGGCGGTGCGGGCGGCGGCGAGCCCGCGCTCCGGGTCGATTCCGGCGGACGACACCGCCCGCGGGTCGAGCGGGTCGAGGCCGAGCTGCGACTTCGCCGCCGCCACTGCCTCGGAGAGGTCCGCCGCGGCGGGGAAGGTGGCCGCGGTGAGCGCCACGGCCGCCGCCTGCTCCTGGGCGACGCGCAGCCTCGGGACGACGAGCACGAACGAGACGTCGGCCGGGAGGAGCCGCTCCGGCGGGACGGCCGCGGTCCGGCCGCAGCGGACGCAGCCGGTGGAGGCCAGGAGCAGCAGGGCCACCAGCGCCGGACCGTTGCGCATGCCGGATACCTACCATCATGTATAACGCGAGCGCATGATCTTCTCGGCCGCCGACGACGCGCCCATCGCCCTCGACCTGATGCCCGACTGGCGCGCGCTCCTCGGAGATCGCGCCGGCCGCCTCGAGCTGGAGATCGGTTCCGGGCACGGCGGGTTCGCGCTCGCCTTCGCGCGCGAGCTCCCGGACCGAGCGATCGTCGCGATCGAGCAGCGGCGCAAGTTCGCCGACGAGCTGCGGGCGCGCGCGGCGAAGCGGGGGCACCACCACCTCGTCGCGATCACCGGCGACGCGCGGTTCCTCGCGCCACGGCTCTTCCGCGCCGGGACGCTGGCGGCCGTCCACGTCCACTTCCCCGACCCGTGGTGGAAGCGGCGGCACCACCGGCGCCGCCTCGTCGACGACGGGATGTCCCAGCTCCTGTTCGGGCTGCTCGCGCCCGGCGGGTTGTGCGACTTCCGCACCGACGTGGAGCGCTACGGGCTCGAGGCGGTGGAGCGCCTGGAGGCGATCGGGTTCGAGAACGAGGCGGGCACGGGCCGCTTCTCGGATCGGCCGGAGGGCGAGATCCCATCCACCCGCGAGAAGCGCTACCTCGCGACGGGCCACCCGGTGTGGAGGCTTCGCTTGCGGAAGCCCGCCGCGCCCCTTCGTCCGGGATGACGTGAGCGCCGCGCGCCCTCATACTGCTGCGCCATGAGCTCGCGACCGCGCCCTGGCTGGCTCGCCGCAGCGGCCCTGCTCGCCGTCGCGGCGTGCGCGCAGCGCGAGGGTTCGCCCGAGGCGGCCTACCGCGCGTTCGTCCGGGCGGTGGCGGACCGCGACGGCGACCGGGCCTGGGGGCTCCTCTCCGAGGACACGCGGGCGTGGCTCGACGCCCGCGCCCGCGAGGCCGCGGCGCACGCGCCCGGCGTGGTGGCGCCGAGCGGCCGCGACCTCCTCCTCGGCGACGCGGTCCGGACGGCGCGGCCCATCTCGGACGTGGTCTTGCTGCGCGGGTCGCGCGACCGCGCGCTGCTCCAGGTCCGGGAGCAGGGCGGCGCCGCGCGCGAGGTCGAGCTCGTGCGGGAGGGAGGCTGGCGGGTGCGGCTCCCGAAGCCCCCGTGAACGCCGAACCTCGTGGACCAGAGCGCGGGCGGGTGTTAAGAAAGCTCCCTTCTTTCGAGGACCTGCCCACGATGACCGCCCTCACCGCCGCCCAGATCCGCGACGCCTTCCTGCGCTACTTCGAGGAGCGCGGCCACCGGCGCGTGCCGTCGAGCTCGCTCGTCCCGCACAACGACCCGACGCTCCTGTTCGCGAACGCCGGGATGAACCAGTTCAAGGACGTGTTCACCGGGCGCGAGACGCGCGACTACCGCCGCGCCACGACCGCCCAGAAGTGCGTCCGCGCCGGCGGCAAGCACAACGACCTGGAGAACGTCGGCTTCACGGCCCGTCATCACACGTTCTTCGAGATGATGGGCAACTTCTCCTTCGGCGATTACTTCAAGAAGGACGCCATCGCCTTCGCCTGGGAGCTCGTGACGAGCCCGAAGTGGCTCGGCATCGACAAGGCCCGCCTCGCCGCCACCGTGTTCTCCGGCGAGGGGGGCATCCCGTGGGACGAGGAGGCGTACGCGCTGTGGAAGGCGCAGGGGGTGCCCGAGGCGCGCATCTACAAGCTCGGCGCCAAGGACAACTTCTGGGCCATGGGCGAGACCGGCCCGTGCGGCCCCTGCTCCGAGCTCCACTACTTCCAGGGCGACGACATCCCGTGCGCCGAGGAGAAGGCGGGGCGCGAGTGCCAGGGCGTCGCCTGCGACTGCGATCGCTGGCTCGAGATCTGGAACCTCGTCTTCATGCAGTTCGAGCGGAGCGCAGACGGCGGCCTCACCCCGCTGCCCAAGCCCTCCATCGACACCGGCGCGGGCCTGGAGCGGCTCGCCGCGGTCGTTCAAGGGAAGCGCTCGAACTACGACACCGACCTGTTCCAGAACATCATCCGCGCCGTCGAGCGGGTGGCTGGCAAGCCCTACCAGCCGGCGTCGGACGACGGCGTCTCGATGCGGGTCATCGCCGACCACGCCCGCGCCACGACCTTCCTCGTCGGCGACGGGGTGCTGCCCTCGAACGAAGGGCGCGGCTACGTCCTCCGCCGCATCATGCGGCGCGCCATCCGGCACGGGAAGCGGCTCGGGCTCGAGCGGCCGTTCCTGGCCGAGATCTGCGGCGCGGTCATCGACG
>Ga0306923_10002042_pt1 | contig 18283 bp, 16 predicted proteins | sample sta12Can44000108_FD_203841 | JGI IMG/M metagenome (GOLD analysis project Ga0306923, IMG submission 203841) | Lab enrichment of tropical soil microbial communities from Luquillo Experimental Forest, Puerto Rico - statanox.12C.anox.44.000.108 (v2)... | ecosystem: Environmental > Terrestrial >... | reverse complement strand
GAGGTTCTCCCCGTACTTCTGGAAGTAGGGGGCCGGGTCGACCGTGCCGAGGGCGCGCCTCGCTCCGGCCTCGATGTCGGCGATGTACTGCTGGTGCACGGTGACGTCGTCGCGGGTGCCGAGCCTGCCGAGGTGGCCGGCGATGAGGTGCTTCCAGGGGTAGGACAGCGCCGTGGCCGGGGCCTGGGTGTAGCCGGGGACGTCTTCGCTGAGGTTGATGCCGTAGAAGGGCGCCCAGCCGGGGAGGACGATGTCGACCAGCATGAGGGTGTCGTGGTCCGGGAAGTGGATGTAGATGTTGTCCGGCGAGTGGTTGGCGCCGTGCCACGACAGCTGAATGCGCTCACCGCCGATCTCCAGGGTGCGGCTGTCCTGGAACGTCTCTTCCGGCGCCGGCTTGGCCGGGTCGTTGTCCCGCAGCAGGAGCCGCCGGCATTCCTCGTGCCCGATGCGGACCACGTTGCTGCCGAACAGCGAGGATGCCCCGGCGTGGTCGGAGTGGTGGTGCGTGTAGACGAGGTGCGTCACCGTGTTGCTCGCGCCCTCGGCGGCGGCGACCTCGTCCACGGCCTGCCGCAGGTTGTGGCCGATGGACGGTGGCGCGTCGAATAGGACCACGCCGTCCCGGGTGGTCAGGAACGCCGAGTGGTAGTCGCCGTCGGTGATCCAGAACAGGTTCCGCTCGACTCGTCCGACGTAGTAGCCGCGGTCGTTGACGGCGGGGCCGAGCGAGGCACGCGGAACCGGCACGTAATCCGGCAGGATCGCCATGGTTATCCTCCTTCGTAGTGCCAGGCCGTAGTGCTAGGCGCCGTACGCCGGCAGGATCGCGCCGCTCACCGGCGCCGCGGCGTCGCTGACCAAGAATGCGATCACGTCGGCGATCGCCTCCGGCGCGACGGCGTGCGCCATCATCTCGGCCGGGAACTGGGCCCGGGTCACGGGCGTGTCGAGCAGTTGCGGCGCGACCGCGTTCACCCGGATCCCCTGCGGGCGCAGCTCGACGTCGAGAATGCGCGTCAGGTGGACAAGGGCGGCCTTGCTCACGCTGTATGCCGCCATGCCGCCGGACGGCTCGATCCCCGGGCGGGCGGACACGTGCACGATGGCACCCGAACCCTGCTGCCGCATGTGCGGCGCCACCGCCTGGCTCAGCCACAGCGCGGGTCCCAGGTTGACATCCATCATGAGCCGCAGCGTCTCGGGGGCCGTGGCGAGCGCGTCTCCCAGATGGAACGCGCCGATGGTGTTCACCAGCACGTCAGGGGGACCGACTTCGCTGGCGATCCGGTCGATGAGCCGCGTGGCCGCGGCCGGGTCGGCGGGGTCGGCCACCTCGCGGCGGATGTCGTCGGGGAGGTCACCCAGCCCGCGCTCGTTCCGGTCGACCGCCACGACCGTCAGGCCGCCGGCGGCGAGGGTCATGGTCGTCGCGCGGCCAAGCGGGCCGCCCGCGCCGGCCACGACCGCTACCTTTGCGCTCATATCGTTCTCCTCACCCGTGCGATCGGGACGGACCCAGGCTTGCCATCCGGCAGGTGACTGGTCGTCACCGGAACCCGGTGATCCGGGATGCGCCGGCGGGGTTACGGAGTGGGTGAGTCGGCTTCGCCGGCCAGCCGGTGCATGACGGCGAATCCCCAGGGCATGCCGAGCAGGAGAACGAGCGCGAGGCCGAGGAGAAGTGGCGCCGGCCGGGCAGCCCCGAGACCAAGGCAGGCCAGGGCGACGGCGGCGCAGGTGCGGGCGAGCGGCCGGTACAGGCCGCGGTCGCTGCGCCAGTCTTGCAGGCTCGCAGATATCAGCATCGCCGCGCACAGCACGACGGCGGCGCCCGCGCACAGCACCCACGCCGTGGCGGCGGGGGTGCGGCCGTCATGCGCGTGGTCGATGAGGCTGACCATCGCGGCGCCCATCGCGGCGATAGCGGCCGTGAGCGGCAGATGACCGAGTACCCACCGCAGACCGGCGGCCCGTTCCGGCCGGGGGCGGCGCTGCCCGGCGAGGTCGAAATAGGTCCACCAGGCGCCGAAGCCGACCACCACGGCGACCAGCCCGACGGCAAGGGGCAGCCCGCCGACCGGCTCGCCGGACAGCCCGGCCACCACACCGGTGAGGGTCTCGCCGAGCACGATGATGATGAACGCCCCGAACCGTTCGGTCAGCGAGTCGCTGACGAGCAGCGCGGCCGCCTGCGCCGGGCTCGCCGTGATGATCACGGCGGCGAACCCGGCCAGGTACGCGGCATCCAGCAGGCCCCAGGCCGGCACGCGGGCGCCGGCCGGCAAGAAGGCGGTGCCGGCCAGCAGGACAGCGAAGGCCGCCGTCCCGGCGACGAACAGCCGGCTCGCCCGGCGGAACTCGGGGCGGTCGCCGCGCGCGGCCAGCAGCCACAGCACGGCCAGCACCGCGAACAGCACCGCCGCGGCGACGGCGAACGCCGCGCCGCGCGCCCCGCCCGCCTGCGGGATGAAGGCGCCCAGCGCGACCAGCAGCAGGATCTGCAGCAAGAACGTGCTGCGGGCGCGGGCGTCGTCGTGGCCGTGCAGCTCGTGGTGCAGGCTGCCGTTGGCCCAGGCGATCCACACCAGCGTGAACACCACGGTGAACTCGCCGAGCCCGGGCCAGGTCAGGTGCCCGGCCAGGCGGTGCGCGGCCTGGGCGACCAGCACCACCACGGCCAGGTCGTAGAACAGCTCGAGCGGGCCGACCACCCGCTCGCGCGGCTGCTCGCCGTGCGGGCGGGGCGGCTGCCACAGCGAACGGCGCAGCCGAGCCCAGCGCCGTCGGCGTGTTTCATCCCCCATCCAGGTCGGCTCCTTCGCTGGCTACCGCAGTATCAGACCGCCGTCGGCGCACAGTACCTGGCCCGTCATCGCCGCTGCCCCATCGGAGGCCAGGTAGGCGACGGCGGCCGCGGTGTCGTCGGGTGCGAGACGCCGCTTGAGCGCCTGGCGGTCGACCGTCGCGTCGAACTGCTCGTCAGTATTCACGACCCGGGAGGCCGGGGTGTCGGTCAGGCCTGGTGCCACCGCGGACACGGCGATGCCGTCGGCGCCGAGGGTGATGGCCAGGGTGCGCATGACCCCGAGCAGCGCGCCTTTGCTGGCGACGTAGGCAAGCAGCGCCGGGAAGGGCGGAGCCCAGAACGTGTCAGAGGTGATGAACACGATGCGGCCGAAGCCTCGTTCCGCCATGCCGGGGATGAACGCCTGGAGGAGCCACAAGGCCGATTCGACGTTGACGGCTTGCACATGGCGCCAGGTCGCGGCGTCAACGTCGGCGATGGTCACCTGGTCAAATGCCGCGGCGCAATGCACGAACACATCGCAGCGCCCGTATCGCCGGAGCACCGTGGCCGCGGCGGCCCGGGTTGACGCCTCGGATCCCAGGTCGCAAGCGACGTCCCCGGCACGGTCGAGGACGACAGTACGGTGCCCGGTATCTCGCAACGCTTGGGTGATCGCTGTTCCGATCGCGCCCGCGCCACCGGTGACGACCGCGATCCGTTCAGGCGCGGAATCCTGTTGGGTTGTCATGGCCTCTGGTCGGCCCTCAGGCTCAGGTCCGCGCGGCGGGCGTGACGAAACGACGGCATTGAGATCTCCCGGGTGATTGGTACTTGACGGCTAGATCGCCCTTCGCATTCTTCTCACTGCGCCGGTGAGCAATCATCAGCCGAACCAGGTGATCCGTTGCCCTGACACGCTCGGGGGTGCATGCTGCCTGTAGGGATCGTTTGGGGGGCTTATGGATGATGAATTGCGCCTTCATTTGTCGGAAGAGGGCGCCGACGCCGCGCGGCTCGCCGCGCTGACCGGCTACCTGCGGTCAGAGCTTCTCCGGCTGGACGTGGAAGATGTGCGGTCGCTTCCGGCCGGCGAGCCTCCGCCTGGTACCCGCGCGTTCGGTGCGGACACCGTTGGGGCGTTGATGATCGCACTTGGACAGTCGGCCGAGTGCCTGCGGTCAGTGGTGTCTGCGATCAGGGACTGGCTGGGGCGCGGCGAGGGGAAGGACCGGACGATCCGGCTAGAACTCGACGGTGATGTGCTGGAACTCTCGCAGGCCAACGCGGCCGATCAGGAGCAGCTGATCGAGCTCTTCGTTCGAAGACACACCACAGGAAGCGCTGCGTCGTGAGTGGCCAGCGCAAAGCGATGATCATCGCGAACGGCGAGTACGAGCAGGACGCGCTGAGCAACCTGCTGGCACCCGGTGCCGACGCCGAGGCGCTCCAGCGCGTGCTCGGCGACCCGCGGATTGGCGGTTTCACCGTGCAGGTAGTGCGCAACGAGCCTGCGCACGTCATCGAAGAGCAGATCGAGGATCTGTTTGCGGAAAGCCGGCCCGATGATCTGGTCCTGCTGCATTTTTCCGGTCATGGGCTGAAGAGCGAGTCCGGGGCGCTGTTTTTCGCCGCCTCCAATACCCGGCCCAACAGGCTCCGGTCCACAGCAGTTCCCGCGGACTTCGTGCAGCAATGCATGCAGGACAGCCGGTCCCGCAGCGTCGTGCTCCTGCTGGACTGCTGCTACGGCGGCGCTTTCGCCAAGGGGGTCACGGTGCGGGCGGGCGGGGACGTCAATGTCCTGGACAGTTTTCCGCAGGGAGGCTTGGGCGGCCGCGGCCGGGCGGTGATCACCGCATCTACGGCGATGGAGTATGCGTTCGAAGGAGACCAGCTCGCGAGCGGCCAGCACCAGCGTCCGTCGGTGTTCACCAGCGTCCTTGTCGAAGGTCTGGCCACCGGCGATGCGGATCGGGATGAGGATGGCCTGATCTCGCTCAGTGAGCTGTATGAGTATGTCTTCGACAAGGTCCGGGAACACAATCCGCATCAGACTCCCAGCCGCCAGGTTGAGCTTGAGGGCGATCTGTATCTGGCCCGCAGCCAGCGGCGCCGAATCCGCCCGGCCCCGATGCCTGCTGACCTGCAAGCCGCGATAACCGACCAGAACATGTACACCCGTCGTGGCGCCGTACACGAACTGCAGTCCCGGCTTTCTAGCGAAGACCTCCCCGTCGCCGCGGGCGCCTACGAGGCACTGGCCGACGTTGCCCGCACCGATATCCAGTATGTCGCCGACCTGGCTGCCGCTGCCCTGAACCAGGCCGCTATCCGGCCAGAGGAAACGGAACTGCACTTCGGGCAGCAACGACAGGGATCAGAGCCACCTCATCGCCTGATCAGGCTGCTCGGACCCTCGATCGCGCGCGCCTGTACGCCACGCGCCTCCCACGACTGGATCCGCGTAAACGAGGTGCGCGAGGGATTCGACATATCCATCGATACCACCACCTCGGGCACCCTGCGCGGAAGCGTGGGCTTGACCGGCCCGACAGGCACGGCGGTAATAACCATCGACGCTGAACTGCTTCCCCTGGAGGCGGGGGCATCCGGCCAGCCGGCGGGGCGACCCTCAGCAGCGGGCCGCCGGCCAGCCCGACAGCCCGCCAAGTCGGAGGCGGCAGCAGATGAGCAGGAGCCGGTCATGGGCGAGGCTGGTGGCCCGCCGCACACCGGCGCGCCCGACATGGTGATCCCAGAGGAGACGGGAATACCCGCCATGCCCCAGATAGGGCCGGGCGAGCTGACCGGAGTCGCTCCATACGCGCTGGTCGACGGAGTCAGCCCGACCATCGGATGGCAGTTCCGGCCGGAGAATAAGGGCGGCTCCGTCTTTGTGATCATGCGCCGCGGCACTCTTGGCATTCTCAAGGTCGTGGAGACCTTCCCGCTGACCGAACACGGATGGGCCAGCGCATGGCAGGCCCTCGTCACGAAGAATCCCGCGGCCGCCTCGCGGATTCTGGCGGCACTGAGAGCACGCGAGGCCGACGCGGCAACGCCGACCTGATATGGCCTTCGTGGTAAAGGTCGTGGCTGTCGGTTTATGACCGGGGTGTCGTTCTGCCGCGTCGCCGAGGCCATCTGCGGCGGCGCTCCCCTTTCCCGGCCCCTTTCCCGGCCGGATGCATCACGCGGATTGTGCCCATGTCACAGGTGGCACTGAGCCGCACGACGGGAAAGCCCGGAATTGGCGGCTCGAGGGCAGCATTGACCGGGCCGCTCCTGCCCGCCGGCCGGACCTCGAAGCCGCGGGGAACGGTCACGGTGATCGTCCCCATGTGGGCGTGGACGGCAATCTCGATGTCCCAGTCATCGAACTCGGCTTGAGTCAGATCAATCGTCACGTCGCCCATACTCGTGTCGATCTTGGTGAGGCGGCTCACCTGCCAGCGGCCCTCGAGACGAACCTCGCCCATCGAGGTAGAGATCTCGAGCGGCTCCTGACGCTGCCGTGCGGGCGGCGTGAATTCGACGGGGCTGGCAGGCTGCGAACCACCGAGGCGAAGCCAGCCTGGGTGTGGACCCCGAGCAACGCATCAAGGTCTGTCTGAAAACGGTCGAGATCCACTTTCCCGCTGGCCAAGAGTTCCTGCAGGTAGTCGATTCCGCGTTGCCGGAGGTCCTCGGAGACCGGGGCTCGCTCTCGGCTGGGAGCCCGTCGCCGCTCATGCCAGCAGACTATCGCCGGATGCTCATACTGACCTAAGGGTCATGATCGCGAAGCTTTTCTGCACCTATACGGCAATGCCTTATCATTCTCGCCGGGTGATAGCCCGCCCTCACTTATGGCGCTGATCCCCATGATAAAACGGGCAAAACGTCGGCAGAAATGCCGGTTCGGCGCCATAAGTGTCTCGGAGTGTCCGAATGGTGAGACAAACCCCCGCGGGCGGGGCCTCGCGGCATCCGCGTCCGGGCCCCGCTCGCTTAACTTAAGGGCATTGCACCTATATACGGTGAATTATTTACGTCAAGAACAAGTTATGCGGGCCATTGCCGCTCATCTGCCAAGAGCCGCGATACACATGGATTTGGCGATACGGACGACCGCTGCGGGTGAGGAAGTACGGATCCGTCACGGGGGCGATGGCGCGGGCGGGGCACTGGCTGGCTCGAATGCGGCGGAGAACAGATAGCTGGTGGCCAGGCTCCGGTACGGCCGCCAGCTCTCCGCGATGGCCAGCACCTCTTCCTGCGCCGGGAGGTGATCGAGCTGGTACGCGGCCCTAACGGCCTTGCGCAGCGCGAGGTCGCCCGGCAGGACGACGTCCTCCCGGTGCAGCGCGATGATCATGGCGCCCTGCACGGTCCACGGGCCTATCCCGGGAATCGCGGTGAGCTCGGCGATGAGTTCGTCGTCGGGCAGGCTGCTCAGCACGTCCTCGCTCAGCCTGCCGTCCGACAGCCGCGCGGCGAGATCGCGGAGGGTGCTGATCTTCCGCCACGACAGCCCGGCCTCGCGGAACTTGCCGGGATCGGTTTCCAGCAGTTCAGCCGGCGAAGGGAGACGGCCGCCGAACAGGGCCTGGATGCGGCCCAGGATCCGGCGGGTCGCGGGGACGGACAGCTGCTGCCCGGCGACCTGGAACAGCAGGGCGCCGTACAGGTCCATCGGCGGCAGCTGAGACATCCACGCCCGGGGGTCGAACTCGGGCCGGTCGTCGATGAGCCGCGCCAGCACGGGGTCGGCGCCGCGCAGGTGAGAGCGCGCCTGCCGCAGCCACTGTGCACGGCTGGCGTCCGACGCTGGTGTTACCGCCCTTGCTGCCATCGGCCGCTGCTCCTTCCGGGTACGCCCCAGGCTAGCGCGCTAACGCGCGGCGGCTAGCAGCCGCAACTCCCGCGCGCGCTGGACGGCCGCGGAGCGGTCACTGACCTGGAGCTTGGCGTAGATGTTGCGGATGTGCGTGCTGACCGTGTTCACCGACACCGACAGCTCGGCCGCGATCTCGGGCCGCGACAGGTTCGTCGGCAGATACCGCAGCACCTTCAGCTCACCGGGGCTGAGTTCCTCCGCCTGCACCGGAACGGGCAGGTCCCTGGCCGCCGCCGGTCCGCCGCGCAAGATGTCGAGGATGTCGGCGAGCAGCGCGGCGTGCGCTGTCTCATGCCGCGGCAGCGCCGCCAGCAGATCCCGGGAACCCGTCATCGCGAACGGCAGCACCAGCCGGTCTGCCTCGGCCAGGCCCAGCGCCCGCTCGGCCGCCTGGGTCGCCGCGCGCTGGTCGCCCAGCTCGCGGTAGGCCAGCCCGGCTATCAGGTGGGCTTCCACGAGCGTGACGTAGCCGATGACCGGTTCGGTCCCGTCCAGCACATCCCGCACCGCGGCGAGCGCCGCGGCCGGATCGCCGTCCGCCAGGCAGATCACCGCGCGGGCGTTGCCGATCTCGCCCGACCTGGCCCGCTCGTCATCGAGCGCCGCGAGCGCGGCGCGCGCCTGCCCGGTCATCCCCAGCCGGGCCTGGGTGGCCAGCAGGAAGCCGGTGACCTGACTCGCCAGCGCGTGCGAGCCCGCCAGCCGCGAACCCAGGTCTTCGGCCGCGCTGAACTCCTCCAGCGCCTCGTGGTGGCGGCCGCGGCTGGCGTGCAGTATCCCGGCCGTCTGGTGCAGCAGCAGCCCGATGCCCGGTCCGATGTCCGCCCGCAGGGCCTGTTCCGTCCGCCGCAGCCACCGCTCGGCCTCGCCGAACTCGCCTGTCCACACCATCGTGCCGGCCAGCGTTACCAGCGCGGGCGCGATCACTGAGTCGGCGCCCCAGCCGTACCGGTCGGCAAGCGCGATCGCCTCGCGGCAGCGCCGCTGGGTGGTGGCGAACGAGTGGATCTTCGACGCGAACGCGAGCTGGGCGAGGCAGCCGACCTCCAGGTAAGGCCGGCCGATCTGGCGGGCCAGGGCGGCGCCCTCCCGCAGGTGGCCTTCGGCGTCTGAAAGCGCCAGGGACCATGCCTCCATGGTCCCCAGGTTCATCAGCGCCACCGCGCGCAGGTCGTTGTCCAGCGCGATGTCCGCGTCGGACTGCCCGGTCACCGGGGAGGCGAGGAATCTGGCCTGCTCGACAACGCCGGCCAGGTTGCCGCGCCGTCTGGCCAGCGACAGGTGCAGCGACGCGATCGCCACCCGCAGGCGGCGCTGGCGATCCGGCGGCGCGGTCTCGGCGTAGGCCTCGGCGACCGCCAGGTGGGCGGCCGCCTCGTCCAGGCGGCCCTGGACAAGATCATTCCCGGCGCGCACCAGCGCTAGCTCTGGGTGATCCTCGCCCGGCGGGAAGGCCCGCGCCAGCGCCTGCATGGTCTGCCCGTAACCATCTAGCGTCAGGCCGAACGAATGATCGGCGAGCAGCCGGGCGGCAGCAGACCAGTCGCCAGCCGCCTGGGTATGCCGGATGGCCTCGACAACCTGGCCATGCTCGCTGAACCATCCCGCGGCCCGCCGGTGCAGCTCCGGCATCTGTTCGGGCAGCGTGCGGCGCAGCTCTAGCCGGAGCAGATCGCTGAACAGGTGGTGGTAGCGAAACCAGGTCCGATCGGAGTCGAGCGCGACGACGAACGCGTTCGCGTCTTCGAGCTGCAGCAGGATCCGCTCCGACCCCAGGCGGCCGGTCAGCAGATCCGCCAGTTCGCCGTTGACCCGGTCCAGCAGGCAGGTGCGCAGCAGCAGATCCTGGACGTCGCCGGGCTGGCGGTCCAGCATCTCGGCGAGCAGGTACTCCGCGACAGCGCGGTCCGTACCGGAGAAGTCCGCGACGAAACGTTCCGGGTCGGGGTGGCCGGCCATGGATAGCGCCGCGAGCCGCAGGCCGGCGGCCCATCCTTCGGTCCGCTGGTGCAGCAGCGCTACCCCGGACTCGGGCAGCGTGATACCGGAGGCGGCGAGAAGCTCGCCCGTTTCGCGCCGGGTGAACTGAAGATCCGTCGCGCGGATCTCGGCCAGCTCACCCGCCAGCCGCAGCTGATGAAGGTGCAGCGGCAGATCGTGGCGCGTCGTCAGCAGCGCGCGCACGCCACCGGGCAGGTTCGTCAGCAACCGGGTGAGCTGACCGAGGGTCTCCCGGCTGTTCAGCTCATGCAGATCTTCGATTACCAGCATGACGTCGCCGCCAGCATCGGCGAGCTCCGCGAGCACCCGGCCGGCCAGCGCCGGCGCGTTGAAATCCGGCGTCGCCGCGGACGCTTCCGCGCCGCCCGGCGCGCCGCGGACACCCCGGACCGCGTCGAGGAGGGCCAGCCAGAAATCCTGCGCGTCTTGCTGGTCGCGCCGCACCTGCACGACGGCGAGCCTTCGCGGCTGACCCGGACGGTCCGCCCAGGCACGCAGCAGCGACGTCTTCCCGCTGCCGGCCGGAGCCGAGATGATCGTGACCTTCCTCGCCGCCGCGCTATCCAGGGCGGCGAGGAGATTACCCCGGTCGATCAGCCGAAGGGTCGCTGGTGCCACGCCCCAAGCCTATGGCGACTCGCGCGCCGAGCCAGCGGTCACCGGATTCCGGTGATGCCGTCTCACCTGCCAGCGCTCGATCATGGCCGCATGGACACGGGACCCGCCCTGTACACGATCCGGATCAGCGGGCACCTCGGCGCGACGATGCTGTCCGCGTTCCCGGCGATGACGCCGCGGCGGCACGGCGCGGAAACAGTGCTCACCGGGCTGCTGGACCGGTCGGCCCTGTACGGCGTCCTGTCCGAGATCGACGCCCTCGGCCTAGACCTGCTCGAGGTCCGCCAGCTCATGCCGGACGCCGAATAGCCTCGGCGAGGCCGGCCAGAGTCCCGGCCCCGCCATCTAGCCGCCGCAGTCAGCCGCGACCGTTCGGGAAAAAAGACCTGATTCATCCGAACGGTCGCGGCTTGCTCCGCGACCTCATGGCTCATCACCGGCGTCAGCGGGTGATGATGGCGGCATGGGAACTTCGGCAGACGCCGGTGACGTGCCGGGGCACCGCCACCCGCCGTGCCTGCCTGAGCCGACCGGCCCGTGCCCGGTCGGCACCACGTCCTTGTGGCTGACGGACACCTCCCGCCCCGATCCCTGGGCCGCGGGGGTGAGCGCACGAGAGCTGATGGTCTCCCTGTGGTACCCGGCGGCGCCGACGGACGGGCGGCCAGCCCAGTACATGACGCCGGCGGAATCCGAACTCCAGCTCACGAGCAGGGGCATCGCCGGCGTGCCGTCGGACGCGCTGAGCACGGTCCGGGCCAACGCGGTCAGCGGCGCCACGCCCTCGGGGCGTGAGCGCAGCCTGCCCCTGATCGTGCTCTCCCCCGGCTTCACCAGCCCCCGCAGCACGCTCACCGCTCTGGCCGAGGACCTGGCCAGCCACGGCTACGTCGCGGCCGGGATCGACCACACCTATGAGAGCCACGCCACGGCTTTCCCCGACGGGCGGGTTACCACCTGCCTGGCCCGCCAGGCACGCCAGCGGGGCGGGGAGTTCTGGGAAAAGATGGCCACGGGCCGGGCGGCGGATGTCTCCTTCGTGCTCAGCGAGCTGACCGGCGCGCACCCGGCATGGGAGGGCGCCGGGCTGATCGACCCGTCCCGGATGGCGATGGCCGGCCACTCCGCCGGCGGCGCGGCCGCCATCGCCGCCCTGCTGGCTGACTCCCGCATCCTCGCCGGCATCGACATGGACGGCGCCACGCACGCCTGGATCCCCGATGACGGCCTGGCACGGCCATTTCTCTTCCTGGGCAAGCAATCCAACTACACCCCGGGCAGCGGCGGCGCCGTGACACCCGGGACCCGGGAGTGGAAACTCCGCAGAGGCGCCGTGATCACCTGGGAGCGGGACTGGGAACTCCTGACCGGCTGGAAGCGGTGGCTCGTGGTGGCCGGCGCGGTGCACGCCTCCTTCACCGACCTCGGGCTGCTGGCCGATCAGTTCGGTATCGACATCGGCGCCGGCATCCCCGGCGCCCGGTCCCTGGACATCACCCGCGCCTACGTCCTGGCGTTCTTCGACCAGCACCTGCGCGGCAGGCCGCAAGCCCTGCTGGACCAGCCGTCGCCGCACTATCGCGAGGTTACGTTCTGCTCCCCGAATGATGAATGATGTCCCTCATGCCAAGGATCGCGATCGTTGGTGGCGGTATCGGCGGGCTCGCGACCGCCGCTTTCTTGCGCCGCCAGGGGCTTTCCAGCACGGTCTACGAGCAGGCGGCGCAGCTGACCGAGGTGGGTGCGGGGCTCGTGGTGGCACCGAACGCGGCGCGGCTGCTGCGCAGGCTCGGTGTTCTCGACAACCTTCGCGAACGCGCCGTGCGGCTGGACACCGGCTGGGAGTTCCGCCGCTGGGCGGACGGCACGGTGCTGTCCTCGGAGAACCTGTCGGCCGCCTGCGAAAGGCTCTACGGCGAGCACACCTACACCGCCCACCGCGCGGACCTGCTCCGCGTCATCGCCTCCCGGGTGCCGGCGGACAGCATCGAGCTCGGCCGCAAGTGCACCGGCCTGGACTTTCGCCGCGGCGCGCTACGGCTGGACTTCGCCGACGGGCAGTGCGCCGAAGCGGACGTGGTGATCGGCGCCGACGGCGTCCATTCCCTGGTGCGCGCCGCGATCTTCGGCGTCTCCCCCGCGACCTACTCGGGCATCTGCGCGTTCCGCGCCCTCGTGCCGGCGGGCGCCGCGCCGCCATTCGCGCGCCGCCCGGCCCAGACGCTGTGGATCGGCCCGGATCACCACCTCGTGCACTACCCCGTCTCCGCCGGCCAGCGGGTCAACCTCGTGGCCTTCGCGCCCGCCGGCGACTACACGGTTGAGTCGTGGACCGCGACCGCTACGGTGGAGGAGTTCCTCGCCGAGTTCGACGGCTGGGACCAGCGCCTTGCCGACCTGATCCGCGCCGCGGGAACGCCTGGCCGGTGGGCACTCCTTGACCGGGCGCCCTTGCCGCGGTGGTCCGAGGGCGGGGTAACGCTTCTGGGGGATGCCGCGCATCCCATGTTCCCCTTCTTCGCCCAAGGCGCCGCCCAGTCGATCGAGGACGCCGCGGTGCTGTCGCGCTGCCTGGCCGACGGCATCGGCGACCCCGCCGCCGCGCTCAGGCGGTACGAGCAGCTTCGCGTCCTCCGGACGACCCGGCTCCAGGCTGTCAGCCACGGTCGCTCTCAGGTCAACCACCTTCCCGACGGGCCTGAGCAGCGCAAGCGTGACGCCGCCTTCGCGCGGGAAGACCCCCTGGTCGCCAACGGCTGGATCTACGACTACGACCCAGACGAAGCGTTTGCCAGCGCCTAGGCTGTACGGGTCATCGAAAGGACGGGCATAGTGAGCATCGCCCAGGTGCTGGAGACAACGGACGAGGCGGTCGCGGGGATCGAGGACGGCTCGACGGTCCTGGTGGGCGGCTTTGGCCTCGCGGGGATGCCGTTCGACCTCATCGACGCCCTGATCAGGCAGGGCGCGAAGGACCTGGTGATCGTGTCCAACAATGCGGGTAACGGCGACGTCGGGCTCGCCGCCCTGCTCGCCGCCGGCCGGGTGCGGAAGGTGATCTGCTCCTTTCCCCGGCAGGCCGACTCCTGGGTGTTCGACGGCCTGTACCGCGAAGGCAAGATCGAGCTCGACGTGGTGCCGCAGGGCAATCTGGCGGAACGGATGCGCGCCGCCGGAGCCGGCATCGGCGCCTTCTTCTGTCCCACCGCGGTCGGCACGCCGCTGGCCGAGGGCAGGGAGACCCGCGAGATCGACGGCCGGGCCTACGTGCTGGAGTACCCGATCAAGGGCGACTACGCGTTCATCGTGGCCTACCGCGCCGACACGATCGGCAACCTCGTGTACCGCAAGACCGCCCGGAACTTCGGGCCGGTGATGGCCACCGCGGCCACCACCACCATCGTCCAGGTCAGCGAGATCGTCCCGGTCGGAGCGCTCGACCCGGAGGCCGTCGTGACCCCGTCGATCTACGTCGACCGGATCGTGCCGGTCCAGTCCCGTCAATACACCGTCCAGGGAGCCCGGTAACCATGGCGGCTGAGTCCACCGCAACCGAGCACACCGGGCGGGGCCCGCTGTCCATGGACGAGCTCGCGGCCGTGATCGGCCGCGACATTCCGGCAGGCTCCTACGTGAACCTCGGCATCGGCCATCCCACGAAGATCGGCGATCACCTGCCGACAGACGCCGACGGGCGCCCGGCGGTCATCCTGCACACCGAGAACGGCATGCTCGGCATGGGCCCGGCCGCGGCCGGCGGCGAGATCGACCCCGACCTCACCAACGCGGGCAAGGTCCCGGTGACCGAGCTGCCCGGCGCGGCGTATTTCCACCACGCCGACTCCTTCGCGATGATGCGCGGCGGCCACCTCGACGTCTGCGTGCTCGGCGCCTACCAGGTCTCGGCCCGGGGCGACCTCGCCAACTGGCACACCGGCAAGCCGGACGACATCCCGGCCGTCGGCGGGGCCATGGACCTCGCGATCGGCGCAAAGGACGTCTACGTGATGATGACGCTGTTCACCAAGAAGGGCGAGGCCAAGCTCGTGCCCGAGTGCACATACCCGCTGACCGGCGTCGCGTGCGTCAGCCGCGTCTACACCGACTACGCCGTCTTCGCCATCCAGCCAGGCGGCGTCCGCGTGCTCGCCACGTACGGCATCTCCCTGGCCGGCCTCCGCCAGCGGGTGAACGTCAAGCTCGCCGGCTAGTCACCCAGCCCGTCACTCCCCCGCTCGGCGCGGTCAAGCTCGTCAACGCCGGTCGACCGCGGCGCGCATGGCCCGCACGCCCGACAGGAAGGCGGGCTGGGCGGCCGACCAGCGCTGCAGGAACCGCTCATGCTCGACCGCCTGCGCGTGGCCGGGCTGCGTGCCCGCATCGCGGAGCAGGCCGGTCAGTGAGGTGACGAATTCCCTGTCGTGGCCGCCCAGCCGGCCCGCCAGCGCGAGAGCGGTCCCGGCGGCCTCGTCCGGTTCCTGGCAGACCCGCCACACCAGGCCGGCCGCCTGCGCGGCGGCCGCGTCCAGCCGCTCCCCGAACAGCGTGATCGCGGTGGCCGCCTGGCGCCCGACCGCCTGCTCGAGGAGCCACACGTGACCGCCGCCCGGCAGCAGGCGCAGCGTGGTGAACCGCGCGTCGAACAGCGCTCCGGCGGACGCTATCCGCAGGTCACAGGCCAGGGCCAGGTTGAAGCCCGCGCCGACGGCGGGACCGTCGACCACCGCGATCGTGGGCAGCGGAGACCTGGCGACCCGGAGGAACCCGCGGTAGACGTCCTCGACGCCGGCGGAGTCGCCGCCGGCCGCGGCCTCGAGGACGGCGAGTTCGGCGCCGGCGCAGAACGCCTTGCCGCGGGCGGACAGGACGACGCAGTTGACCGTGCCGTCGGCCTCGGCGCCGTCATAGGCGTCCACCAGTCCCTGGACCATCGGCGGCGACAGGACGTTCCGCCGTGCCGGGTCGTCAAGGACGACGTGCGCCACCCCGCCGCTGATCCGCAGATCGACAAGCTGCCCTGTCATCGGTTTCCCTTCCGCCGCTGGTTGTCGCCACGAGGCTAGCGCGCGGCGCTGGTGAGGGTCTGTTGACGCAACGGTGGCGGCGGATTGTCCGGCACATTAAGGTTCGGCTACACGTGCGTGACTTGGGACGGCCGGGCACATTAGCCTGACCTGCCAGCACTCCCCCGAAACAGCATCTGACCTGCTGTTTCGCCTCTCCCAGCACTGGTCATCCAAATCGCACCAGGTGAAATGCGGCTTGTCGATGCTGGAATGGATAACGGTGCTGGCAGCGGCTGAACCGGGAGTAAGACATGGCGGATCAGATTGACGTCTCGGGCGGCGCGCCCGGGGCCATTGGTGAGACCGCGGCCGGGGAAAAGCCGCATCAGTTCGGCCTGCCCGCGGCGATGGCGCTGATCGTGGGCAGCATCATCGGCGTCGGGATCTTCAACCTGCCCACCTCGCTGGCGTTCTATGGTCCGATCACGCTGGTGTCGATGGCGCTGACGACCGTGGGCGCGCTGGTGCTCGCGCTGCTGTTCGCGTCGCTGTCGCGGCGGCTGCCGGCCGACGGCGGCCCGTACGCCTACGCGCGGGCCGCGTTCGGCAACCGGCTGGGGTTCGCGAACGCCTGGTCGTACTGGATCACCGCGTGGGGGGGCAACGCGGCGATCGCGGTCGGCTGGGTGCTGTACGTTGAGCACTTCATCAACAAGGACCACAACAAGCTGATCTCGGTGCTGCTGGTGCTGGTCGGGCTGTGGATCCCGGCGCTTATCAACCTGTCCGGCGTGCAGAACATGGGCTGGGTCCAGGCGGTGACCACCATTTTGAAGTTCGCGGCACTAGTGTTCGTTTCGGTCGTCGGCCTGTTCTACATCAAGAGCGCCAACTTCCACCCGTGGAACGTCAGCAAGGAGAGCAATATCTCCGCTATCGGCAGCGGGATGGCCATCGCGCTGTTCAGCTACATCGGCGTGGAGACCGTCTCGGTCGCCGCGGCGAAGGTCCGCAATCCCGACCGCAACATCCCGCGGGCCACGGTGCTCGGCACGCTCGCGGTCGCCGTGGTGTACATGCTGTCGCTGACCGCCGTGTTCGGCATCGTGCCCAACTCCAAGCTCGCCACCGGCAGCGCCCCGTACTCCGAAGCGGTCAACACGATGTTCGGCGGCACCTGGGCCGGCAACGTGATGGCCGTAGCGGTCATCATCTCCGGCTTCGGCGCGCTGAACGGCTGGATCATGATCAGCGCCGAGATGCCGCTGGCCGCTGCCACCGACGGCCTGTTCCCGCAGCGGTTCAAGCGGATCTCCAAGAACGGGGTGCCCGCGTTCGGCATCGTGATCTCCGGCGTGCTGTCGTCGGTCGCGGTGGCCGTCAACTACATCGGCTCGGAGGGGTCGACGGTGTTCACCACGCTGATCTTGATGACCGGCATCACCGCCGCGATCCCGTACGGTTTTTCCGCGCTCGCGCAGCTGAAATGGCGGTGGATCGATCACCGGGAGATGCAGACCCCGCGGTTCGCCCGCGACATGATCGTGGCGGTGCTGGCGCTGGTGTTCTCGATCCTGTTCATCGTGTACTCGCGCAACACCGGCCACAGCTCCTGGGTTTACTGGGCGCCGTACCTCCTCGCCGCCGTCGCGCTGCTGCTCGGCATCCCCGTCTACCTGGCCCAGCGCCACCACATGAACCGGCCTGAGCCCGTGCCGCGCTACCGCTAAGGCCTTATTGCTTGCGGCCGACGCCGCCGAGCCACCACTGCCCGGCGGCGTCCAGGTTGCGATTCAACTCAGCCCCGCGCCATCGCGTAACAGCGGTCAAGCCCGGCTCGATCAGGTCGAATCCCTCGAACATGCGCGCAATCTCGTCGCGGCCGCGGTAGGAGAGGGGCGCGTTGGATCGCGCGAAGATCTCCTCTTTCTGCGCCACCAGCTCCGGAGAGTGCCCCGCGCTGGTCAGATGGGAGAGGATCAGGTAGCTGCCAGGGGAAACGTGTTTGGCGAATGCGTGCACGATGCCGGCCGGATCGTCCCGGTCCGGGATGCCATGCAGGACGGCGACGAACAGCACCGCCACCGGCTGCGAGAAGTCGATCAGCCTGGTCACGACCGGATGGGTCAGGATGCCCTGGGGATCGCGGATGTCCGCCTGGACGACGGTGACGGAATCGGAATCCATCAGCAGCGCGTTGGCGTGGTTCACCACCACCGGGTCGTAATCGACATAGACCACGCGCGCGTCTGGGGCGATTTCGCCGACAACTTCGTGCACGTGGCCCTGGCTGGGCAGCCCGGTACCGAGATCGAGAAACTGGCGAATACCCTGCTCCGCCACGTACCGGACCGTGCGGCTGAGAAACCGCCGGTTGGCCCTGGGAACGTCCCTGTTCTCCGGGGAGAGGCTGAACAGCTTCTCCACCGCTTCCCGGTCGGCGGCGAAGTTGTCCTTACCGCCGAGCGCGTAGTCATACATCCGAGCCATATTGGGAATGGTGGCATCGAAGCCCGGGACTGCCGATTCCTGCTCGCCCACAGCTCCCCTTCATGATCCTCGGGCGGACACGACGCGAGTTTACGCAGACGTTGCCGCCATGCCCCGTGCAAACGTTTGTAACGTTTGGTAGCACAGTAGCTTGCTATGGCTCCGGAGACCTGGCAAGGCTAAAGCTGAAATTGACCAGATGTGGCCGCCGGGGAAGCTTACCCCCCGGGCGCCGACTAGCAGACGGCTGACGTAACCAGAAGATTGCGCGATGTTTGGCCCCCTCGAGGGGGCCAAACATCGCGCAATAATTCGACATGGTGCGCGCCTGGCGGAATCGCTGGTCTCCGCGGGCGAACGTTACCGTCACGGCTGACTAGTAGAGGAGAGGGCGGATGCTGGTTGCCGGGCACCGGATCGAGGGCATCGGGCTCGGGACGGCGCAGTTCGCCTTCCGGGACGGGACGCCCGAGGACTCAGTGGCGACCGTGCACGCCG
>Ga0306923_10002041_pt1 | contig 18287 bp, 19 predicted proteins | sample sta12Can44000108_FD_203841 | JGI IMG/M metagenome (GOLD analysis project Ga0306923, IMG submission 203841) | Lab enrichment of tropical soil microbial communities from Luquillo Experimental Forest, Puerto Rico - statanox.12C.anox.44.000.108 (v2)... | ecosystem: Environmental > Terrestrial >... | reverse complement strand
AGTACCGCTTTAATCGCCGATACGATCTCGCCGCCATGATGCCACGCCTCGGCTATGTCGCAGTCCGAACCCCGCCGATGCCATACCGCCTCCTCAAATTGGCTGAGGATCATGCGTAATCAGGAAATACTTTAACTAAGTATTTGATACAAATAGGTTTTCTTGAAAAGATGTCTCCGTTTGCGAGCGGCAAATCGATTTTTCCCCCTGTTTTCGGCCGTGTTACAGGGGGATCGCAGCTGGCAACGTGCGGGAGGCGTCTTGCAGATGGAGGGGTTACAGGAAGCTGTAGGGGTCGATATCTAACTGGAGGCGCACCGAGCCCTGGACCCTGACACGGGAGAGCCAGCTGCGCAGGATGGCCTGCAAGTTGACCTCGCGGCCGGCCTTGACGAGAAACCGGCGGCGGTGGCGGCCGCGCAGCACGGCGAGCGGTGCGGGTGCCGGGCCGAGCACCATGACATCGGGCAGCTGGGGCGCCGAACGCGCCAGCGCACGGGCGGCGAAATCGGCGGATTCGCCGTCGCCGGCGCTCACGATCAATGCCGCGAGCCGGCCGAAGGGCGGCAGCCCCGCGCTGCGCCGCGCCGCCGCCTCGGCTTCGAGAAAGCGGTCGCGATCGCCGGCGGCGAGCGCCTTCATGACCGGCTGGTCGGGCATCCAGGTCTGGATCAATACTCGACCCTTGTGCTCGGCGCGGCCGGCACGCCCGCCGACCTGATGCAACAGCTGATAGGTCCGTTCGGCGGCGCGCAGATCGCCGCCCGTCAGCCCGAGATCGGCGTCGACGACGCCGACCAGGGTCAGCATCGGGAAGTGATGGCCTTTGGCGACGATTTGGGTCCCGATCAGCAAATCGTAGCGCCGTTCGGTCATCGCCTGGGCGAGCTCGGCCGCGGCGCGCGGGCCAGGCAACAGATCGCTGACCATCAGCGCCGCGCGGACCGCCGGAAAACGCGCCGTCACTTCCTCGAGCAAGCGTTCGACACCCGGCCCGCACGGCACCAGCGCGCCGGCGGCGAGGCATTCCGGGCAGCAAGCGGGGACCGCCTCGGCGTGGCCGCAATGGTGGCACAGGAGACGCCCGGTAAAGCGATGCTCGACCAGCCAGGCCGTGCAGCTCGGGCATTGAAAGCGATGACCGCAGGCGCGGCACAAGGTCAAGGGTGCATAGCCGCGCCGGTTCAGAAAGAGCAATGCCTGCTCCCCGGCCTCGAAGGTGGCAGCGAGCTCGGCGACGAGCGGCGGCGCTAGAAACCGCCCGGCCTCGGTCCGCTCGCTGCGCATATCGACGAGCCGCACCACGGGAAGCTCGGCCGCCGCATGGCGGCGCGTCAATGTCACCCGCCCGTAGCGGCCGCGCGCGACATTGACGACCGTCTCGAGCGACGGGGTCGCCGAGACCAGCACGATCGGGATTTCATCAAGCGAGGCGCGCAATACCGCCATGTCGCGCGCCTGGTAGATCACCCCGTCTTCCTGCTTGTAGGAGGGATCGTGCTCCTCGTCGACGATGATCAACCCGAGCTCAGGAAACGGCAGGAACAGCGCCGAGCGGGCGCCGACGACGACCCGCGCCCGGCCGGTGATAATAGCCCGCCAGGTGTCGCGGCGCTCGGCCCCGCCGATGTCGGAATGCCATTGCGCCGGCAGCGCGCCGAAGCGCTCGCGGAAACGCTCGAGCCACTGCGCTCCGAGGGCGATCTCGGGCAGCAGCACCAATACCTGCCGTCCGGCAGCGAGTGCGGCGGCGAGTGCCGCGAAATAGGTCTCGGTTTTACCGGAGCCGGTGACCCCGTCGAGCACGGTCACCTTGAACCCTCCGGCCACGACCCCGTCGACAAGCCGACGCGCGGCGATCGACTGGTCGGGGGAGAGAGGGGGACCCGACAAGCGCCAATCGGGCGGCGAGGGGGCAGGCGGCTCGGCTGGTGCCAGGCGCTCTTCGACAAGGCCGCGAGCGACCAGCTCGCGGATGACGCCCGGTCCGCACCCGGCTACTCGGGCGAGATCGGCCGCCGTGAGCGGTAGCCCGTCGCGCAACGCCTCGAGCACCCGTTGTCGCGCCTGGGTCAGCCGTTTCGAGCCGGACAACGTTGCGAGCCCGGCGGAGGATGCGGCGCACACCCGCCGCGGTCGTGGCGGCTGCAATGCCTCCGCCACGCTCATCGTCATGCGCAAGACCGAGCCGGGTGGCGCCATCGTGTAGGCGGCGACGCGCTCGACAAAGCGGCGCAGCGCGGGCCGCAGCGGTGGGATGGGCAGCGCCTCGACGACCGGCTTCAGCCGCTCGACCGGAAGCTCGCCGTCCGCCCCACCCCACACCACCCCTACGAGGCTACGCACGCCGAGCGGCACGCGAACAAAGCTGCCCGGCTCGGGTGGCGCTCCTCCATCAGGAGCCAGGTAGTCGAGGGCAGTTGGCAGCGGCAACGGCAACAAGACGCGGACATGGCGGTCGGCGGCAAGCTCCTTGCCGGATCGACCCGCCGCGTCGGAGCCGCAAACAATCGGCGGATCGGCGGAACTGGCGTGATCGTCGGGCATCGGCTAAACTCGCTCGGGAGCTAGCGCCCGGCAAGCATCCTTCCGCAAACCCGGGCGCTGCTTCGAGATGGTCTCGAATGGTCAGCCTGTGATCGCGTACGGCCCCGCCCTCCCGTCCCTCTCCCTTCCGAGCTTCGGCGCGGCGGGCCGGAATTAGACGTGGCCGACCGTCCGCAGGACCAACCAAAGCCGACCCGCACCGGCGGCCCGTTGCCGCCGCAGCCGAGCGAGATCGGTGCGCGCGACGTGATTGCCTATCTGCGCCAGCATCCGGATTTTCTCGACCGGCATCCCGAAGCACTAAGGCTGGTGCGGCCGCCAGCCCGCGAGACCGGCGATGGCGTGCTCGATTTTCAGCACTTTCTGCTCGAACGTCTGCGCCGCGACGTGGTGCGCTTGCAGGCCGAACAGAAGAGCCTGATCTCGACGAGCCGCGGCAACCTCGCAAGCCAGTGCCGCGTCCACAAGGCCGTCGTGGCGATGCTGCGGGCCGCGAGCTTCGAACACCTCCTGCAGATCGTGACGACCGATCTCGCCGTGCTGATCGATGTCGATGTTGTTACGCTCGGTGTTGAGAGCACCGCCGCGCGGATGACCCGTCTGCCAGTGCAGGGCATCCATCTCTTACGGTCGGGGACCGTCGCTGCTCTGCTCGGGCCCAACCGTGACGCGCTCCTGTCGAACTCGATCCAGGCCGATCCGGCTCTGTTCGGCGCGGCGGCTGGCCTTGTTCGCTCTCAGGCTCTGTTGCGACTCTCGATCAGCCGCTCGGGCCCGATCGGGCTGATGTGCATGGGCACCCGCAAGCCGGACACCTTTTATCCTGGCCTCGGGACCGAGCTGTTGACCTTCCTCGCCCGCGCCCTCGAGATTACCATAGCCCAGTGGCTCGAACGCGGCCGGTAACCCTGGAGAAGGCTGGTTTTCCGAGATCACCGGAGCCGGTGCCGCTGGCGCGATTTGCGGCGGCCGACGATTTGCGTGCGGCGATCGGGCTGTGGGTCGCGTGGCTGGCAGGCGAGCGCCGGGCATCGGCTCATACGATCGCCGCTTATGGGCGCGACCTCGCCTTCTTCCTCGACTTCCTGACCGAGCATCTGGGAGAGCTGCCGAGCCTTGGCGCAATCGATGGGCTGCGTCCCGCCGATTTCCGCGCCTATCTCGCCCGTCGCGTCCAACGCTACGCCGGACGGGGCTCGCTGGCACGAGGGCTCTCGGTGCTGCGTGGCTTTGTCCGCTTTCTACATCGGCGCGGGCTTGCCTCGACGAGCGCGCTTGCAGCACTGCGCTCGCCTAGGCTAAGGGCGAGCGTGCCTAAGCCGCTAACGGTCGACGATGCCATCGCTGCTGTCGATGTCGTTGGCGACTTTGCAACGGGCTGGCAGGGCAAGCGTGACATTGCGATCCTGACCTTGCTCTATGGCTGCGGTCTGCGCCTGTCCGAGGCACTCGGCCTCAGCCGCGGCGAGGCGCCGTTGAGCGAGATGCTGGTGGTCACCGGTAAGGGCCGTAAGCAGCGCCTCCTGCCGGTCCTGCCGGCGGTGCGCGAGGCGGTCGCCGATTATCTCGCCGCCTGCCCCCACGCGCTGGCGACGGACGGACCGCTCTTCGTCGGCGCCCGCGGTGGGCCTCTCAACCCGCGCATCGTGCAGCGCCAGATGGAAGCGGTACGCGGCTGTCTTGGTCTTCCGGAATCTGCGACCCCGCATGCCTTGCGGCACAGCTTTGCGACCCACCTCCTCGGCGCCGGCGGCGATCTGCGGGCGATCCAGGAGCTGTTGGGGCACGCCAGCCTGTCGACGACTCAGCGCTACACCTCGGTCGAGACGGAGCGCCTCCTTGCCATCTACGACGCCGCACACCCCCGCGCGCGGCTCGCCCGCGACGACCAGACCGGATAGAGTGCGGGCATGGCCTGAAGTGAGGCGGATATGGCCTTGAAGCGCATGGTGCTGCAGATCGGTATGGGAACCGACATCCGCGGGGCGGACTACACCAAGGCCGCGGTGCGCGCCCTGCGCGACGCGCTTTGGCACAATGGGCTCAGCGTCGCCGACGCCGTCGGCTTGCCGGTTGATGCGATGCAGGTGGACGTCACGATCGGCGTTCCACGCCCCGACCGGGTCGACCAGCAGGCGGTTCTGGCGGTCTTGCCGCACGGGACCGGGACAGTGCGGGTTGTCGAAGGCGGGCTCGAAATCCCTAACGATGCGGGTACCAACAAGACGGTTATTGCCAATGCCGCCGCGGTCGTGCGGCTCGATATTGCGTGATGGTGGCGGGCATGAAGACAAAGCGCGTCATCCTGGAGATGGGTAGCGGCAACGATCTGCACGGTGGCAATTACACCAAGGCCGCTATCCGCGCCGTCGAGGATGCCATCCACCACAGCTCGCTGGCTTTTATCCGGACGCTCGGGGTCGACCCGCGGGCGATGCAGGTCGAGGTCACGATCGGTGTCCAACGGCCGGAAAAGGTCGATCCCGAGGCCGTTAAGGCGGCACTGCCCCATGGCCAGATCACGGTAAATGTCGTCAAAGGCGGCCTCGACGTCCCCGATGAGGAAGCGGGGGATCTCGCGGTGATCGCCAGCGCGGCTGTCGCGGTAAGAGCTGAAATACCGAAATGAAGAGGAGCACCGAATGCCCGAAGGAACAGATGTATTCGAGGTCATCCACACGACGCGGGCGATGCGCCGGCTCAAACCGGACCCGGTGCCCGACGAGCTGATCCGCAACATCCTGTTGGCAGGCCAAGCGGCAGCGAGCGGTGGCAACACCCAGCGCTGGCGCTTTCTGGTGCTGAAGGACCCGGAAATCAAAAAGAAGGTTCAGGTCTATTACAAGAAAGCTTTCGACGAGACGGTGGGCCCGCGCTATCTGACCAGCGCCCCGCCGCCCGGGCAGGCGGAGGACCGCTACCGGCGGACCCGCGCCGCCAACGAATATCTGACCGACCACTATCACGAAGCGCCGGTATGGATCGTCGCCTGCCTCGAAGGCGCCTCGCCGACCCGTTCGGCCGGCTCGTCGATCTACCCGGCGGTGCAGAACATGCTGCTGGCGGCGCGTGCTCTCGGCCTCGGCGCGACCTTGACGACGCGGCACCTGACCTATGAGAAAGAGACCGAAGCGGCAATGGGCATCCCGCCCGGCTTCCATTCCTACGCCATCCTGCCGATAGGCTACCCGATGGGGCGGTTCGGTCCGGTTGCCCGTGGCCCGCTCGCCGATGTTGTCTATCTCGACGGGTGGGGAAAGCCCTACCCGGGTATTTGAGGGAGGAGCCGACCATGCCGAGAATTGCACCCGTTACCGGTAAATCCGACGTCGCCGCCGAGCACCATGCCGTCGTCGACGACGTGGTCAAGGTCTTCGGCGGCATCCGCGGTCCGTTCAGCATCCTGCTGCACAGCCCGAAGCTGGCGGCGCGGTTGCTCCCGTTGGTCACCTTCAACCGCGAAGACAATGTCGTCGAGCCGAAGCTGCGCTCGGTCGCCATCCTCTCGGCGGTGCGTGAGCGCGAAGCCGCTTATGTGTGGGCGGCCCAGGTCGGTGCTGCGCGCCGCGCCGGGGTGCGCGAGGAGGTCATCGACCTGATCCGCGCCAAGGGCGACCCGGCCAGGCTCTCTGACGAGGAGCGCGACATCGTCACCTATGTTCGCCAACTGTTGCGCACCAACCGTGTCGACCAGGCGGTTTTCGACCGGCTGAAGAACCGGCACGATGCGCAGTGGATGGTCGAGCTGACCGAGGTTGCGAACTACTTCGCGTTTCTGTCCGGCATGGTCAACCCGTTCGAGGTGCCCGCACCCCCCGACGGGGATAAATTGCCCGCATCCTAACCCTGTGCTGCATGCGACCCGGTTGCGGAGCCGGGAAGAGCGGGGACAACGCCCCTGTAAAAGCGGGAAAACAGGGCGAATCATCGATTTCGGTCCTGAGATTCGGCCCTGTAATCCTCGATAAATCCATACATATCAGATACTTACCATACGTCGCCGTTCGTCGACGAACAGGGTGCCATTGTCGCCGATCAGGGGTCCCGAATCGGGGTATCAGGGGGCTAGCAGGGGAGGGAACCGGATGTGGATTCATCGGGGTCAAACTTGCTCGTTGCAACACACGTATTGTTAAATTGACAATAGCGGCCAACTTTGATATATGGCCAAACTCTGCGCTGGCAAGCCGGCGATCCCGGGGGAGGGAGATCAGATGTGGATCGCCCGGCCGTCGACGGCGAGCGCGGCTTCCTTTAGAGCTTCGCTCAAGGTCGGGTGGGCGTGGCAGGTGCGTGCGATGTCCTCGGCCGAGGCGCCGAATTCCTTGGCGAGGACGGCTTCGGCGATCAGGGTCCCGGCATCGGGGCCGATGATGTGCACACCGAGCACCCGGTCGCTCTCGCTCTCGGCGAGGATCTTGACAAAGCCGTCGGTGTAGCCGTTCGTCCGGGCGCGCGGATTGGCGGTGAACGGAAATTTCCCGATGCGGTGGGAAACCCCGGCCGCCTTGAGCTCCTCCTCGGTTTTGCCGACCGAGGCGACCTCGGGCCAAGTGTAGACCACCGCCGGGATCGCGTCGTAATCGATCGACGTCTTTTGTCCGGCCAGCCGCTCGGCAAGCGCGATCCCTTCCTCTTCGGCCTTGTGCGCGAGCATCGGCCCACGGATCACGTCGCCGATCGCATAGATGCCGGGAACGTTTGTGGCGAAACCGTCGTCCACTATGACGCGCCCATGCTCGTCACATGCGACGCCGACCGCTTCGAGGCCCAATCCCTCGGTGTAGGGCCGCCGTCCTACCGAGACCAGAACCACATCCGCCGTGAGGCTCTGCCGTTCGGCGCCGTCGAGGTCGAGGATCAGCCCCTCCGGCGCTTCGCGGACGCCCGCTACCTTGCTGCCGAGCTTGAACTCCATCCCCGATCGCGCGAGCACGCGTTGCAGCGCGGCGCCGAGTTCTCGGTCCATATTCGGCAAGATATGGTCGAGGACTTCGACCACGGTCACCTTGGCGCCGAGCCGCTGCCACACCGAGCCAAGTTCGAGTCCGATGTAACCGCCGCCGATAACGACGAGCCGGTCCGGCACGCGCTCGAGAGCCAGGGCGCCGGTCGACGTGACAATCCGCGTCTCGTCGATCTCGATGCCGGGCAGCGGAGTACTTTCCGAACCGGACGCGATAATGATCGAAGTCGCTTGGATATCTTGCGAGGCACCGTCCGCCCCGGTGACCACGATCCGGCCAGGGACCGCAATCCGCCCCCCGCCCTTGAGCCAATCGATCTTGTTCTTGCGGAACAGAAAGTCGACGCCCCGGGTCAACGTCGTCACGACCTTGTCCTTGCGGCTCATCATCGCCATGAGGTCGAACTCGACCTCGCGAACTCTGACCCCGTGCTCGGCGAGGTCGCGTCCGGCCTCCGCAAACTTATGAGAGGATTGCAGCAGCGCCTTCGACGGGATGCAGCCGATGTTGAGGCAGGTGCCGCCGAGGCTGCCGCGACTTTCGACGCAGGCCGTTTTGAGCCCGAGCTGGGCGGCGCGGATCGCCGCGACGTAACCCCCGGGACCGGCTCCGATGATGACGACGTCGTAACGCTCGGACATGGCGCGGCACTCAGATGTCGAACATGATACGGAACCGCTTAACCCCGCAGCACCTCGCGCATCGTCGTGCCGATTGCGGCGGGCGATTCGGCGACGACCACCCCGGCGCTGCGCAATGCCTCGATCTTGTCGCCGGCGCCGCCCTTGCCGCCGGCGATGATCGCGCCGGCATGGCCCATCCGCCGGCCCGGCGGGGCCGTGCTGCCGGCGATAAACCCGACGACCGGCTTTTTCGTCCGCGCAGCTTTCAGAAAATCGGCGCCGTCCTCCTCGGCGCTGCCGCCGATTTCGCCGATCATGACGATCGCCTCGGTCTCGTCATCGGCGAGAAACATCTCGAGGATCTCGACGAAATTTGTGCCGTTGACCGGATCGCCGCCGATCCCAACACAGCTCGATTGCCCCAGACCGACGGCCGTCGTCTGAGCCACCGCCTCGTAGGTCAAGGTGCCGGAGCGCGAGACGATGCCGATCTTGCCGCGGCGATGGATGTGTCCCGGCATGATGCCGATCTTGCACTCGTCAGGGGTGATGACACCCGGGCAATTCGGCCCGATCAAGCGGGACCGGCCGCCCGAGAGGCAGCGCTTGACGCGCACCATGTCGAGGATCGGGATGCCCTCGGTAATGCAGACGATCAGTGGGATCCCGGCATCGGCCGCCTCGAGGATCGCATCGGCCGCGAAGGGCGGCGGCACGTAGATAGCCGTCGCATCGCAGCCGGTCGCGGCGCAGGCCTCGTGCATGGTGTTGAAGACCGGCAGATCGAGATGTCGGGTGCCGCCTTTGCCCGGCGTCACACCGCCGACCATCCTCGTGCCGTAGGCGATCGCCTGCTCGGAGTGGAAGCTACCCTGGGCGCCGGTCATCCCCTGGCAAATGACTTTGGTCGAAGCGTCGACGAGGATCGCCATCAAGCGGCCTCCTTGACGGCAGCCACCACCTTTTGCGCGGCGTCGGCGAGGTTGTCGGCCGCGAGGATCGGCAGCCCCGATTGCCGCATGATCCGTTTGCCGAGATCGACATTGGTGCCTTCGAGGCGGACGACGAGCGGGACGTGCAAATTGACCTCACGCGCCGCGGCGACCACACCCTCGGCGATGACGTCGCAACGCATGATCCCACCGAATATGTTGACCAGGATCCCCTCGACGTTGCGGTCGCTCAGAATGAGCTTGAACGCCGTCGTCACCCGCTCCTTGGTCGCACCACCGCCGACGTCGAGAAAGTTCGCCGGGCTGCTGCCGTGCAATTTGATGATGTCCATCGTCGCCATGGCCAGCCCGGCGCCGTTGACCATGCAGCCGATATTGCCGTCGAGCTTGATGTAGTTGAGCCCGTGTTTGCCGGCCTCGATCTCGGTCGGATCCTCCTCGTCCTCGTCGCGCAAGGCCGCGATCTCGGGATGGCGGAAGAGCGCGTTGTCGTCAAAGCCGATCTTGGCGTCGAGCGCGACAAGGTCGCCCGACTTGGTCACGACCAGCGGGTTGATCTCGACAACCGAGGCGTCGAGCTCGCAAAACGCCCGATAGAGTCCCGTCACGACTTGGACGGCAACGCCGATCTGTTTTCCCTCGAGCCCGACCCCGAACGCGAAGTTGCGCGCGTGGAACGGCTCGATCCCGCTTGCCGGGTCGATCGCTTCGGTCAGGATCTTCTCCGGATTGTGCGCCGCCACCTCCTCGATTTCCATCCCGCCCTCAGTCGAGCCGATCAGGGTGACCCGCTGGGTGGTGCGATCGATCAACATGCCGAGATAGAGCTCGCGGGCGATGTCGCAACCCTCCTCGACATAGACCCGCTTGACCTCGCGGCCCTCCGGCCCCGTCTGATGGGTCACCAGCTTCCGACCCAGCATCGCGCGCGCCGCAGCTGCGACTTCGTCTTCTGAGCGGGCGAGCTTGACCCCGCCGGCCTTGCCGCGTCCGCCGGCATGGATTTGCGCCTTGACCACCCAGACCTGCCCGCCGAGACGGCGCGCCACCTCGACCGCCTCACCGGCCGAATACGCCACTCCGCCGCGCGGTACCGCGACGCCGAATTTCGCCAGCAGCTCTTTCGCCTGGTATTCGTGGATGTTCATCGGCTCAGCCCAGGATCTTCATGCCCTAGGATCTTCATACCCTTGACGACCTCGATCAGCTCGTGGACCGCGGCGGCCGATTTGTCGAAGGCCGCCTTCTCCTCGCGATCGAGCTCGATCTCGACGATGCGCTCGACGCCGCCGGCGCCGATCACCACCGGCACGCCGACATAGAGGTCCCGCACCCCGTACTGGCCTTCGAGCAACGCCGCGCAAGGCAGCACCCGCTTCTTGTTGCGCAAATAGGCCTCGACCATCGCGATCGCCGAGCTGGCGGGGGCGTAGAACGCCGACCCGGTTTTTAGCAGACCGACGATCTCGGCGCCGCCGTCGCGGGTGCGCTGGACGATCTTGTCGAGCCGGTCCTTGGTCGTCCACCCCATCTTGACGAGGTCGGGCAGCGGGATACCGGCAACCGTGGAGTAGCGCAACAGCGGCACCATCGTGTCGCCGTGGCCGCCCAGCACAAAGGCGCTGACATCTTCGACCGAAACCTTGAGCTCCTCGGCGAGAAAATAACGGAAGCGGGCGCTGTCGAGCACCCCGGCCATGCCGACGACGCGCTGCGCCGGTAGCCCGCAGGCCTCGCGCATGACCCACACCATGACGTCGAGCGGGTTGGTGATCGTGATGACGAAAGCCTCAGGGCAATGCTTCTTGATCGCTGCACCGACCGTGGCGACGATCTTCGCGTTGGTCCCGATCAGATCATCGCGGCTCATCCCCGGCTTGCGCGGAATACCGGCGGTTACGACAACGACATCGGCGCCGGCGATCGCGGCATAGTCGTTGGTGCCTTTGATGACCGCGTCGTAGCCTTCGATCGTCGAACCCTGAACGATGTCGAGCGCCTTCCCTTGCGGCATGCCGTCGACCACGTCGAACAGCACGATGTCGCCGAGTTCCTTGAGCCCGGCGAGCAGCGCGATTGTGCCGCCGACCTGCCCGCCCCCGACCAGCGCGATCTTGTTGCGTGCCATGCCAATGCCTCGTCTCTGAGGGCGCCGATCCCGGGCGCGGAACGGCCCGCGTCTTAGCGCGAATCCGAGGGGTGGGCAAGGCGGGGCGGCCGCCAGCCGTTGCCTCAGCGGTTTTCTCTGAGCGACGGGAAAATACTCGGAAAAATCGTTCCGCAGGCGGTTTTACGGCGCATCCTGCGCCAGCAAGCCGTTGATATTCCGCCAATCGGAAAGGCAATTCCCTACGCGGGCGAACAGAGAATTAATTCGGCCGAACAGGGATCAATATCGGGCCTACCATGGAAGCACCAGGGAACGCCCGAGGCGGGCAAAGTCGTCACGGCGGCCGGCGCGATCAGCAGCGCCGCTCCGCCTTCGGCGCTGCTGTCTGCAATCCGCAGGAGGCGGTGCTAACGTGCTTCGAGGGCCCTTGATAGGAAGGTCTGGCTGCCGTCGGCAAAAGTATGGATCAGGGTTGCGTTCACGTCTGCTCGGATGTCACGGGGATCACCGGTGCCTGACACCTGAAATTCGCAATATGCGTCGGTCGGCGTCGGCGAGACGTCGACGTCGTCAGAGACTTCCGTACCCGGGGTGGCTGGTGCGGCGGGTGCAGAGGACAACGCCAATCCGTTGAGGTCGATAATCGAGATGGCTATCCACACTGTTTTGCGGCTGACATTGACGGCGTCGCAGTGGAAGCCCGTTGCCCTTATCGGAGGCGTGAACAGCGTGGCTGTTTCTCTGTCGCCGTCTGCTTGCGCGAAAGAGATCGCTCCGCTAGCAAAGATCAATCCTGCTGCAGCAAGCAGCGTTCCGCGGCGTTTCATGTTCATCTCCCTTTGTCGGTCGCGAGGATCGCGGCCGATGTCAAAGAGGTTGCAGCCGCCCGGGGAAGAAATCTTTGAGCCGAGCTTGATATTTTCTTGATATCAGCTTGATTTGTCGGTCAGGCGAAGTGCTGTCGATCGGCGGGCGACGGATTCGCAGCGAGGCGGCGGACCATGGTCATTTCTCCGGCAGCCCCGCCTTACGCAGCCCCTCAATAAGACGCTCGGCCATGTTTCCGGGATACGCCGTGTTCTGGCTTACCCACGCCAGCGACAAATTCGGTTGCAGGAGCAGTAGAGTGGCCAATGCCTCGGCTGCCGCTGCCGTATCCCCCGCCATCGCCGCTGCCGCAACCAGCAGCCGGTGAGCCACTAGGTGTTCGGGGGCGCTTTCGATCGCAGCACGCGCCCAAGCCGCGCAATCCGCGTAATGACCGGCGCCAAAATAGGCTGCCGCAAGCGCCTCCGCCGCTCGATGGCCGACTATCCGGTCGTTTGGGCTCAACTGCAACGCGCGCTGGGCGCTTTTGATGGCTTCCGCGCACTCCCCTCGAACGGCGAGGGGCAGACCGAGACAAGCATGCGCCAACGCAAAATTCGGGTTCAGCTCCAGCGCTCGGCGGAACGCTCGCTCCGCCTCCTCATAGCGGCGCGTTCGCCACAGCACCACGCCCTGCGTCATGTGCGCCCAAGGATCCCGCTCGTCGGAAGCAAGCGCGGCCCGCGCTTCGGCGTTCGCCTCCGGCAAAGCGGTCCTGATGTCGCGACGGCCCGCCCCTCGCACGAGCGCCCAGGCGAGCAGACTGTGGGCTTGAGCATAGCCGGGTGCGATCGCGATCGCGCGTCGGCACAGCGCCTCGGCCTGCGTGATGCCAGCGGCGGTGCTCTGCCCTAGAGATGACAACGCCCGGATCACGCACTCCCAGGCATCGAGGCTCTCGGGAAGCTTGCGCTAGCTGCGGAAGTGCTCGGCGGCGTAAAGCTGCGGCTCGATCGCCGCCAGCACCTGCTCGGTGATCTCGTCCTGCAGCGTAAAGACGTCGGCAAGCTCGCGATCGTAGTGCTCGGCCCAGATATGATTGCCGGTCGTGGCGTCAATCAGCTGCGCGCTGATGCGCACCCGCTTGCCGGCCTTGCGCACGCTGCCTTCGAGGACGTAGCGCACGCCGAGCTCGCTCGCGACCTGCTTCACATTGACCGCGCGGTTCTTGAAGGTAAAGGAGCTGTTGCGCGCGATGACAAAGAACCAACGGACTTTTGACAGAGCGGTGGTGATCTCCTCGACCATGCCGTCGGCGAAGTATTCCTGATCGGGATCGCCGCTCAGGTTCTGGAACGGCAGCACCGCGATCGACGGCTTGTCCGGCAGGAGCAGCGCGCCGCCTGGCGGCTCAGCGGTCTGCATCACGCGGCTGGCCGCGACCCGATAGACGCGCACCGGTTGGGCGATGTTCTTGACCTGCTGGTCGCCGAGGTCGGTGAAGATGACCGGAAGCTTGGTGACGACCTGCTCGCGCACTGTACCCGAGACGCAAATCCCGCCGGGCTCGGCGAGCGCTTCGAGGCGAGCGGCGATGTTGACGCCCTCGCCGAACAAATTCTCGCCTTGCACGATGACGTCGCCGATATGCACGCCGATGCGGAAGCGCATTTCCCCGCCTACGGGTCGGACAGCGTTCTCCTTGGCGAGGGCCTTCTGAACCGCGACCGCGCATCGGACGGCGTCGACCGCACTGGCGAAATCAGCAACGACGCTGTCGCCGGCGCCGCCGAAGATCCGCCCGCGAAAGGCGGCGATGCGCTCGTCGAGAATGGCACGACAGACGGTCAACCGGCGCAATGTGCCGACCTCGTCCTGCCCCATCAGACGGCTGTAACCTTCGACATCAGCCGCGAAGATCGCTGCGAGCTTGCGGACCGTGTCTTCTTCCTCGCGCACCGCGCCGACAAAGCGGAATCCTTTGCCGTGCGCTGTGCGAATGAGGCGTTGTTCCTCCCCGCTGTCGTCGATCGCGCTGCGCGCCGCATTGATCCGGGTGCTCAAGGTCGATTCGGATACGATCCGTCCATTCCACACGGCAGCCAGCAGATCGTCCTTGCTGACGACGCGCCCGCGGTTGCGCATCGAGTATTCGAGGAGGTCAAAAACCTGAGGCTGCAGCGCGATTAGCGACCCGTTGCGCCGCAGCTCGCGCCGCGCCGTATCCAACGAGAAATCTTCAAAGGAGTAGAGCAACGTCGTACTCCACTCATAGGCGGGAGGGCGCCCCAGCCCGCGCGTTAACCGAGCCTGACACTCGCGACCATGTCGGTCAAGACAGCTACTTTCGGCGCGGGCGGTTGGCGACGTAGTCCTCGCTCTGCATCTCGATCAACCGCGAGACCGTGCGCTGGAACTCGAAGGAGCCGTCGCCGACGGCGTAGATTTCTTCGGGCAGCACTTCGGCCGAGGCGATCAGCAAGGTGCGCGCCTCGTAGAGCGCGTCGATCAGGATGTTGAAGCGTCGTGCCGCGTCGCGCTGCTCGGGGCCGAGCCGCGGGATCCCTTCGATGATGACGGCGGCGAAACGTTCCGCAAGCGCGAGGTAATCGGCCGCGGCGAGCGGTCTCTCGCAGAGCTCGGCGAAGCCAAACCAGGCGGCCGAGCGTGAAGCGCGCGGCACGACGAGCGAACGCCCTTTGACGGGGAGGGTCGTGATCTCGCCGGGCGCGCCGTCGGTCAGTTCGGCAAAGGCAGCTGCGAGTGCCTCGTGCGCCGGCTGGCCGAGCGGGTGGTGATAGACCGGCTTGCCGACCAGTCGGGCGAGCCGCCAGTCGCGTCCGCTATCGAGCTCGAGTACATAGAGCTTTTCTTTGAGAAGCGCGATGAAAGGAAGAAAGAGCTCGCGCTGCAGGCCGTGTTCGTAAAGCCGGTCCGGTGGAAGATTTGACGTAGCCACGACCACGACCCCGGCGTCGAAGAGGGCGGTAAACAGGCGCCCGAGGATCATCGCGTCGGCGATGTCGTCGACCTGAAACTCGTCAAAGCACAACAGCGCCGCCTCATGGGCGATCTCGGCGGCGACCTTGAGGATAGGCGCATCCGTCCGCGCCCTCCTCTCGCGCTCGATGCGGTCGTGCACTTCGAGCATGAAGGCATGAAAATGAACGCGCCGCTTGCGCAGGCTCCGCGCCGCGGCAAAGAACAGATCCATCAGCATCGATTTGCCGCGCCCGACCGGGCCGCACAAATAGAGCCCGACAGGGACCTGCGCGCTGCCGTTGTCAGAGAGGCCGAAGCGGGCGAGCCAACCACGACGCCCGGTCTCCGGCCGGTAATGTAATAGCGCGCGGTAGAGGCTCTGCAGCCTTTCGACCGCCAGCTGCTGCGCCGGGTCGGGCTGCAGCAGCCCTTTCTGGCGCAGCTCCCGATAGACCGCCATCGGCTCTCCCGTCGGGGAGTATCCGGCATCGGGGCTCGGCACCGGCAGGGGCGCGCGAAAACTTGGAGCCATGGCTGAAGCGGAAGGTTCGGATCAGACGAGGATTGCGCAGGAAGGTGCCAGGGTCTACTTCAGCCGGTGCCGTTCAGCAGTCTTATTGCGATGGGTGAGCGATGAACGAAGACCGCTTCAACATGGATATCCGCAAGTTCCTCAAGGTCGTGGGCGTGACCTCGCAACGCGAGATCGAGACGGCGGTGCGCGATGCGCTCGCCAAGGGACGGCTCGCGGAGAACGCGTTGCTCAAGCCGCGGGTCACCTTGTCGATCCCCGAACTCGGGGTCGAGCACGTCGTCGACGGCGAAATCGGGATGACGTGAGTACCCTTTACCCGCGATCAAAGCTGCGCGATGTCCCTCGCCCCGCTTGCGGGGAGAGGGCAGGGTGAGGGGCGTCTTGGCAACCGCACAGTACCCATAGGTAGATCCGGGAGCTCCCCCTCACCCGGCGTCCGCGCAAAGGCGCGGCTGCCGACCTCTCCCCGCAAGCGGGGCGAGGTGATAGGGCAAGCGCGTCGACGGCCTATTTCGCGGCGGTCACCATGATTTCGACGAGGATCTCCGGGCGCGCCAGATCGGCTTTGACGCAGGCGCGGGCGGGCGGATTCTCGGGATCCACCCAGGCGTTCCACACCGAGTTCATGTCGGCGAACAGCGCCATGTCCTTGATCCACAGATTGGCCGACAGCAGGTTCGACTTGCTGGTCCCCGCCTGGGCCAGGTAGCCGTCGATCTTGTCAAGGATCTGCCTGGTCTGTCCCTTGATGTCCTGGGTCGCATCGCTGGCGGTCAAGCCGGCGAGGTAGACCGTATTGTCGCGCACGACGCAGCGGCTCATCCGTGGGCCGGGCGGCTGGGTCAAATCGAAGCGGCTGATGGCCATCGCTGGTCTCCCTGATTTCGAGAACGATCGAGTGTGCCGCGGCGGAGCGGGGAAGGGAAGCGTTCAGCCGCCGGTCGGCGGCTCCACGTAGTTGACGATCCGTTTGCCCGAGGCGTGGATGCCGAAGGTGACGAGCGGCTGGTCGCCAACCGTGCGAAATCCATGCACCCGGTTCGCCGGGAATGCGATCGAGACGCCGGATTCGAGAGCGACGACACCTTCCTCGCCCGCGAGCCAGGCCTCGCCACGGCCCTCGAGCACGGTCAGCACCTCGGCATAGGGGTGCGAGTGGAGCGGCGTCTGGTAGCCCGGCGGGGAAGTCTGAATGCCGGTGCGGATCGGCAGTCCGGCGCCGGTGTCGTCGCCGATGATCGGCTGATAGGTCGCACCGCCCGCGAAGGCTACGGTGGGCCGCTCGGCGTGGCGAATGACGGTCAGCTCATCGGGCATCGGTTTCCTCCGAGGTGAGGTCGGCAAGACAGCGAAACGAGGCTATCACGCTTTTGGGCTGTCTGCCGACGCAAAACGGCGAAAGCGCCAGGAGGCTCCTAGGGACCCGCCGCTGCCGTGGCGAGAGACATCAAAAGGGCAAAATAGGTCGTCGCGTGATGCTCGAACAGCGCATCGTGGCATTCAGCCCCTGCACAGGGCGTCCCCTCGAGGGGGAAATCCGTACCGGCATTGACGTAATCGAGCGACGCCGTGAAATCCGCTGCGAATGGAACCGCGAGCAGCGCGCCTGGGCCACCGGCGGCGGCCGCTGCCGCGGGTTTCGTTTGGGCCACCGCAACAGCCATCTGCTGGAAGTGCGATCTCGTGTGAAGCTCGATCAGAGCGTGGACCTCGGCGAGAGACTTGGTGATCAAGGTGATCAGCAATGTCGGAGAAGCAAAAACGGTCAACGGATTAGGCTTGTCGATGTCCTCCGGGGATTGCAAGGTAAACGGCACCTCGGGTACCCAATCCAAAGTATTGGTGACGCGAAAGGCCATGGCCGGATCGCAAAACAGCGACTCGAAATCCTCGGCATAATGGACGTTGCCGGGCTTCGGCTGCGCATAGACATAGGTCTTGAAGGAGCAATTTTGGGGTGCGCCGCCGCTGTAATGGAAATAGGAGCGGAGCAACGTCGCCATGGCGGCACCTTGGCTATGCCCGGTGATGAAAACGTCGCTTCCCTCCGGGATCTGATTGCCGAGTCGGGTGATCATTCCGTTAGCGGGATCATTGAGAACCAGTAACGTTGCCAATGCAAAGCCGAGATGAACCCCCGCGCTTTGATCGGCGGCGAACCGATAGTCGTGGCCTATGCCGCTGACGGTGAGGGTTCCTTCAGCTTTGATCATCAGCGCAATAAGATCCTCGATGATACTGCCGGCTGCTGCAACGGTTCCGCGTATGGCGATCGCAAACGGCCCCTGGCCCTTCCTTCGCCAAAGTTGCCATTTGTTGTCGAACGGGCCCATTACCGGCGAATCAAACACGAGATCCCACGTGTTTCTCGGATCGGGGATGGGTGGTTGCGGTCCGTCCGTCTCGACGAACGCGCAAAGCCCTAGGAGGTCGGTCGCCTCCTGCAGAGAGAATCCTGAGGTCATTGCCATGGCAGCTTTTTCCCCTCTTACGCGCGACCCGCGTACTCTTTTGAAACCGCGCCTACCTCGTCGGTGGACGGGTCGGCGTTGTCGTTAATAGACTGCGATCGTCGAGGATGACCCTGGCGCGAGGAAAGGTCGACCGGATCTTACCAGAAATCGAACACTGCATAACTGCGTCATCGTCGAGGAGGCAAAGCTGCTCGCCATCGGCGAGGTTGTCGAGGGGAGGCAGTTCGACCGCGGCTATCTGGCCAATATTTTGTCGTCAGTAATTCGTTTGGCGCCTCATCGTATTGGG
>Ga0306923_10002040_pt1 | contig 18290 bp, 15 predicted proteins | sample sta12Can44000108_FD_203841 | JGI IMG/M metagenome (GOLD analysis project Ga0306923, IMG submission 203841) | Lab enrichment of tropical soil microbial communities from Luquillo Experimental Forest, Puerto Rico - statanox.12C.anox.44.000.108 (v2)... | ecosystem: Environmental > Terrestrial >... | reverse complement strand
TGGACATCACGTAGTCCGCGGCGGCGGGGTCCCGCTCGATGTCGATCTCGGCGACCTCAATCCCCTCCCGCGCGAGCTGGCCCTTGAGCCGACGGCAGAAGCCGCACCACGGCGTGGTGTACATCGTTACGCGCTGTGACACCCGCGCCTCCTGTCCTCCTCCACAGTAGTTCCGCAGATGCAACACCGCGCCCTGCTTCGTGCTTCCCCGCATGTCGGACGGATGCGCGAGGATGTCAGCGGTGAAGGAGGTGCGCGGTGGACGACGGTCCCGAGGCGGTGCTCGCCGCGCTCGATCCCGAGCAGCGTGAGGTGGCGCTCGCCACTCGCGGCCCGGTGTGCGTGATCGCCGGGGCCGGGACCGGCAAGACCCGCGCGATCGCCCACCGGGTCGCCTACGCCGTCAGGACCGGCGTGATGAACCCCGGTCATGTGCTCGCGGTCACCTTCACCACCCGAGCCGCGGGCGAGTTGCGCGGCCGGCTGCGCCAGCTCGACGGGCCGGGTGGCTCGGGGCTTGGCCGGGTGGCGGCGCGCACGTTCCATTCGGCGGCGCTGCGGCAGCTTGTCCACTTCTGGCCGGTGACGGTCGGCGGCCGGCCCCCGGCCGTGCTCGATTCGAAGGTTTCCCTGCTGGCCGAGGCGGCACGGTCGGCGCGGGTTCCCGCGACCGGAGCGGAACTGCGCGACCTGGCCACCGAGGTCGAATGGGCCAAGGTGCTGCAGGTGCGCCCGGAGGACTATGCTGCCGCGGCGGCGCGTCACGGCCGGACCCCGCCGGTGGCCCACGAGGCGGCCGGCCGGGTGTTCGCCGCGTACGAGAACCTGCGCCGGGACCGGCACCTGGTCGATTTCGAGTCCGTGCTTGAGCTCACCGCGGCGATCCTGGCCGAGCATCCGGCGGCGGCCGCCGAGGTGCGCGACCGTTACCGGTACTTCGTGGTGGACGAGTTCCAGGACGTCAACCCGCTGCAGAAGCTGCTGCTCGACGTGTGGGCCGGTGACCGGGACGACGTGTGCGTGGTCGGTGACCCGCGGCAGACGATCTACTCCTTCACCGGGGCCACGTCCGGGTACCTGACCGGTTTCGCGGCGGAGTACCCGCACGCCACCGTGGTGCGGCTGGTGCGCAACTACCGGTCCACGCCCGAGGTGGTCGATTGCGCCAACCGGCTGGCGCGGGGCCGGGGCGGCCGGGGGAGAGGCGGCTGGGCCGGCGCCGGCCGGGGCGAGGGTGGCCCGCCGCTTGTCGCACAGCGGGCCAGCGGGCCGCCGGCGGCGTTCACCGAGTATGACGACGAGGCCGCGGAGGCGGCGGCGGTCGCGGCCAGGGCAAGGCAGTGGATGGACGCGGGCGTGCCACCGCGCGACATGGCCGTCCTGGTCCGGATCAACGCCCAGACCGAACGGTTCGAGCGGGCGTTCGCCGACGCCGGGGTGCCCTGCCAGGTGCGCGGCGCGGAGCGGTTCTTCGACCGGGCCGAGGTGCGCCAGGCGACCGGGCTGCTGCGGGCCGCCGCCAAGAGCGCCCGCATCCCGGACGAATCGGGAGGATCGGGGGCAGCGAGCCCGGACGAGTCCGTGGTCGCCGAGGTGCGGCACATTCTCGCCGGGATCGGGCTGACCATCCAGCCGCCAGTGGGGCGTGGCGCCGCCAGGGACCGCTGGGAGTCACTGGCCGCGGTGGCCCAGCTTGCCGAGGACCATTGCGCGGCCAGCCCGGGTGCGAGCCTCGCCGGCGTGGTCGCCGAGCTTGCCCGCCGGGCCGCGGCCGACCGCGCCCCGCAGGTCGAGGGGGTGACGGTGGCGTCGCTGCACGCGGCCAAGGGCCTGGAATGGGACGTGGTCTTCCTGCCCGGGCTGACCGAGGGCAACCTGCCCATCGTGCACGCGGACAGCGACGAAGCGGTCGACGAGGAACGGCGGTTGCTGTACGTCGGGGTGACCCGGGCGCGGCAGCAGGTCCTGCTGTCCTGGCCGCTGGCACGGCTGCCCGGCGGCCGGCGTAACCGCACGCCGTCCCGGTTCCTCGACGGGCTCCGGCCCGGGTGGCGGGAGGCCAGGGCCGCCCGTGCGAAGCCGGCCGCCAGCCATTACCAATTCGCCGACGCCGATCCCGCGCTGGTCGAGGCGCTGCGGGAGTGGCGCCGCGGGGTCGCCAGGGACGCCGGGGTGCCCGCATACGTGGTGTTCGGCGACGAGACGCTCAGGAACATCGCGGCGCAGCGGCCCGACAGCATCCAGGGGCTTTCCCGCATCCCCGGTCTCGGGCCTGGCAGGCTGGACCGGTACGGTGCCGCGGTATTGGCTCTGTGCGCGACGACGCCGCCGCGCACCGGCGCGGACGAGAAGAAAGCAGGGTCCCGGGCATGAGGACTGCGGCGGGCCAGCGGTGAGCGACACTCTGGGCAAGTTGCTCGATCTGCTCGACCTGGAGCAGATCGAACTGGATATCTTCCGCGGGCGCAGCCCCGACGATCGCCGGCAGCGGGTGTTCGGCGGGCAGGTGGCCGGGCAGGCCCTGATCGCCGCGGGCCGGACTGTGCCCAGTGACCGGCCGGTGCACTCGCTGCACGCGTACTTCATCCGCCCCGGCGACCCGTCGGTGCCGCTGGTCTACATCGTGGACCGGGTGCGGGACGGGCGGTCGTTCACCACCCGGCGGGTGTCCGCCATCCAGCACGGCAAGGTCATCTTCACCCTGTCCGCGTCGTTCCATCACCCCGAGCCCGGGCCGGACCACGCCGTCGCCATGCCGGAGGTGCCGCTGCCGGAGACCGTGCCGACGCACCCGGAACGGCTGGAGAAGGCGTGGGGCCCCGAGGCCGCGAAGTACTTCAGGGACAACCCGATCGACCTGCGCGTCGTCGGGCCGCTGTCCGTCGAGGCGCAACGTGACCCGTCGCTGCGCACCGACCACAACCTGGTCTGGCTGCGCGCCGACGGTGACATGCCCGACGACCCACTCCTGCACGTCTGCCTGATGACCTACGCCTCGGACATGACGCTGCTGGACTCGATCCTGCTGCGGCACGGCCTGTCCTGGGCGGACGGCAGCACCACCGGGGCGAGCCTGGACCACGCGATGTGGTTCCACCGCCCGTTCCGCGCCGACCGGTGGCTGCTCTACTCGCAGGAGTCCCCGTCCGCGGCGGGCGCCCGCGGCCTGGCCAGGGGCCAGGTGTTCCAGGACGGCCGGCTGGTGGTGTCGGTGGTGCAGGAAGGCCTCATCCGCAGCACCCCCAAGCCGTCCTGACCCAGTGCAGCCCGCTGTCGCCGGTGGCCCAGATGTCCCGTGCGTCGCTGATCCAGCGGCCCACCCTGGCGTCCTCGAATCCGAGGAACGCCGATCCCGGTGCCCTGGAATCGAGCTGCGCTGTGCCGGTGACGCGGGTGGACCAGTGCAGGCCGCCGTCAGTGGAGGCCAGCAATTCGTAGCGGAACGGGCCCTCGCCGGTCTCCCCGCCCGTGGCCAGCACGAGGTGCGCTCCGTTGGCCGCGGCGATCAGGTCTAGGTGATCCCTGGTCCCACCGGGGACCGGGCGCGGCGGTCCCCACGACGAGCCGTTGTCGGCCGAGGTGCGGACGAACGTGGTGCCGGTGCCGCTGCGCGGTGGGCACAGCACGGCGGCGAACCCGCCGGGCGCGGCGGCCATGCCGCTGGTGTCGTGCTCATCCAGGCCGGCGCCGGGGCACGGGTCGGCCAGCCACTGCCAGGTGGCCCCGCCATCGGTGGAGTGCAGGATCGCCGTATGGGCCTGGCCCGCGCCGCCCGCAACGTGGCCGTACAGCAAGACGTAGAGGACCGAGGCGCCCTGCCGGACCAGTTGGGCGGCGACGCTACCCGCGTCGGCAGCCGCTGGGATGCGCAGGACGGTGTGCCAGGCAGACGATCCGGCGGTGGTTTCCTGCATCGTCCTGTCGCACGGGCCTGGACAGCCGGTGTGGTCGTACACGACCCGGACCACCGTGCCGGCCGACGGCTCCAGTGCCTCCACCGGGCGGCCCGGCACCCGTCGCCAGCTGCGGCCGCCGTCGCTGGTCTGGAACAGGGCGGGCCCGAACAGGTAGCCCACCGTGGCGGTGGCGAACCTGACCTGACTGACACAGCCAAGCCGGGCGCAGCCGGCCGTGCCGTTCGGGCCGACCCAGCCCGGTAGCGCGGGCAGCGCCGTCCAGGTCCGCCCGCCGTCGATGGTGGTGGCCAGCCGCGGGCACAGTTCCCGGCCGCACGGCGCGGCGGCGAGGGCCCAGCCGTGCCGGTCGCTGACCCAGGTCAGGTCCATCAGGAACGAGTCACCCAGCGGGGATCCGGCCAGTGCGCCGGCCGGGCCGGCCGCGGCGCTCGCACGGGTTCCGGCCCCCGCCGGTGCCGGGGTGCGATGGGTCTCGCCGGGCGCCCGGGTGCCGCAAGCCACCGCACAGATCGTCACGGCCACCGCGGCCAGCAGGCACCATGCGCGCTTCATATACCGGAGACGGCGCAGCCCTCAGCGAAGTTGGAATCCGCCTCGCCCGCGATGCCAGGCAAGTGCCGTAGAGGTTGCGTAGCACTTGATAGCACTTGGTGCTACATAGTGGTACGCTCGTTACGTGAGCGTTCAGCCGGAGATCACCCAGCGGGATCTGCGGACCAGGTCCAAAGAGATCATGGACGCGGTTGAGCACGGGCAGGCATTCACGGTGACCCGGGACGGGCATCGCATCGGTGAGTTGATTCCCCTCCGCCGGCGGTGCCGCTTCGTTCCGAGGCAGGAGTTCTCGGCGATGTCACGGACCGCCGCCACGGTGGATGTCGATGCGTTCCGCGGGGATCAGGAACTGTCGGCGGACCACCACCTTGCCGATCCCTATGCCGGCTGATCGCCCGGCCCAGGAATCGTCTGCTGCCGGAACCCGCCAGCGTCCATCCCAGGGAATGCTCGACACCAACATCCTGATCATGCGACGGTTTGTGAACCCCGATGAGCTGCCGGACGAGATGGCTATCAGCGCGATCACTCTTGCCGAGCTGTCGGCTGGCCCGCACCAGGTGCGGCCCGATCGCGAACAGGCCGAATATGACGAGCACGCCGAACGTGGCAGGCGGCTCGACGTTCTTCAGCGAGTCGAGCACGAGTTCGATCCAGTCCCGTTCGACTCCGAGGCTGCCAGGGCATACGGCCAGGTAACCGCGGCGGTGATCGGCGCTGGCCGTAGCCCGCGGCTTAGGACGGCCGACCTGATGATCGCTTCGACCGCGATTGCGGCGGGATTGCCGCTCTACACAACAAATCCGGATGACTTCGCTGGGCTCGATGAGCTGCTGATGGTGGTCCCGGTCACCTGCCCGCGGGTGCACCGGGAGCGTGTCCGCCCGTGACGATGTCGGCGCGGCATGTATCAGCGGGGGACCGGCGGCGCTCCTTATAGACGTCAGCATGGTAAGGCCGGGATTTCCTGGCGGGACAAAAACATGGCGAAAAACCAGTTGCCCCGTTGGCCTGCGACTTCGTAGGCTGCCTCCATGTCCAATGAGTGGGCCCACGACGCTGCGTGGAAGGAGGTGCCCACGGTGAACATCACACCGGCCGGCTTCGCCGTCGCGAGTTCTGCTGCGCGCGGAGTCATTGCCGTCGCGGGCACGCATCCACGTCCACGGGGCGAAGTGTGCGCTCAGCTCCTCCAGGACGGCAGCGGCTTCACGGCCGCGTGCACCGCCTTCCCCGGCGATGTCGTGGTCAAGCGGCCGCAGACGCAGCTCCAGAAGTACCCGTTCATGACCCACGGTGCCGCCACCAACGGCGCCAAGCTGGGTCCGCATAGGGCTTGGGATCCGGTCTAGAAAGACCGGCCTCGATCCCCTAGGCCGCGGACCCGACAGGGTCCGCGGCCTTAGTTATGCCCGGGCCGCCGAATCAGCCGAGTGGAACACACGACGAGCAGATCGACGAGGACGAGAGGGGAACGGACATGTACTGGCCCGGCACCACCGCCGCGGGGGGCGCGGCGGGGTTCGAGGCAGCGCTCGCATTGCGGGTGACGAAGCAAGAGACGGAGCCGGTGGCGTCGCCGCCGGTGACCTCCAGGCCGGTAGGGCAGGCTCTCCCCGGCACCCAGGTGCCCGTGGCGCCCGCTGCCCGTGACCTGCCCTGCATGGAGGACCCGGATCTGTTCTTCGCCGAGTCGCCAGCCGATGTTGAGACCGCCAAGGCCCTGTGCCGAGGGTGCCCAATCAGGATCGCGTGCTTCGCCGGCGCCGTAGCGCGCCGTGAGCCGTGGGGAGTCTGGGGCGGAGAACTCTTCCTGCGCGGAGAGGTCATCCCGCGCAAGCGCCCCCGGGGGCGCCCACGCAAGACCGACGTCGCGGCCTGAGGCCGTGGTCGGCCGCGGCCGGCCACGGCCGCCCGGCCCACCAGCGGAACCAATGGCGAGAGACCGACAAGAGCAGAACTGGCTACCAAGTGAACCGGCTACGAGCACACGAAGGGAGGTAAGCCATGTACGCCCACACCCGGCTGGCGGCGGAACATCAACGTGACCTCCTGGCCCGGGCACACGCACAGCGGCAGGGATATCGCGTCCTCGCGCTCCGGAAGGCGGCCCGCCGGGCCGCGCGCGCGGAACGTCGCCTGGTCGCAGCCCAGACCGGCGTCCTGCGAGCCCGCAGTCAACTCGCGGCCTGACCGCACACAGGGAGTTCCGGGGGCCATCCCCCGGACTAGCTGAATGACTTCGATGATGGGCCGGTACCGGTGATCCCGGGGCCGGCCCATCGCTCTGCCATGGGAAAACGACGTTCGCCTCAGGGGCTGGTGATCGTCAGTTTTGGGTGCACCGGGAACGCGCCGCGGTGGCGCCCAGGATGGCCGCGAGCACCGCGGCGGAGCCAGCGACCAGGGGACGTGCGTAACGCATGAATCCGTGGCCTCCTCGCGCAGGCCGCCGGCCGCGCTAGGCGCGCGGGGCGAGGGCGTCGGACAGGCGCTCGTCGTAGCCCGGGCCGTCCGGATCGCCGTCCGGGCCGGCCCCGTTGGTGTCCCCGTACCCCGGCAGCCACTTGATCATTTCGGCCCGGAACGGGCCCTCCGCCTCCAGTTGGCAGAGCACGCCGGTGCCGGCCGTGGACACCCGGTGGATCAGGACGTAGGAGGGCGGCAGGTTGAGCCGCCGGCTCATGTTGGCCGCGCGCGGGTCGGTGACCCGTTGCGCCTCGCCGCGCAGCCAGTCACGGCTGAACTTGAAGCGGTCCTGGCGGGACGGTTCGGCCATCGGGGCCAGGAACGAGCGCAGCGCCTCCATGTCCACGTTCACGCTGTCGCGCAGGAAGCCCTGCTGGCGCAGTTCCTGCTCGGCCGGCGTAAGGTCCGCGCCGTCGTGGACCATGCGCACCAGGCGCCCGATGAACGGGGGCATGCCCCCGGGCAGCCGGTCCACCGCACCGAAGTCCAGCACGCCCAGCCGCCCGTCGGCCAGCATGCGGAAATTGCCCGGATGCGGGTCGGCATGCAGCATCCCGACCCGGGCCGGGCCGGAGAACAGGAACCGGACGAACAGCAGCCCCATCCGGTCCCGCTCGTCCTGAGAGCCGTCACTGATGATCTTCGACAGCGGGACCCCGTCCATCCACTCCGAGATCAGCACGTGGCCGGTGGCCGCCACGATGTGCGGCGCGGAGATGTCGGGATCGCCGGTGTAGGCGTCGGCGAAGGCCTGCTGTGCCTGGGCCTCGAGCTCGTAGTCGAGTTCTTCCGACATCCGGGTGCGCAGCTCGTCGAGCAGGGGCCGCACCTCCAGGCCGGGCATCAGCACGGAGAACAGCCGGGCAGCCCGGCTGAGCTGGGTGAAGTCGCTGAGCAGGGCGTTGCCCGCGCCCGGGTACTGGATCTTCACAGCCACCTGGCGGCCGTCCTGCCAGATGGCCTGGTGGACCTGGCCGATCGACGCGGCCGCGGCCGGCTTGTCGTCGAACTCGATGAACTGGTCGCGCCAGTCCGGCCCCAGGTCCTCGGCCAGCACCCGGTGCACGGTGCGAGCGGGCAGTGGCGGCGCGGATTCCTGGAGCCTGGTGAGCGTCGCCCGGTACGGCCCGGCGAGCTCCGGCGGCAGCGCGGCCTCGAAGATGGACAGCGCCTGGCCGAACTTCATCGCGCCGCCCTTGAGCTCCCCCAGAACCCGGAAGATCTGGTCGGCCGTCCGCTGCTGGATCTCGGTCGCGACCAGTTCGGCGGGACGCCCGCCGATCCGCTTTCCGAGCCCAAGCGCGGTCCGGCCGGCCAGCCCAACGGGCAAGGTCGCCAGTTTGGCGGTGCGCGTGAAAGCGCGCAGGGGGAAATCGCTCACGCTATCCATTGTCGGTCAGCCTGCAAGATGGGCGCCACCACCCGTCATGGGTGATACATCTGTGGCGCCTGTGTGCCGCTGAGTCCTACGGGCGCCGGAGCCTTCGGCCGCGCCAGGTTAAGCCCGGCGCAGGCAGCCGCATTGGGGGTGGGGCTGCCAGGTGCGGCGGCGCCACTGCCAGCCGGGCAGCACCAGTTCTAGCGTGCCGTTGGTCACCGCGGCCGCCCCGGCGCCCTGATCCAGGAACGCCAGGGCCTGCGCGGCGGCCTGGGCGGCCACCATCGTGGCCAGCACGGTGTCGCAGGCCAGCGGATCGGCGGCCGGCTGGCCGGCCAGCTGGGCGAGGATCAGTGGCCAGGCCGGATCGCGCTCGGTGCGGGCCAGGTCGAGGCAGCGCAGGCAGGCCGAGCGGCCGGGCAGGACCAGTGGGCCCACCACGCCGATCGCCTCGCTCGCGGACGCGGCCAGGTGCGGCACCCCGTGGCTGAGCAGTACGCCGGGGAGTTCGCGCCCGTGGCTGTCGGCCAGGATGACCAGGTCAGAGCGCCGTCGCGACCGCGGGCCAGTCACGGGGCCAGCCCGGCCGGTCGCGGTGCCCGGACCGCCGGCTTCGGGGCCAGGCTGGCCGGGCGGCGGGGGAGTGGCGGGCCCGGCCGGGCCGGGGGGCGGCGCGGCGGGGCCCGTGGACAGCACAAGGCCCACGCCCGCGGCGGACAGCAGCCCGGCGATCCCTAAGCCGGCCCGGCTCGCGCCGTGCACCCGCACCCGGGCCGCCCGGCGCCGGGCCAGGGTGCCTGCGCCGCCGTCGGCGTCCCGGTGGGCCAGCGACGTGGTGGCCAGTTCGGGCGCGAGCCGGGCCCGCGTCCCGGCGGGGAGCGCCCCGTAACCGCCGGCCGGGCCATCGTCCAGCGCCCCGGCCGCGGCCAGCAGGGTGAGGACCCGGTCCGCGGCAGCGGTGTCCATGCCGAGATCTCCGGCCGCGGCGAGCACCTGATGCCGGTCCCGGCTGCCGTCGAGCAGGCGCAGCAGGCCGGCGGCACCCCGCATCCCGGTCAGCGCGATGGCCCGCCGCGGGTCGATTCCGATCTGCACCGTGTCCCGGTTCCGCCATACTGTCTCCAGGCCCGGTTTCAGCGCTGGTCTCATAGGAGAATGCTCGCGCGGCGGTATGACAGTCACACGGGCCGTCGTAGCGCAATAAAAAGGGGCATCCATTCCGGGAAACCGAAATACTGCCCTGTATGCCGAGCCCCCGGGCAGGGAACCGGGCGGTCGCGCCAGCGGTTCCCACGGGCAGGTAGTCCCCCTTCCCCGAAGCGACTACGGCCCGTGCCCGGGGACTCATCTCGGCCGAGACTAGGCACGACGTGCGGCGTGGTCAACCCCGGCCGGTGGACAGAGTTGTGGACAACATGGGGAACGGCCGGCCGGTTGTTGTGGACACTCGTGGGAAAAGCCTGTGAATTACAGGATTGACGCCGCCGAAACTGCCCGATGCGCTGCCCGGCCGTTACCCACCGGTTGTGGACAACGATTATTTCGCGCCGTTGCCCGGCGAATCGTCCTCGTCCGGAGCGCCTTCCGCGCCGTCCGGGCCGGGCGCGCCTTCGGTACCGGGCGTGCCCGCGGACCCGGCCTCGAGCTCGGACATGTCGAGCTCGTTCTTTCCGGAAATGAAGCCGTCCGGGTCGTCAAAGTCCTCCGCGGTGGGCAGGAGGTCGGGGTGGGCCCACACCGCGTCCCTGCCCTCCACGCCGCGCGCCTCCGTCAGGCCCCGCCAGATCGCGGCGGCCTCCCGCGACCGGCGCGGCCGCAGTTCCAGGCCGACCAGCGTGGCGAAGGTGTGCTCGGCCGGGCCGCCCGTAGCCCGGCGGCGCCTGACCGCCTCGCCCAGCGCCCCCGCCTGCGGCAGCCGGTCCCGCGCCGCGGCGTCGACCACCGTGTCAACCCAGCCCTCGACCAGCGCGAGCGCGGTCTCAAGCCGGGTCAGCGCCGCCTTCTGCTGCGGCGTGTCCTCCGGCTGGAACAGCGACGCGCCGGACAGCGCCTCCTGGATGGCTTCGGGGTTCGACGGGTCGATCTGCGGCATGGCATTGCGCAGCTGCGCCGCGTCCATCGTGATGCCCCGGGCGTAGTCCTCCACCGCGCCGAGCAGGTGCGCCCGCAGCCACGGCACGTGCGCGAACAGCCGGTGGTGTGCCGCCTCCCGCAGCGCGAGGTACAGCCTGACCTGATCCGGGTCCACCGACAGGCCCTCACCGAACGCGGCCACGCCGGCCGGCAGCAGGGCCGCGGTCCCTTCCGGGCCGAGCGGCAGCCCGATATCGGTGGAGCTGACCACCTCGCGGGCCAGCGCGCCCACCGCCTGCCCGGTCTGGCTGCCGACCATCATCCCGCCGATGCGGCGCATCATCCCGCCGAGCCCGGACAGGCCACCGCTGATCGCCTTGAAGGCCTCGCCGAGTTCCGGGGGCAGGCCGGACCCCAGCTCCGAGGGATCCTCGGCGAGCATGCCGCCCATCGCGTCCACGGCACGGTCGGCGATCGGGTCACACAGTTTGGACCAGACCGGCAGCGTGGCCTCCACCCACTCCGACCGGCTCCAGGCCTGGGCGAGGCGCACGCCGGTGGCGAAACTGGTGGTCTCGTCCAGCCACAGTTCCGCGAGCCGGAGCGCGTCCACGATCTTCTGGCGGTCGACGTCAAGCACGCTCGGGTCGCCCTCGGCGGCCACCGCGTGCCGTGCCACGTTCTTGGCCAGGTCCCAGTTCACCGGGCCGCCCTGCCAGGACATCAGGTCTGCGAACTGCCGCAATGCGTCGGCGAACTGCTGCGGGTCGCCGAGTGGGCCGAGCGGTCCCGCCCCGCCCGTTTCGTCCGGCGGGCCGCCGGAGGAGCCGGATCCAGACCCGGATCCGGACGAGCCAGAACCGGACCGCCCACCGCCCGGCGGGCCGAAGCCGAAGGGACGATCAGCCATTGGCGTGGCCTCTCAGGCAGGATGGAAGGATCACACCAGCCACGTTATCCCGGGAGTAGCACACCTTGAGCACCGCACAGGCGCCGGTTCGCCAGGGGCGGACGTCTCCGGCCGTAGCCGTCACCGGCGCCGCGCATGGGCTGGGGCACGCGCTCACGGCCCGTCTGGCGGGCTCGGAGCGGGTGCGCAAGGTCATCGCCATCGACGAGCAGCGCGGTGACGTCTCGGGCGTGATCTGGCGCCTGGCCGACGTGCGCGACCCGGCGCTGGCTGGCCGCCTCGCCGACGTGGACGTCCTCGTCCACACCGACATCGACACCTCCGTCGACGCGGAGTACCGGGCCAGGCGCGCCGCCAACGTGCGGGCCGCGCAGACCGTGCTGACCGCGGCCGCGGCCGGCCAAGTGGGCCGGGTGATCCTGGTGACCAGCGCCATGGTCTACGGCGCCCGGCCGGACAACCCGGTCCCGCTCGAGGAAACCGCGCCGCTGGGCGCCGACCCGGACGGCAGCGTGGCCGGGGACCTGCTGGAGATCGAGCACCTGGCGCGCCGCTCGCCCCGGGTCCACCCGGGCTTGTCGGTGACCGTGGTGCGCCCGGCGGCGCTGGTGGACGGCTCCGCCGATTCCCTGGCCGCCAGGCATTTCGAGTCCGCGCGGCTGCTCACGGTGAAGGGCGCCTCGCCGCGCTGGCAGTTCTGCCACATCGACGACCTCATCAGCGCGCTCGAACTGGCCATCGCCGGCGAGGTGGCCGGGTCCTTCGCCGTGGGCTGCGACGGGTGGCTGGAACAGGACGAGGTGGAGCGGATCAGCGGGCTGCGCCGGATCGAGCTGCCGGCCGGCCTGACGTTCGGCACCGCCCAGCGGCTGCACCGGGTGGGCATCAACCCGGCGCCGGTGAACGACCTGCACTACCTGGTCTATCCCTGGGTGGTGGACTGCCAGGTGCTGCGCGCGGCCGGCTGGCGTCCCGGCTGGGACAACGCCGCGGTGCTCGAGGCGCTGATGGAGGCCAGGGCCGGGCATCGCGCGGCCGGGCGCAGGCTGCCCAGCAAGGAGGTGACCATCACCGCGGCCGCCGGGACGGTCGCCGTGATCGGCACCGCGGCGGTGGTGCGCGCGGCCCGCCGCCGCATGAGAGGTTCCTGAGCCAGGTACGGTGACTGGCGTGGAAGTGATCCGGCTCGCCGAACTGCGCGAGGACCCGCTGTCGGTGGACGAGTTGCGCGCCGCGGTCAGCGATCCCCGCGCGGGCGGCATCGCCTTGTTCGCCGGCGCGGTCAGGGAATCCGACCGCGGCCGCGACGTGACCCGGCTCTCCTACAGCGCGCACCCGACCGCGGCGGCCGAGCTGCGCCAGGTCGCCGAGAAGGTCGCCGCCGACTTCGAAGTCGTCGCGCTGGCCGCGGTGCACCGCACCGGTGACCTGGAGATCGGGGACCTCGCCGTGGTCGTCGCCGCCTCCTGCGCGCACCGCGCGGAGGCGTTCGAGGCATGCCACGTGCTGATCGACCGGCTCAAGCACGAGGTGCCCATCTGGAAGCGCCAGTGGTTCCGCGACGGCTCCAGCGAGTGGGTCGGCGGTGCCTAGGCAGGCACCTGCGACCCGTCGCCAGCTCACCCTGCTGATCGCCACGGCCGCGATCGCCGCCGCCGTGGTGGTGGCCGCCCTGCTGCCGGTGCCCTACGTCATCCTGAGCCCTGGCCCGACGCTCAACACGCTCGGCACCCAGTCCGGCAAGCCCCTGATCGTGATCTCCGGGCACCACACCTATCCCACGAGCGGGCATCTCAACATGGTCACGGTGTCCTACCAGGGCGGGCCCTCGAACGGCTTCAACCTGTTCACGGCGTTGCAGGCCTGGCTCTCGCCGCACGAGGCGGTGGTGCCGGAGTCCGAACTGTTCGGCACGGACCTGACCCAGCAGCAGGTGACCCGCCAGGACACCCAGCAGATGGCCAGCTCCCAGCAGCTCGCCCAGGCGGCCGCGCTGTGCCAGCTCGGCATCCCGTTCACCGTCCTGGACACGGTCGCCCAGATCGAGCCGGGCGCGCCCGCGGCCGGTGTGCTCAAAGCCGGCGACGTCATCACCGCGGTGGACGGCAAGAAGCTGACCTGCCGGGCCGACGCTGGCACGATGATCCGCGCCCGCAAGCCAGGCGCCCCGGTCGAGCTGACCGTCGACCGGCACGGGACCACCCATCAGTTCCGGATGAAGACCGCCAACGTCAAGGGCAACGCGGTGGTCGGCGTCGCCGTGAACGAGAACTACAAATTCCCGTTCCAGGTCAAGATCAACATCGGCAACATCGGCGGCCCGAGCGCGGGCCTGATGTTCGCGCTCGGGATCATGGACAAGCTGACCCCCCATGGCCTGACCGGCGGCCGGTTCATCGCCGGAACCGGGGAGATCTCCGCCAACGGCGCTGTCAGCCCGATCGGCGGCATACAGCAGAAGATGGCCGGCGCCCGTGCGGCCGGCGCGACCGTCTTCCTGACGCCGGCGGCCAACTGCCCGGACACCGCCGGGGCCGTTCCGCAGGGGATGCGCTTGATCAAGGTGTCCACGCTCGGGGGCGCGGTCCGCGCCCTCAAGGCCCTGCAGTCCGGCGGCAGCGTCCCGTCCTGCTAGCGGCAGCGGCCGCCCTGCTGGCTCCCTGCCGGCGCCGGCGTGCCGTTCTTTGCCGACGCCGGCGTGCCGTCCCGCAAGAACCGGCGTGCCGCCGGGCGGCGCCTGAATACCGCTTGCGCTGAACCTCCAGCTAGCCTTCAGAAACGGATTCCGATGATCGCGGTAGATTGGCGGCTCATAGACGTCTCGCCGCGCCTCAGGCACACTTGACGTGGCCGCGGGCACATCTGACGTGAGGGAGACCGGATGAGCTTCCGGCCGTCCGCGGCCGACCGGCCGCCGGGCCGCCAGGCGTTGCGCCTGCCGCGCTGGCCCCGTTACCTGGTGCCGGTCGTGGGCGGGCTGATCGCCCTCGGCGTGCTGATCACGATCATCGCCGGGGTGTGGACCGACTGGCTCTGGTACCGCTCGGTGGATTACGGGTCGGTCTTCGGCGTGACCTACGGGACCAGGTGGGCCCTGTTCTTCGTGGTCGGGATCTTCATGGCGGCGACGATCGGCCTCAACGCCGTGCTCGCCTTCCGGTTGCGCCCGGTCTACCGGCCCGCCGCGGCCACCGAGCGGCCCGGGGTGGACGCCTTCCGGATGGCGGTCGACCCGCACCGGCGGCTGCTGCTCGGCATCGTGCTCGGCCTGATCGGGGTGATCTCCGGGATCACCGCCTCGGGTGCCTGGCGCACCTGGCTGCTGTTCATCAACCAGGTCCCGTTCGGCCGCAGGGACCCGCAGTTCAACCTCGACATTTCGTTCTTCGTCTTCACCTACCCGTTCCTGCGCCTGGTGCTGAGCTACCTGTTCGCCGCGGTGTTCCTTTCGCTGCTGGCCGCCGTCGCGGTGCACGTGCTCTACGGCGGGCTGGGCTGGCAGGCCAGGCGGCCGCGGGCGACGATGGGCGCGCAGGCCCACCTGTTCGTGCTGCTCGGCCTGTTCGTGCTGCTCAAGGGCGTTGCCTACTGGGTGGACCGGTGGGGTATCGACTTCTCCCAGCGCGGCGCGGTGACCACCGGCGCGTCCTACACCGACGTCAACGCCGTGCTGCCGGCCAAGACCGTGCTCGCGGTCATCGCGGTGCTGTGCGCCCTGCTGTTCTTCGCCGGCGCGTTGCGGCGCAGCGCGCTGCTGCCCGCGGTCGGGTTTGGCCTGCTTGTGCTGTCGGCGATCCTGATCGGCGGCGTCTACCCGGCGATCATCCAGCAGTTCGTGGTCAAGCCGAACGAGCTTGCCAAGGAGTACCCGTACATCCACCGGGAGATCACCCAGACCCGGCTGGCCTACGGGGTCAGCAACACCGTCGTGAAGTCCTACAGCGGGACCAGCCTCCAGTCGGCGGGCACGCTGTACAACACGGCATCGAACCTGCCCGGGTTCCGGCTGATGGACCCGACCGTGGTTTCCCGCGCGTTCCAGCAGCTACAGCAGGTCAAGGGGTTCTATCAGTTCCCCGGCTCGCTGTCGGTGGACCGGTACGTGCTGCCCAGTGAGGGGCGCGTACCGCAGGACCTGGTGGTGGCGGTCCGCGGGCTGTCCGGGCCGCCGGCCGGCCAGGGCAACTGGATCAACACCCACCTGGTGTACACGCACGGCTTCGGGTTCGTGGCCGCCAAGGAGAACTCCGTGGCCGGCGGCGGCACCCCCGACTACGTGGAGAGCGACCTGCCGCCGCGGGGCCAGCTCGGCCGCTTCGAGCCGCGTGTGTACTTCGGCGAGGCGGAGAACAACTACGTCATCGTCGGCGGGCCGAAGGGCAGGCCCGGCGGTGAGGAACTCGACTACCCCTACCCGAACGCGAGCGGCCAGAAGAACACCACCTACCAGGGCGGCGGCGGCGTGCCGGTGGGCTCCCCGCTCGCCCGGATCCTCTACGCGATCAAGTTCCGCGAGCTGAACATCCTGCTGTCCGGCGCGATCAACGGCAATTCGAAGATCCTCTACGATCGCCAGCCGCTGGCCCGGATCGCCAAGGTCGCGCCGTTCCTCACCCTGGACGGCACCCCCTACCCCGTCGTGGCCAACGGCAACATCTACTGGGTGGTGGACGGCTACACCACGACCGACCTGTACCCGTACTCACAGCGGCTGAGCATGGCCGCGGCCACCAGCACGAGCCAGACGCCGAACGGGAGCGTGGCGGGCCAGCCGACCGGGGCGATCAACTACATTCGCAACTCGGTCAAGGCGGTGGTGAACGCCTGGACCGGCGCCGTGTCCCTCTACCAGTGGGGCCCGCCGGACCCGATGCTCCAGGCGTGGCGGAACGCATTCCCCGGCGTCATCCAGCCGAGGTCGGCCATCCCGTCCTACCTGCTGCCGCACATGCGTTACCCGCCCGATCTCTTCGAGGTCCAGCGTGAGGTCCTCGCCCAGTACCACGTGCTGAACCCGCAGGCGTTTTACGGCGGGCAGAACTTTTGGGAAATTCCAAACGATCCGACCGGGGCAGTGGCCAACCGGTTCAGCCAGCCGCCGTACTACCTGACCGAGACGATCCCCGGGTACGCGCAGCCGGAGTTCTCGCAGACCACGACGTTCGTGCCGCGCAACCGGGCCAACCTGGCCGCGGACATGGTGGTGGACAGCGATCCGACGCAGCCCGGCTATGGCACGATCCACCTTCTCGAGTTGCCGCAGGACGCAGTCACCGAGGGACCGTCGCAGGTGCAGGGCGCCTTTGAGAGTAACGCGGCCGCGTCGGCGGAACTCACCCTGCTCCGCCGGGGCGGCTCGATCGTGACCCTCGGCAACATGATCACGATCCCCGTGGGCGGCGGCCTGCTCTACATCGAGCCGGTGTACGTCACCGCCAACGCGGCCGGATCCACCGGGTCCTACCCGTCGCTGCAGCGGGTGTTCGCCTTTTACGCCGGGCATCCGGTGGGCTTCCAGCCGACCCTGTCCGCCGCGCTCAGGCAGGTGTTCGGCGGCAGCACGACAGGCCCGAGCGCACCAGGTGGCACGTCGGGCGGTTCGGTCAACGCTCAGGTGATCGCCGACCTGAAGCAGGCACAGGAGTTCTACGCCAAGGCGCAGGCCGCGCTGCGCAACGGCGACCTCGCCACCTACGGTCAGGACATCACCAAGATGGAGGAACAGATCGCCAACGCCCAGGCGCACGCGAAGGCCGGCCATGCGGCGACGACCTCGCCGAAGCCCAGCCCTGCGCCCACCCCGAGTCCGAGCGCCTCGCGATAGCGCGCGGCATGCTCACGGGGACCCCGGCGGAGGGCGTACGCTCGGTGGTGGCGGGTGATCCTGGACGAGGCACGGTCCTAGTGAGCGTTCACATTTGGGCCGCTGCCCGGATCGAGAGGAGCGAGACTGGTCGTGGCGCCTCGGGTACTAGTTGATGCGACCGCGGTCCCCGCGGATCGCGGGGCGCTGGGACGCTACGTCGACGGGCTCGTGATCGCGCTGTGTGCGGCTGGGCAGGACCTGGTGGTGGCCTGCCAGCGCGCCGATGAGGAGCGGTACGGCCGCATGGTGCCCAATGCCCACATCGTCGCAGCCCCCACCGCCATCGCGCACCGCCCGGCCCGGCTGGCCTGGGAACAGACGGGGCTTCCGCTCGTCGCACAGCAAACGAACTCCGACGTCATGCACATCCCGCATTCGACGATGCCGTTGCGCCCCGGTGTGCCGGTCGTGGTGACCATCCACGACCTGACGTTCTTCACCGAGCCCGACGCGCACAGCCCGGTCAGCGCCACGTTCTTCAAGTCCGCCATCAGGACCGCCGCGCGCCGGGCCACCCGCCTGCTCGTCCCGTCCAAGGCCACCCGCGACGAACTGGTGCGGGTGCTCGGCGCCGACCCCACCCGGATCGACGTCGCCTACCACGGCGTGGACCACGAGCTGTTCCACCGCCCGGACGCCGAAGCGGTGCGGCTGGTGTCCGACCGGCTCGGCCTGCACGGCAAGCCGTACATCGCCTACCTGGGCGGGCTGGAGCCGCGCAAGAACGTGCCGGCCCTGATCGCCGCGTGGGTCGGCGCGGTGAGCGACATGGAGGACCCGCCCGCGCTGGTGCTGGCCGGCGGTAGTGGCTGGAGCGAGGAGGTCGACGCGGCCATCGCCGCGGTGCCCGCCCGGCTGCGCCTGGTCCGGCCCGGTTACCTGCGGTTCCGTGACCTGCCCGGCTACCTCGGCGGGGCACTCGTGGTCGCGTTCCCCAGCCGCGGCGAGGGATTCGGCCTGCCCGTGCTCGAGGCCATGGCCTGCGGCGCCCCGGTGCTCACCACGCACCGCACCTCCCTGCCGGAGGTCGGCGGCGACGCGGTCGCCTACACCGAGCCGGACGAGGACAGCATCCGCGTCGCGCTAAGGGCGCTGCTCGACGACCCGGACAGGCGCGCCGCC
>Ga0306923_10002039_pt1 | contig 18300 bp, 18 predicted proteins | sample sta12Can44000108_FD_203841 | JGI IMG/M metagenome (GOLD analysis project Ga0306923, IMG submission 203841) | Lab enrichment of tropical soil microbial communities from Luquillo Experimental Forest, Puerto Rico - statanox.12C.anox.44.000.108 (v2)... | ecosystem: Environmental > Terrestrial >... | reverse complement strand
GCCGGCTTCCCCCTCACCGTCTACGACGTGCGCGAGTCCGCCTTGGCCGACTTCGAAGCGCTAGGGGCCGCGCGCGCCACCTCCCCCGCCGAGGTCGCCCGTCGGACGGACGTCGTGCTCACCTCGCTGCCCGGGCCGGAGCAGGTGGCGAGCGTCGCCGTGGGTCCGGACAGTGTCCTCGACGGGATTGCCCGCGACGCGGTCCTCATCGAGACCTCCACGAGCCGACCCACCCTCATCCGTGAGGTGGCGCGCCGCTTCGCGGAGCTCGGCGCCCACGTGCTCGACGCTCCCGTCAGCGGGGGCAAGGAAGGCGCGGAGAGCCGGAATCTTGGCGTCATGGTGGGCGGGCCCCGCGACATCTTCGATCGCGTGCGGCCGGTGCTGGAGGCGTTCGGCGACAAGGTGTTCTACGCGGGAGCCATCGGCGCGGGCAGCGTGGCCAAGCTGGTGCACAACATGATCGGCCACCGCATACGCCAGGCCCTCGCCGAGGGCCTGACCTTGGGCGTGAAGGCCGGGGTGGAGACGGAAGCGCTCTGGGAGTGCGTACGCCGCGGGGCGGTGGGCCGCATGCACTATCTCCACGAAGCCCTTCCCGCCACCATGTTCCGCGATTCCTACACGCCGGCCGCCTTCACCCTCGCCCTCGCCCGCAAGGACCTCGGGCTGGCCACCGAGCTCGCCCGCGAGGTCGGCGTGCCGGTGCCCGTGGCCGATTTCGTGGAGGGCCTGGTGCTGGAGGCGCTGGCGCGCGGCTGGGGCGATCTCGACAACAACGTGGTGGTGCGCCTCCAGGAGGAGGCAGCGGGGACATCCGTGCGCGCCCCAGGCATCGATCTCACGCGCGCCGCGCGCTTCATCACGACCCACCCCGGGTCGTGAAGGCGGCGCCGAGGGAGATCAGAACATCGCGATGGGGTTGACGGGCGACCCCGTCACGTTTTTGAGCCGGAGGGGGGCGATGGTGAGAAGGAACTCCCAGCGCGTGCGCTCGGCCGCCGCGCGGGCCACCTCTTCCAGATTCGCGTTGTCGATGAGCCAGAGGCCCAGGGCCACCAGCGAGACCACGTGGAAGGAGTTGCCCAGCGAGGGATACGGCAGCGGCGCGATGTCGTTGTGCGTATCCGAGCCGACCATGGCCACGCCGCGCTCGCGCAGCCACGGGCAGCACGCCACGTGGAGGGCGGGCGTGCCCGCCTCCATGGGATTCACGGGGCCCTCGGCCAGCCGCCGCGCATAGTACCCGGTTCGCACGAGTAGGATGTCGCCCGATTCCACGCGCACGCCCTGGGCCGCCTCCGCCGCCTCCAGATCCTCGGGCATGACGCCCTCGCCCGGCCCCATCCACTTCACGTTCCGGGAGCGCGCCACGTCCAGGAGCACGCCGCGGCTCACCACGCCGTCGCGGAGCACCTCGACCGAGTTGACGGTGGCGCCTTCGCGCGAGGTGACCAGGTTGGACGAGCGGCCATTGTAGAACTGGCCCTGCCAGAAGTAGTGCGGCGGGGCGTCGACGTGGGTGATCGCATAGCCGTGGAAGACCATGCCGACGAACTCGGCGGCCCCGCGACGCTGGAGGATGCGCTCGTTGCTATCGTGGTCGCGTCCTTCGCCGGAGTCGACCATGAAGCGCATGCCCTGCACGGTGGTCTCCGCGGTGATCTCCGTGCTCCAGGGGCGGGCGCAGGTCACGGAGACGCCGTCCTTCACGAGGCGCGCGGCCGCCGCGCGCTTGGCCGGGGTAATGAGATTGATGGTGCCGAGCTCGTCGTCCTTGCCCCAGCGTCCCCAGTTGGATAGGGTGCGCATGTACTCGCGCACCTGCGCTTCGGTCGGAGGGGTAGCCATGGGCGCGCTACTTGAGCTCGCCGGAGTAGATCTTCATCACCGTGCTGAGGAACTCGAGGGCGCGTGGCTTCGCGCGCTGGAAGGAGTTCCGCCCGATGATGGAGCCGAACCCGCCGCCGTCCCGGATGGCGCGGTACTCGTCGTAGAGCGCCTCCTCGCTTTCGTTGGTGGCGCCCCCCGAGAAGATGACGATACGTCGCCCGTTGAAGGCGGACTGCACGACGTGGCGGACACGCTCGGCCAGGGTGGAGATGGGCACCGCCGCCTTCTCGTAGGCCTTCTTGGCCTCCCCCTGCTCGATGTGCTGGGTCGGCGGCTTGACCTTGATGATGTGCGCTCCCAGCTGGGCGCCGATCTGGGCCGCGTAGGCGACCACATCGATGCCCGTCTCCCCCGCCTTGCTGATGGACGAACCCCGCGGGTACGACCAGACCACGGAGGCAAGACCGTTGGCCTTGCACTCCGCGATCATCTCGCGGCACTGCTGGTACATGGTCTGGGCGTGGGCGGAGCCGGGATAGATGGTGAAGCCGGCGGCCACGCAGCCCAGCCGGAGCGCGTCCTTCACCGAGCCCGTGACGGACGAGAGCGGATCCTTCTCGTCGTTGAGCACGTCGTGGTTGTTCATCTTGAGGATGAGCGGGATGTCGCCGGCGAACTCCGCGGCGCCCGCTTCGAGGAAGCCCAGGGGCGCGGCATAGGCGTTGCAGCCCGCGTCGATGGCGAGCTGGAAATGATAGGTCGGATCGTAGCCCGCCGGATTGACGGCGAAGCTCCGCGCGGGGCCGTGCTCGAAGCCCTGGTCCACGGGCAGGATGACGAACCGCCCCGTGCCGGCCAGACGCCCATGGTTCATGATGCGGGCCAGATTGGCGCGGGTACCCGGATTGTCCCCGTCGTACCACGAGAGGATCTCCTTCACGCGCGATCCCATGGGTCTGCTCCCTTTCGTCCGAACGTTATCGACGATAGAAGTCTTCGGCGAGGGTCACGTCGTCGGGGCTGCCCACGAGGATCGACGCGCGCTGGTGATAGTCGGTCGCCTTGATGTCCAGGACTCGCTCGGTTCCCGTGCTCGCCTTCCCGGCCGCCTGCTCCGCGAGCATGCTCATGGGCGCTACTTCGTAGAGGAGGCGAAGCTTGGATTTTGGCGTGGCGGGATCGCGCATATCGGCGGGATACATGAAGATGCCGCCGTCGAGCAGGGTGCGGTGCACGTCCGCCACCATGGCCCCGGAATAGCGCAAGGAGTAGGGCCGGCCGCTCGCCTCGTCGGAGGCGCGCAGGTACTCCACGAAGGCGCGTTGGCCCGAATGCCAGGTGGAGATGTTGCCTTCGTTGATGCCGTAGATCTTCCCCTTCTTCGGCACCCTGATGTCGGGGTGCGTGAGGAAGAACTGCCCGTTCGCGCGGTCCATGGTGAAGCCGTGCGTCCCCTGCCCCGCCGTGTAGACCAAAGTGGTGGCGGGGCCGTACATCACGTAGCCGGCCGCGATCTGGTCCGTGCCGGGCCCCAAGGCCGCCGGGCCCGCCGGATCCATGCCGCGGCTCGGGCGCACCGAGAAGATGGTGCCCACGGTGCCGTTGACGTCGAGATTCGACGAGCCGTCGACGGGATCGCAGGCCACCACGACCGCGTTGGGCCCCTTGCCCTCGGGCATCTCGACGGGATCGGGCGACTCCTCGGACACGAGGGCCGCGCACACGCCTGTCTTCCGGAGGGCGGCCGCCATGATCTCGTGGCCCCACACGTCGAGCTTCTTCACCTGATCGCCCGTCAGGTTGACGCCGCCCGCGTAGCCGAGTTGATCGCGGAGCGCGGCGTGGGCCAGCTCCTGCGCGATGACGGCGGCCACGGCGCCGATGCGGCCGATGATCGCCGCCATCCCACGGGCCTCCGGGGAACCAAGGCGGGCCTGCTGCGCCGCCAGATGCTCCTCGAGGGTCGTCCTTGACGGGGCCATTTGCCGATGCTAGGCGAGGCCCTGACGGCAGTCAACATGGAGAAGAATGGTATTCTCGGCTGCTGTATGACCTTTTCGTTACGCGGAGCAGTACCCGCTCTCGCCGTGCTGCTCCTCGCCGCGGGATGCATAGAGAACGTGCCCCGCTACATCGTCATTCCCGCCAAGGGCCAGTCCGACCAGCAGATGAACAACGACCAGTTCGACTGCAACCTCCAGGCACAGAAGCAGACCGGCTACAATCCCGACAAGGCGTTGACCGAGGGCGCCATCGCGGGCCTCCTCATCGGAGGCGCGGCGGGCGCGGGGCTGGGAGCCGCCGCGGGCGCGGCCAGTGGCATCGTGGGCACGGGCGCCTCGATCGGCGCGATCGCCGGAGGCGGCACGGGCGCTCAACTCGTCGGACCATATCTCCACGACAAGAACCTCAACGAGACTCAGCGCGCCTACTACGCTTGCCTCGAAACGCGCGGCTACACGCTGACCAGATAGCCCGTGGCTGATCCCACCCCGGGGCGCTGGCGGGCGCTCACCTTCCTCTCACTGGCCGAGCTGGGCGCGCTGTCGCTCTGGTTCAGCGCGGCGGCCGTGCTGCCCTCCCTCTCGCGCGAATGGCAGCTCGGCGACGGGGGCCGGGCCGGCCTCACCATCGCGGTGCAGGCAGGCTTCATCGTGGGCACGTTCGCCTCGGCCCTCGCCAACCTGCCCGACATCGTCTCGCCGCGCATCGTCATGCTATGGAGCGCGGTGGTGGGCGCCCTGCTGAACGTTGTCCTCGCACTGTGGGTCGGCAGCCTGACGCCCGCCCTCGCCCTTCGCTTCGCCACTGGTCTTTGCATGGCGGGTGCCTATCCTCCCGCCATGAAGATCGTGGCGACGTGGTTTCGCTCCGGCCGCGGCCTGGCCATCGGCATCCTCGTGGGCGCGCTCACTCTGGGCTCGGCCGCGCCTCATTTCTTCCGGAGCCTGTCCGACCTGCCGTGGCGCGCCACACTCGTCGCCGCGTCCGGGCTCGCGCTCCTCGGCGCCCTGATCCTCTGGCTCCTCGTGACGGAGGGCCCCGATCGCTTCCCACCTGCGCGTTTCGACCTGCACATGGCGGGCGCCGTCTTTCGCGAGCGCGGGCCGCGCTTGGCTTGTTTCGGCTACTTCGGTCACATGTGGGAGCTCTACGCGATGTGGGCGTGGCTCGGCCTCTTCCTTGGCGCCAGCCTCGAGGCGCACGGCGGCGGCAGCAGCTATCTCGGCCTCAATGCCCCCGCCGCCACCTTCGTCACCATGGGGGTAGGCGGCGCCCTCGGCGCCTATGCAGGTGGCGCGCTCGCCGATCGTTGGGGTCGTACCACACTCACCATGGCCGCCATGGCGCTCTCGGGTCTGACCGCAGCCACCATCGGCCTCACCTTCGGGGGCCCGCCCGCCGTGACCTTTTTTCTCGCGTTCCTGTGGGGCGTCACGGTGATCGCGGACTCCGCGCAGTTCTCCACCGCGGTGACCGAGCTCTGCCCGCCCGCCTATGTAGGCACGGCGCTCACGGCGCAGACGTGCGTCGGCTTCGCGCTCACTATCATCTCCATCTGGCTCATCCCCCCCGTGGTACGCGTGGTCGGTTGGCACTGGGCCTTCTCGCTGCTCGCTCCCGGGCCCGCGCTGGGCGTGCTGGCCATGGCCCGGCTGCGCGGTTCGCCGGAGGCCGTGCGCATGGCCGGCGGCCGCCGCTGAAGGGTTCTTGTCAAGCTTCGCAGGCGGCGTTAGCATGGCAGAGACATGTCGATGAACCCACTGGCGCACACCCTGCTCGCTCCCATCTTCCGTGACGCTCGCGACATGATGCTCTTGACCTGGGCAGGGGTGCGCGCTCCCTCCCTGGCCGCTCTCGATACCGCCGCCGCCCTCGGCCGCGGGATTCACAAGGCAGAGAAGGATTTGACGGAGCGCCTCGTGACGGAGCCCGCGGAGACCGCGTCGCTGCGCCTCGTGCCCGCCCACGTGGAGCGCATCGGTGATTCCATCGAGGGTCTGATCCGCTGCTGCCAGCAGATGGCCGCGGAGGGCACGGTGTTCACCTCACGCGGCTCGCGCGAGGTGAATCTGCTCTTCGAGCGCGCGGTGGAGATGCTCGAGTGCGCGGGGGATCTCACCCTGACGGGCAATCGCGTGTTGGCGCGACACGTGGAGATCGAGAGCCTGCGCTTCGAAGACATAGCCAACGAGTACGCGCGGGCTCATGAAGAGCGGCTGGTGGAGGGCGAGTGCCGCCCCGCCGCCTCCAGCGCCTTTCTGGCCATCCTAGACTACCTCCGCGAGATCACGCGCCACGCTCGCCTCATCGCCGGTCGCATCACGCCCCGCCCCGCTCCGGGCGAGGGTCCTTTCTCGCGTCTCTGAGTCCTCGGCGGGGAACCTTTCCCCCCGCCGGGCACTTCTAAAGAGCGGGGAGGTGTCGGCATGAGGGCTCTGGCGACTATCAGCGCATCGCTTGCCTGCTCGCTCTGCCTGGAAGCGGCGCCGAGCTCGGCCCAGGCGCCGCCTGCTTCCCCGCGATCCGGTAGCTCGACCCAGGTCGGCAACGCGGGCACCATCACCATCGACTGGCAGGCGGCGCAGGACAGTGCGGGACGCCCGCTCATCGTGGGACGTGTCATCACCAAGGGTGGCAAGGCGAGCTATTGCACGCCGCGCCTGCTCGTGGAGACGCTCGATGCGCAGGGCCAGGTCACCGCGGAGCGGATGGGCTTCATCCCCGGCACCATCGGGCCGTACGACAACGTGTACTTCGAGGAGCCGATTCGCGCTCCCGGGCCCGCCTATCGCGTCACCATCGCCTCATGGGACAAGTGCGCCGGTGGTCAGTAAGCTCGGGGGCGCGCTGGTTCTTGCTGGCTGTCTCGGGCTGAGCGCGGAGATCGCCCACGCCGATCGCGTCACCATCCCCGGCAACTCCGGCACCATCACGCTGGACTGGGAGGCAACCCAGGACAGCAAAGGCCGCCCGCTCATCGTGGGGCGCATGATCACCTACGGCGGCATGTCGGGCTACTGCCGCCCGCGCCTGCTCGTGGAGACACTCGATGCGGAGGGTCAAGTCATCGCGCAGCGCATGGGGTTCATCCCGGGCTACGTGGGTGGATTCGATAACGTGTACTTCGAGGAGCCGATCCGTGCGCCCGGTCCCGCCTATCGGGTCAGCATCGCGTCCTGGGACAAGTGTAGCGGCGGCCAGTAGACCCCTGGCGCTCTTCCTGGCTCTGCTCCTCGGGGCCTGCGCCGGGCCCGCCGCCGAGAACCGGTCGCCCGGCATCACTGCCTCGTTCGAGGACTGGCGCTTCAAGGTCGAGTGGGGAACCGCGCAGACACGCTCCGGCCAGCCGATCATCGCCGGCTACGTCACCAACACGCGCGGCGGCGGCGTGAACAATATCCGCATGCAGGCCCAGACCCTCGACGCCCAGGGACAGGTCATCGACACCGCCACCGCGCTCGCCCCCGGCTATGTGGGCGGCTTTGGCCGGCTCTATTTTGAGGTGCCGCTCGAGAAGACGGGCCCCGGCTATCGCGTCAGCGTGCTCAGCTGGGATCCCGCAGGCAACGGACAGTAGCGAACTAGCGACCGAGCAAACGCCGGAACTCGTCCAGCTCCGGGCGCGAGACGTCGGGTTGGCTCGCGAGCTCGGCGAGGACCTCGTCGGCGCGCAGCTTCAGGTGCGTGGAGAGGCGCGCAAAGACGTTCAGAGCATGCCGCGCCTCGCTGGTGGCCTTGGCTTTGGCCACGGAGCCGGCGACGCTCGCGAGCATCTTGCTGTCGAGCCAGGCGAAGACCTCCATGGAGGTGGCGAGGGCGGGCAGCCGCCCCGCGGTGCTGCTCTCGCCGTAGTGCACGAAGATGATGGCCTGGCCCCGAATGTCGGGCAGCACCTTCTGCTGATAGCTGCCGCGCGCGTAGACGACGCGCAGCCCATTGTCGCCGTAGAACGGCGTGATCACGCCCTTCACGCCCCAGCCGTCGTCGAGATTGAGACCGTCGGGGGCGACCCAGATCCGATAGCGCGCCAACTTCAGAGCACGCGTGACCTGGGTGGCGAAGTCAGGGTGATTGAGCAGATAGTCGAAGACGTCGAGGCGCAGCGGATAGGGCTCGATTTCCACGCGCGTAAAGATCGTGGCGTGCGCGAGCACGTTCTCGATGCGCGCCCGTTCGGCGGCGGGCACGCCCGCGGGCAAGGCGGGCGCCGCGGCGCCCCCCGCCCACGAGACAGGCCCGAGCAGAAGCCCCGCCGCGAGGATGAGCGCGCCCCTGACGGTGTGTCTCAGGGGAACGTCCCGAGCACGCCAAAGCCGCCGCCCGGCGTCTCCGCATCGCTGCTCGCCCACGAGATCACGACCCCAAACGTGGTCGGCTCGGGTCCTTGCGACACGATGATGTAGATCAGGTCGGGCTCGATGGCGTTGTTGTTCGTGCCGACCACCACCCCCACCCCGTGACTGAGGTCGAGGCTCTTCGCCACGTACTTGTCCCAGATATCTCCGCGGCGCTCCTGAAAGGCCATGAGGGGGATGGGCATCCGCAGAGCGGGCACGCGAGTCTTCCCGCACTCTGCCGCGTACGCCTGGTAGATGGTGGGAGGCGTGAGTCCGCCCAGCACGACATGGCGCACGGTCTGCGGCCGCATGCGGCCGTCCGCCTTGACGATCCAGATGCTGCGCTCACCTGGCCGGCCGTCCCAGCGCACCTCGTCCCAGTACGACACTACGCCCCCCCGCGCGATGGGCGCGGTCACGGACACCCCGCCCCACGCGCGCGCGATCGTTTCGGGCACGGAGCGGAGCGGGCGCTGCGTCACGATCATCCCGCGATCGCCGCGGCCCTCGGTGAGGAAATTGTCGAGGCGCTGGAAACCGGGCCCGCGCGAGCCATCGTTGAGCTCGCCGGGGCTGAGAAAGGAGGTCAGGGATCCGTCGAAAATGTTGGCCACGCGGAGTCGGTATTCGACGGCGCCGGCGGGCAAGGCGAAGGCGAGCACGAGCAGCACGCTGGCCGTGGGCAGCAGTCTGGGACGGGACGTGGCCATCAGGCCTCCTGAACTTGTGATGTGACGCGTAGCTCGGAGTATGCCAGCCAGGGTCCGAGCCCGCGGGGGAATCAGCCTACGACGTCACGCGTAGAGGTCCTCGCGCGTGGCGGGCGCCGTCCAGCCGACGGTGTCCCACTGCTTGCGCAGGAGGAACTGATAGAGACCGATGGAGCCTCTCGCGAAGGCCATGGAGGAGCAGGCGAGGTAGAGGAGCCACGTGCGATAGGTCCGCTCGCCCACGATGGCCCGCGCCTCGTCGGCGCGCGCCTGCAGGCGCTCGACCCACTGGCGGCAGGTGCGCGCGTAGTGGAGGCGGAGGTTCTCCACGTCGTAGACTTCCCAGCCTGCGCGCTCCATCTCCGTCATGGTCTCGGAGACGCCGGAGAGATCGCCGTTGGGGAACACGTGCTCGTAGAGAAAATCCGTCTGGCTCGTGCGCCGCCAGTGGAACTCGTGGTGGATGCCATGATTGAGGTAGAGCCCGCCGTCGTTGAGCATCGACCGCACGCTGGCGAAGAAGCTCGGATAGTTCGGGATGCCCACGTGCTCGATCACCCCGATGGCGGCGATTTTGTCGTAACGCGCGCCCGGAGGCAGATCGCGCAGGTCGCGATGCTCCACGAGGCAGCGCCCCTCGAGACCTTCGCGCTTGATGCGGGCCATGGCCCAGTCCGCCTGGGCCTTGGAGAGGGTCACCCCGTGCGCGGTGACGCCGTAGTGCTGCACGGCCCAGATGCTGAACCCGCCCCAGCCGCAGCCGATGTCGAGGAGCGTCTCTCCGGGCTTGAGGCGCAGCTTACGGCACACGAGATCGATCTTGTCGGCTTGCGCCTGCTCGAGCTTGCCGTCGGGCTCACGATAGTAGGCGCAGGTGTAGAGCATGAAAGGATCCAGGAAGAGGGCGTAGAAGTCGTTGGACACGTCGTAGTGATGGGCGATGGCCTGCGCATCCCGTCGCTTGGACCGCCTCATGACTCTGCCTCCTTCATCCCGAAGATCCCGTCGAACACGATGCGCCGGCGCGCCAGCCCCAGGGCGAGCACGGCGCGCACCGCGAGTCGGGCCAGCCCCGCGGGCAGCCGATCGAGTTGGCGCCCGAGCCAGCCTGGCTCCCCGCGGCCGTACAGCGTCTCGATCTCGCGCACGTAGCCCTCGAGGGGCACGTGGCGCCGCACGAAGGCCTCCGCGGCGGCGGCGGCGAGGAGCCCGCTCCGGATGGCGGGGCCGATCCCCTCGCCCGAGAGATCGCGAGCGAGCCCCGCCGCATCCCCCACCAGCATGAAGCGCGGGCCGGCAAGGCGCCGAGGCGCCTGGCGACGCACGACGTACGCGTGTCCCTTGAACGGCTCGATCGGCATGTCGGCGGGCAGGCGTCCCGAGGCGCGAAGGGAAGCGACGAGCGCCTCGCGCCGCCGCGGCAGGCTTCCGTCGCCCGCGCCCGTGCAGCCGACCCCGATGTTGAGGAAATCCTGCTTGGGGAAGTACCAGCCGTAGCCGCGCAGATCGGCCTCGACGTAGAGCTCGGGGGCGCGCATGAAGGCGCCGAGCCGCTCCACCCAGTGCGCGGGAAGCCGCGTCTCGCTTTCCTGGGCGGCGACCACCTCCTCGCGCTCTGAGACCTCGCCGAGGGCATGCGCCACCGGGCAGCGATGGCCGCCCGCTCCGATGACGAGGGGCGCCGCGAAGCGACCCCGCTCCGTCACCACCGCCACGCCGTCCGGACGCTGCTCCACCGCAGTGACGCGGAGGCCCCAGCGCACGTCGGCGCCGGCGGCCGCCGCGCGCTCGAGCAGGTAGTGATCGAACTCGCGGCGGATGATGCCGTAGCTCGCCGCGCTCTGCCACGCCGTTTCGTGCCGCCCGCCCTCGAACTCGAGGATGCAGGCCTCGAACGGCTTGATGGTGAGCGGATACTTCTCCGGGTCGATCTCGAGGTCGCCGAGGGCCTCCGGAGTGACCCACCCCGCGCACACCTTGATCCGCGGGAAGACGGCGGCGTCGAGCACGAGCACCCGCAGCCCGGCGCGGGCGAGCCGCCACGCGACCGTGCTGCCCCCGGGGCCGCCGCCCACCACGACGACCTCGAAGGCGGTGGGCTCTTGCCGTGCCGGCGCCACGACCATCACGCCCTCACGCCCTCCACAGGGAAAGAAAGAGCCGGGCCTTCTGGTAGAGCGGCACGCGCATCCCCTCGACCTGGTTGGCGATGGGCATGATGGCGAAGATGTCGCCCTGGAAGTCGAGGCGCCCGCTCACGTAGGCCTCGGCGAAGTGGTAGGGCGTGGGATTGCGGATCAGGTCGAGGAAGACTTCCGGCGAATTGAACACCACCGTGCTGAGGGCCTCGTCGCCGGAGAGTCGCACCTCGCGGCCGTCCCACAGCCGGAAGGCCACGGGAGCCACGATGTGCCCGAAGAGCTCGCGAAGGATGCGCGCGGCACGGGCCGGCGTGGGCTGCGGCAGGAGGCTGGCCATCGTCGATGGACTCCTCAGCGTTGTTCTAGTGGGCACGTGCATCCTTGTCAAGAGCGCCGCGCGTCGCTCTCCCGCTCATCCGCGAATGGTCCTCATGACCTCCAGGTTCTCGAAGGCGCGGGCGGGCGGTCCTTCGAATATGATCTCACCGCGGTCGATGGCGTAGAGCCGGTCGGCCACGCGCGAGGCGGTCATGAGGTTCGACTCCGCGATGAGAAGCGACACGCCCATGGCCTTGATACGCTGGGCCGCCTCGATGAAGCGGCTCACCACCACCGGGGCGAGGCCCTCGAAGGGCTCGTCGAGGAGGAGGATGGACGGCCCCAGGGTGAGGGCGCGCGCGATGGCCACCATCTTCTTCTGTCCGCCCGACAGGAAGAGGCCGCGGCGGGCGGTGAACGTGCGCACCTCGGGGAAGAGCTCGAAGACACGCGGGTCGATGCCGCCCCCTTTGTGCGCTTCCTTGGCCAGGGCCTGGCTGATCTGGAAGTTCTCCGCCACGGTGAGATCCGGGAAGATGCCCGCGTCCTCCGGCGCGTAGCCGATCCCGCCCAGGGCCCGCTCGTGCGCGGGCAGCTTGCTGATGTCGCGCCCGTTGAAGGTCACGGTGCCGCTCTTCACGGGCAGGAGGCCCATGATGCTGTCGATGGTGGTGGTCTTCCCCGCTCCGTTGCGCCCGACCAGGCACACCGTCTCCGCATCCCCCACCCGCAGGGCGAGGTCGCGGAGCACGTGAGCGGGGCCGCGGAAGGTGTTGAGGTGCTGCACCTCAAGCATGGCGGTCCGTCCCCAGCATGTTGGCGGTGACCTGCTCGTTGTTGCGGATCTCCTCGGGGGTGCCGTCGGCGAGGATGGCGCCCTGGTGCATGGCCACGATGCGCGGGCAATAGGTGAAGACGACGTCCATGTCGTGCTCGATGATCACGGCGGTGATCCGCTCGGCGCGCACCACGTGGCTGATGATGTCCATGATGGGCGCCTTCTCGCGCGTGCTCACCCCGCTCGTGGGCTCGTCGAGGAAGAGGAGCTTGGGCTTGAGGGCGTAGGCGACGGCCACGTCGAGGAGCTTGCGCTCCCCTTGCGAGAGACCGCCCGCGAGCACGCCGGCCTTGGGCAGGAGGCCGAACTGCTCGAGGATGCCGGCGGCTTCGCCGCGCACCTCGGCATCGGCGTCGGCGATGGCGAAGAGGCGACGCGTCTTGCCCTGCCGGGCGAAGATGGACAGGGCCACGTTGTCCATGGCCGAGAGCTTGTCGAAGAGATTGACGAGCTGGAAGCTCCGCGCGATCCCCGCCGCGATCTTCTCGTGGATGCTCGCGGAGGTGATGTCTCGCTCGAGGAAGCGGATGGTGCCGGAGTCGGGCTCGAGCAGGCCGCTGATCACGTTGACGAGGGTGGTCTTCCCCGCCCCGTTGGAGCCGATCAGAGCCAGCACCTCGCCCTCGCGAACAGAGAAGTCCACGCGATCGACGGCGTGGGTGTCGCCAAAGGACTTGGCGAGCTTCGTCGTCTGGAGAAGGCTCATGTGACGGCCGCCTTGCTTCTCCACCCGAGGAGGCGACCGACCATGCCCATGATGCCCGTGGGCAGGGCCAGCACGAGGCTGACCAGCACCACTCCTAGGAACATCTGCCAGTACACGGTGTAACCCACCGCGAAGGTCTTCAGGTAGTTGAACACGATGGCGCCCACGATGGGCCCGGCGAAGGTGCCGAAGCCGCCGAGCACGGTGAAGAAGACGATCTCGCCGGAAAATGTCCAGTGCAGGATGTCCGGCGTGGTGAGGCCGTTGAGAGGCACCCACAGCGCGCCCGCCAGCCCCGTGTAGGTGCCGGAGACGACAAAGGCGACCCAGCGGTATTGCCGCACCTGCACGCCCACGAACTCCGCGCGCGTCTCGTTGTCGCGGATGGCCTGGAGCGCCTTGCCGAACGGGGAATGCACGATGACCCACATGACGGCCGTGGCCACCACGAAGACAACGAGCACGTAGTAGTAGTAGCGGTGGGCGAGGAACGTCATCTTGTCCTCGCTCGGCGGCAGGCTCACCCCCATCAGCGAGGGCGTGGGCACGCGCAGCCCGTCGCTGCCCCCGGTGATCCAAAAGAACTTGAAGGCGAGGCTCCACAGCACCTGCGAGAGGGCCATGGTCAGGATGCCGAAGAAGATGCGCGTGTAGCGCACGCACACGAAGCCGAAAAGGGCCGAGACGAGGGCGGAGGCCACGATGCCCCCCACGATGAAGACCTCGAGGGAGGTGATCTTGAAGTATTTGACGATCATGGCCACCGCATACGCCCCCACGCCGAAGTAGGCGGAGTGCCCGAAGGACAGGAGCCCCGTGTAGCCCAGGAGCAGATTGAAGCCAAGGGCGGCGATGGCCATGACGAGCCCATACGAGAAGAGCGTGGTCTGGTACGGCTCGACCACCCAGGGCAGGATGGCCAGGATGACGAGGGCCGGGACAATCCAGCGAAGCGCACGCGACGGCGGGAGGGGGATGGCGCTCATGGACGCCCGAAGAGCCCGGCGGGGCGGATCAGCAGCACCACCGCGGCCATGAGATAGAGAACGGCCAGCTCGACCTCGGGGAAGAACGTGATCCCGAGCTCGCGCACGACGCCGACGAGGAGAGCGCCCACGAGCGCGCCCTCGAGGCTTCCCAGGCCGCCGATGACGACGACCACGAAGGCCATGATGAGCGCATCCACGCCCATGTCGAGCACGGCCCCCTGGCTGGGGACGATGATGGCGCCCCCGATGCCCGCCATGAAGCACCCGAGAGTGAAGGCCTGAATGTAGACGCGATTCACGTTGATCCCGAGGGCCTGGGCCATGCGCATGTTCTGCGACGTCGCGCGAAGCATCACGCCGAACTGCGTCTTGTAGATGAAGGCCCACATACCGAGCGCGGCGAGGGCGCCCACGGCGATGACCACGAGGTTGTAGTTGGGATAGATCGTGTCGCCAATGGTGAGGCTGCCCAGGGCTTCGTAGAGCTGGCTCGCGGAGAGCGGGTACGGCCCCCACAGCAGGCGCAACAGGTCGGCCAGGATCAGGAGGAGGCCGAAGGTGACGAGGAGTTGGTACTCCTCGGCGCGCCGATAGAAGGGTCTCAAGAGCGTGGGCTCGAGCACGGCGCCGAGGCCGGCCGCCGCTACGGCTCCCAGCGGCAGCAGCGCAAAGAGAAGGCCGACCGGCCAGCGCGCGACCATCATGCCCACCGCCCACGCCGACACGTATGCGCCGAACGCGTAGAGCATGCCGTGGGCGAGATTGACGATGCGCATGACGCCATAGATCAGGGAGAGGCCGCCCGCGATCAGGAACAGCACGGAGGCGTAGAGCAATGCGGTCAGCACGTGAACGATCAGAGTGTCCATGCTGCTCCGTCGCTCACGGGGCGCTCTCAGGACGGTAGGACACCGTCGTGATCTGCGGATTCACGGTGTTGTCGGCGACGTAGAGGGCGAGGAGCACGGTGTAGGGCCCGGGCTTGGCCAGGCCCTTCAAGGGCACCACGAGCCGGCCGCTCTGCACGTCCCGGGAGGACCCGACGCGGGCGACCTCGCCATCTGGGCTCAGCGCCACGAAGCGGCACAGGGGGATGTCCGGCTTGTCGCCCTCGGCGCCCACCGTACCCATGGGCTCGCGCAGGAGACGATAGGAGCGGAGGAAGCGCTCTGCACGCTCCACGTCGGCCTGCACTTCGAGGTGATCGCCATGCGCGGTGGCTCGTACGATCCAGGCGCGGAGGGGCAGGGCGAAGCGGTCGAAGGCGCCCACGCCGATGGGATAGGTGAAGTCGCGGAACACCTCGAGGGTGACGCTGGCCTCCGACCACTTGCCGAGCTGATACGGCCCGTTGGTCACGAGGAAGTGATGGCGGCGCTGGTAAAACTGCCGCAGCGACTGCCATCGGTGCTGCGCCTCGTCAGCGGTCACAAGCTTCTTGAGAAGCGGAGGGATGTAGTTCTGCGCGGCATAGGTGTCGACGAGGCCCGCGAGCTGTGCCTTGAGCTTCGCATCGCGCGCGAGATCGAGCCAGGGCAGACGCCGCCGCGCGGCTTCCTCACGGGTGACGGCGGCCCAGCCCCGCGCCTGCGCCTCCTCGATGAGGGTGAGCACGGTCCAGGGCACGGGGCTCCAGGGCTGCGCCGCCTGTCGCTCGGCAGGGTCCAGGGCGCCCGTGGTGTAGACGTCGATCACCGGTGTGACGAAGGTGAAGCTGATGTCGGCGAACTTCTTCACCTCGGTCTCGGTGCGGAGAACCTTGACGCCGCCCAGCCAGTCGCGGCCCTTGGCCGCGGAGGCGCGCGCAGCGAGGAGTACAGGATAGACGGCGTCGGCCGCCGTCATGCGCGTGCCGTCATGGAAGGCGGAAGCGCCCACGCGATACGTCGTCTGCGCCTCCGCGCTCTTGCCCTTCCCCACCTCGCGGGCCGGCCCCGAGCCCGGATCGGGCTTGAGCGCGTCCTCGGGGATGGCGCCGGCCGTCGCGCCCGGCGTCGCAGTCACCCGGTTCGGTACCCAGTCTGCGGCGTACGGAGCAGGGAACGTGGCAGGATCGCCGAGAGCGGCCCAGAGCAGACGCCCCGCAGGATCGCTGAAGCCGCCCACCGGATTCCAGGCGGCGGTGGGCCGGCCCGCAATGCCCACGCGCAGCCAGCCATTCCACGGAAAGTCCTTGAGCTTCACCGTCCGGATGAACGCCGCCGAGTTGAAGCCCGTCTGTGAGTCCGCCACGATGTTCTCGATGCCCTGTGAGAACTCCGCGCTGTAGACCTCGCGGCGGAGCATGTACCCCGCTTCCATGCGCTCGCATCCGCCGGTGAGCGCGCGCACGAGACGCCGCTCGAGCGCGGCCTGCTCCGTCGGCCCGTCGTAGGCGCCGCTGATCAGCCGCCGATAGGATTCGGCCGCGACCTGCCGGGCGGCGGGATCGGCCACGCTTCCGTTGTGGAGCAGCCAGGCGTGATACCAGCCTTGCTTCACCCACGGGGGGCCGAGCGAGCCGTTGAGCCCGGTCCGCTGCGCGGCGAGCAGTTCGTCGAGCGTGATCTCTTCGACCGTGGCATCCCAGGCGCCGTCGGCCGTGCGCAGCTTTCCCGCCGCGCGCTCCGCCAGCGGGCCGCGCGCCCGAAGCCGGAACGTGTCACCGGCGGATGCTTTGACGGCGGGTATGAGGTCGGCGTGCTCGAGATAGTCGGCGTGATAGGGCGTTACCGGATAGGCATGCAACGTCCAGCTCGGATCCGGGACGAGTGAGCCCACGATGCGGCGCGCACGCTCGCAGCGTCGCTCGGCAGTATCGAAGCCGGGCGCGGCCGGATTGAGGGTGACCACCAGGAAGGCCCCGAGTGATTCCGCCGGTGCCATGTCCGCGGGCAGCTTGCGTCCCGCGAAGGGATCGCCGCCCACGTAGGCCTGCACCGCGCTCTTGGCGACGAGGGGGGCGGCCGACGCCGGCTCGATCGAGTCGATCTTGATCTCTTGCGGATAGAACGAGGGATAGAAGGGCAGCTCGTGGCCGGCCCGCGCCGACGCGGGTAGCCAGAGCACGGCGGTGAGGGCGGCGGCGAGCCAGGCGCGAAGCGGGGGGCGGCCGCCGCCGCCCCCCGTCTCCACGCGATGCGGCAAGATCAGGCCGTGACCTTCGGCCAGGTCTTCTCGATCCAGGTATACGTCCGGGTCTTGTCGTCGGACGGCGCCGGCCAGTTCGGCGGCGCCGTGATGTTGCGGATAGGGATGGTGATCATGCGCTTCGGGTCGAGGATCTGGAACTCATAATCCTTGGAGTTCATGCTGAAGCCCGTCACCGCGTCCTTGTAGGCTTGGTGGTTGTCGGCACGGAAGTACACGTAGCCCGCGGGCCCTGACATGCCCAGGTTCTCGAGCTGACTGATGATCATCTCGTCGTCCGGCCAGCCCCCCATCAGCTTGTTGGCGCGGTCGATGGCCATTTCGAGCATGTGCATGGTCACGTAGGCGCCCTCGGCCTGGAAGTTCGGGTACTCCTTCCAGCGCTCGAGATACTTCTTCACGAAGGCGTCGTTGATCGGCCACTTTCCATCGGGCGGGTAATTGAAGTAGTAGTTCGAGTGCACGCCTGCGATGGCGCCTTCGGGGTGATCCTTGCCGATGGCGTGGGGGGCGACGCCGAAGGCGATGGTGCTCGCCAGCTTCATCTTCTTGAACATGTCGTAGCGCAAGGCCTGCTTGTAGAAGGCGACGTAGTCGCCGCCCCACACGGAAGATACGAGCAGGTCTGGCTTGGCCGAGATGGCCTTGGTGATGTGGGAGGCGAAGTCCGTGGTGCCGAGTTTGGGCCAGCCCTCCGATACCACCTGCGAGCCCGGCATCAGCTTCTCCATGACGATGCGCACGTGGTCGAAGGCGTTGCGGCCATAGGAGTAGTCGGGATGGATATGAGCGATCTTCTTGGCGGTGGGCCAAGTCTGGGCAACGGCCAGCGCGCAGGTGACGCCATCCGCCGACTGGATGTTGGTGATGCGGAAGATGTAGTGCGGGTTGGGCACCGCCTTGTCAAAGAGGAAGTCGGTGCATCCGTCGACGAAGACGGTAAGGACCTTGAGCTCCTCGGCCACCGGGCCGAGGGCGGGCGTGTTGCCGCTGGAGGTGATGCCCGTAAAGAAGTCGATCTTCTCCGACGCCTTCATGCGGCGAAGTTCTTTGACGTTGGCGTCGGTGCCCGCGTTCTCGTCGGCCTTGATCGTCTCGATCTTGCGCTTGCCGAGCAGGCCACCCTTGGCGTTGATCTCTTCTGCGGCGAGGATGTGACCCTTGTACATCGGCTCGCCCAGCACGGCGGCGGCGCCCGTGTGGAACGTCATGTGGCCGACCTTGTACGGCGTATCGGGGATCTTCCCCTTGGGCTGCGCCTGAGCCTCGGCGCGGCCCACGAGGGCCGGGGCCCC
>Ga0306923_10002029_pt1 | contig 18349 bp, 19 predicted proteins | sample sta12Can44000108_FD_203841 | JGI IMG/M metagenome (GOLD analysis project Ga0306923, IMG submission 203841) | Lab enrichment of tropical soil microbial communities from Luquillo Experimental Forest, Puerto Rico - statanox.12C.anox.44.000.108 (v2)... | ecosystem: Environmental > Terrestrial >... | reverse complement strand
TCTCAACTGGCAAACTTGGCAAACTTCTCGGGTTCCGGAAAACCGGTTAAGTCGTTTAAAATCTGGTGGACGAGAAGGGATTCGAACCCTCGGCCTCCTCGTTGCGAACGAGGCGCTCTCCCAGCTGAGCTACTCGCCCACGAGCAGCATACTTTGAGTTTAACAAAGACGATGATGCTTTCCAACCTGCGTGGAAAGCAGTTGCTCAAGACATTTCGGCCCTGGAGTGGTGTCCGCGGATTTACACGATCCTGTAGTGGGATGGAATCAACTTTCCTGGCCCGAAAACACCGTTTCTTCCGGTGTGTCGGTGTAGCTCTCGAAGTCGATTCTGTAGCCATCCGGGTCAGACACGGAAGTTACCCACATGTTGTTACCGACGAAGGGTGTTGAGGCTTTAATTCCCCGCGAGGTGACATCGCGGTAGATTGCCAGGGCGTTTTCGCAGATGAAGCAGATGGATACGCCCAGGCCTCTTTTTCCCTCGATCACGCGGGAATTGGGCCCTTCCGTCCGAAACTCCTGCAGCATCAAGGCGGCGTTTCCGTGCTCGAGCCGGCACCAGCGAAGCTTTCCCTCGTCGATCCATTTCTTGGTCATCTGGAAACGCAGGCCGTCGACATAGTAACGGAGGGACTCTTCCATGTTCGACACCATGAAAAACGGCACGGCCTGTTGGACGTTCGCGTCGGTCTTTGTCTTGAGGCTCATGGGCCAACCGTGTGCGAATGAATGCAAGCCGGTGCAATTCCGCTTATGGTTGATCGGAGGTGCCGTTGCGCTGGGCGACGACCTTGCGCGCGTTCTCGTAGAGTGCGCGTGCTTGGGGAACCGCTTCGACGGCTTTCTGCACCTGGGGATCGGCCTCGAGGAGAACCTTGAAGCCTTCCTGGGTGCCGAAGGTGGACATGAAGACTTCCTGCTTGATCTTCCGCTTGATCCAAGATTCGTTTTCGGCGAACTCCGGTTCGGTATAGCGAATGTTGCGTTTCGTGAGGTAGTCGCGGAATTCCTTCATGACGCGATCATCCACCTCAAAGCTGTGGGTGATGCTGGGCTTGGTGCCGAGGTAGAAGCGGGTGAAGCTGCCCACGCCCTGTTCGGCGGGGAAGAAGACATCCGTGCGATAGAGAGCATCCTGAAACTTCGTCAGCTTGGGAGTTTCCACAACGATGTCCGGAGTAATACCACCGCCGCCGGTAACCTGGCGGCCGCTGTCGGTCTGGCGAATCTCCGATGGATGATCGGGAACCTTGCGCTCGTAGTGGTATTCATAGAGGGAAATGGATTTGTAATCCCTCTGAATCAAGCGGCCGCTGGGCGTGTAGTAGCGGGCAGTGGTGAGGGCCAAGCCGGTATTTTCCGCCAGCGGAGTGACGGTCTGAACGAGGCCCTTGCCAAAAGTGGTTTCGCCGACGATCAGGCCGCGGTCGTGATCCTGGATGGCGCCAGAAACAATTTCCGCGGCGGAGGCGGAATTGTTGTTCACGAGCACGACGACGGGGACGCTCATACCCTGATTGCCGCGCACGGCGTAGAAGCGGCGCTCCGGCGCGCTGCGGCCGTGGTAGGAAACGATAAGCTGGTTCTTCTCGAGGAACATGTCACCGACGGCTACAGCTTCGTTCAGCAAGCCGCCAGGATTTCCGCGCATGTCGAGGATCAGGCCGTCGAGGGAATTGGCGCCCAATTGCTTGAGCGCGTCGGCGATTTCGCGATCCGTAGTTTCGTTGAATTGAGAGAGGCGAACGTAACCGATGCCGGGCTTTAGCAGAAAAGCGATATCCACGGAGTGGCGGGGAATTTCGTCGCGCGTCACAGTAAAGAGAAGCGGCTCAGCGTAGCCTTCGCGGGTGACCTGGATCTTGACGATGGTGCCCTTGGGGCCCTTAAGCATGTCGGCGACTTCACTCGTGGTCATACCGTCGGTGGACTTGCCATCCACCTTGACGATGACGTCGCCCGGGCGCAAACCTGCATTGTAGGCAGGAGCACCGACGTAGGGGGCCATGACAACGGTGTGATTTTCTCGGGGAGCGACGACCATGCCAACACCGTAATACTTGCCGCGCTGGTCTTCCCGGAGGAGGGCAAACTGGCGCGAATCAAAGAAATTCGAGTGCGGATCGAGCATCCGGAGCATACCGGGAATGGCACCTTGGTAGACCGACTTGTCCACGTCGATGGGCTCGGCATAATTAGTCTGGACAACGTCGAGGACGCGAGAGAAGTCGCGCACCGCCGTCTGGTAATCGTCCGCCGAAGAAGTGGTCGCTTTGACGGCGGGCCCATATATGCCGCCAAGGACCGCGGAAATCAGGAGCACTACGACCACCAGGACCAGACCACGCCGTTCAGGGTTCATGGATTACCTCGCCGAAGCTTAATAAAAGCCAGTATAACATGGCATTTGCCAAGTGTCGTTTGACACCGTTGCCGCCCCTTTCTATGATGCACACAGGGCGCTCCGCGGCTCTCTCGGACAATGTTAAGCATCCCGCACATGATCGTGGTCTTCCTGGTTGTCCTGGTGGTCTTTGGACCCGAGAAGCTGCCAGAACTGGCGCGGAGCTTTGGGAAGCTGATGGCGGAGTTTCGGAAGGCGTCCGGGGACTTCAAGAGCGCGTTTGAAGATGAGATGCGGGATCTGGAAAGGCAGGCCCGCCTGGCGGAGCTGCGGAAACAGGCGGCGGAAGCGGCTACGCCATCCAGCGATGGAGCCCAAAACGCTCTTCCTTCGACGGTCGGATCACCCGCTGGCACCGAACCCTCCCCTGAAATTGCCGATGATACCCGGCTGACTGAGGCACCGGTAATCACACCCGTCGCCGAGACGGTCCCTCGTTCTGACGCGGGGGCGACCGAAACCGCTTCCGCGGATGGGGCCAGTCCCACGGAATCCTCTCCCTCTCATGACCAACAGCAGCCAGCCTGACAATTCGTTGACGGCCCGCCTGGAGGAATCCGGCGGCCAGATGACGTTTTTTGAGCACCTGAGCGAACTGCGGAAGCGGATCATCAATTCGTTGTACGCGATCGGGGTTGGGGCGTTTGTCGGGGTTTATCTTTCCCAGAAATTCATCAATTTCATTATCCAACCGATGATCAAGGCACTAAAGGAAGCGGGCCTAGAGCAAAAGCTCATCTACACGCACCCCGCGGGCTACTTAAATATGGTCATCACGCTCGGAGTGTACCTCGGCGTGGTGCTTGCTTCTCCGATTGTGCTGTATCAGATCTGGTTGTTCGTGGCGCCGGCACTGTATAAGCACGAACGGGGCGCGGTCACTGGGTTTCTATTTTCAACGGTCTTCCTGTTCCTTGCGGGGATCGCGTTTGGCTATTTCGTGACGCTGCCCTATGTTTTGCGTTTTCTTGTGAGTTTTAAGGGCCCCGTGGTGCCGATGATCAGCATCAACGAGTATTTCGATTTGATTTTGCTGATCCTGCTGGGGCTGGGGCTGGTGTTTGAGCTTCCGATTCTGATTTTCTTTCTTTCGCTGTTCGGCATCGTCACGCCGAGGTTTCTCTGGCAGAATTTTCGCTATGCGATCCTGATCATCGCGGTGGTCGCGGCAATCATCACTCCGACGCCGGATGCCCAGACCATGCTGATCTTCATGCTGCCGATGGTCGCACTTTATTTTGTGGGCATAGGCGTTTCCGCGGCGGTGGTGCGGAAAAAGAAGCGGCAACTGGCGGCGGAAAGCGTGGGCACACCGCCTTGATTCTGACCTCACGAGGTTCGCTCCCTGTTCTGGGAGCGCTCATTGTTTTCGTTGCGTTGACGTTGGGTTGCAAATCGGGAGGCACCGCAGCCTCGGCGCCCGCCGAGCCGCCGTTCATGAGCGCAGTCGCGGGGAATCCCCCGCAGGGCGCCGACGCGGCGCCGGCGCCGGAGAAGACCGGTGGCTTTGACGGAAATCGCGCATACGAGCAAGTGGCGAGACAGGTGAGTTTCGGGCCGCGGGCGGCGGGTTCTCCAGCGCTGGCGAAACTTGTGACTTACCTGGAATCGCAATTGAAGTCGTACGGGTGCAACGTCGAGACGGATTTGTTTTCCGCGGATACCCCGGTAGGGCGGATCCCGATGAAGAATATCCTCGTTAAGATTCCCGGAGAGAAACCGGGGATTATTCTGCTGGGTACGCACTACGACACCAAGCGGCTGGATAATTTTGTCGGAGCGGATGACGGCGGGTCCTCAACGGGCGTGATGCTGGAGATTGCGCGGCTTCTATGTGCCCAGAACCGGCCGGGAAAATATGCGGTATGGATCGCGTTTTTCGACGGGGAAGAGGCAGTGAACCGGGACTGGAAAGATCCGGACAATCGCTATGGAAGCCGGCAGATGGCAGCGCGGTTCGCGGCTAGCGGCGACATTAAGAACATCCGCGCGTTTATTCTCGTGGACCTTGTTGGCGGGCACAAGATTGCTTTCCAACGCGAAACGAGCTCCACAAAGTGGCTTACGGATCTGGTGTGGAAGACTGCGGCGCAGTGGGGGTATGCCGACATTTTCGACAACCGGGACTTCGAAGTGAGCGACGATCACCTTTCGTTTCTCGCGCGCGGCGTACCCTCGACCGACATTGTTGACCTCGAAAACTCCGCTTCGTACTGGCATACGCCCCTGGACACCCTCGACAAGATCAGTCCGAAGAGCCTGGCGGTTGTGGGCCATGTCGTCCTGGAGTCCGTGAAGCAGTTGCAACAAGGCGCGCCCCGTTAGCTTCCCTTTAGAAAAGAAGGCCAGGCTTGGAAAAGAACCCTGCATGATGCGAAGGCTTACTTCTTAAGGGAAAGTCCTGGTCTTTGGCAGCGAGGGAGTGTTTCTGGAAGTCATCGTCGTCGCGATAGGGAAAATCGGAGCGGTAATGACTGCCACGGCTTTCTTCGCGGGCGAGCGCTGAACGGGCAATGATGGAGCCGAGGGAATGAAGATTTGCGAGTTCATGCTCGAAGCGGCCGTTTTTTTCCGGGCGGGGGATCTCCAGAGCTTTCAGAGCATCGAGCGCGGCTTTTAATTCTTTTCCACTACGCAGAATCCCGACATGTTTCCACATCAGCTCACGAAGCTTCTGGAGAGTTTCCGAAATCGCGGGTTTGGGTTTGGGCTTTTCGGTGCGTATCTCGGAGTTGTTCCAGGTTTTTGGGGCGGGGCTGCCGGGCATGATGCTTTGCTTTTTCTTTGCGCCCGGGGCTTCCTTCATCATGGCGATTCCCGCGCGCGCTCCAAATACGAGGCCTTCCAGAAGGGAATTGCTGGCGAGGCGATTCGCGCCGTGGACTCCCGTTGCGGCGGTTTCACCCGCGGCATAGAGTCCGGGAATCGAGGTGCGTCCCCAAAGATCAGTCTTCACGCCGCCCATCATGAAATGTGCCGCGGGGCTGACGGGCCCGAGGTCACTGGCGAGATCGAGGCCGTAGGTGAGGCAGGTCGCATAAATGCGCGGAAATCGTTTTTCGAGGAATTCCTTGGGCTTGGCGGTCATGTCCAGATAGACATGATGGGTGCTGGTCTTGTGCATCTCGCTGGTGATGGCGCGAGCGACGACATCGCGCGGAGCGAGTTCCTGCGCTTCGTGGTAGCGCTTCATGAAGCGCTCGAGATTGACGTTGCGAAGGATGCCACCTTCGCCGCGAAGGGCCTCGCTGAGAAGAAAGCGCGGCGCGCCCGTTACGCTGAGCGCGGTCGGATGAAACTGAACAAACTCCATGTCGGAAAGAACCGCGCCCGCGTCGTAGGCGATGGCCATGCCGTCGCCGGTAGCGACTTCGGGATTTGTGGTTTCACGGTAGAGCTGGCCAAGACCACCCGTAGCAAGAAGTACGGCTCCGGCCAGAATTTCATGGGCCGAGCCGTCCGTTTCGTCAATGAAACGAACGCCAATGGCGCGGCCCTTTTCGAGGATCAATTCCGTTGTGAAAGCGTGCGCGCGCAAATGCAGGTGGGGAATCGTATGGGCCCTGGCCAGGAGAGCGCGGCTGATCTCGCGACCCGTGGAATCCCCGTGGGCGTGAAGAATCCGCGAACGGCTGTGCGCGGCCTCCCGCGTGAAGGCGAGTTTGGTACCGGCGCGGTCAAATTCGGTGCCCCATTCGATGAGCTGGGTAATATATTTGGGTCCTTCTTCGACGAGCAGGGCGACGCTTTCGGAGTTACAAAGGCCGTCTCCGGCGTTGATAGTGTCCTGTTCGTGCAGGCCGATTTCGTCTTCGTCGCTTAGCGCGACGGCGATACCGCCTTGCGCATAGGCCGTGGCGGACTCGCTGAGATCGGATTTGGCGAGTACAAGAACGCTGCCGGCCTGGCTTAATTCAATCGCGGCGCGCACACCCGCGACGCCCGAGCCAACGACGACATAATCCACGTGGTAGGTTTTCTGCGAGAGTGTCATGGATTGTCTTTCGGGCGCCCCCGTATGGTAGCACGAAGGTTTTTGGCGACAGTACGCGCAGTTTTCTCGCGCGAGAGATGGCGGAGCAGAGGCAAGCCACGGCAAAGTTTATGCTACATTGGTATTTTCCACACTGTCCAATGAAACCGGCCAAGTCACGTTCCATCCATGTCCGCGCTGCTTCCGGCGACTATGCCGTCCTGTGCGGATCGGGTTTGCTTGGCAGAGTCGCGAAGGAAGTGCACGAACTGGGAAAGTTTTCCAGCGTTCATATTTTATCTTCCTCAAAGGTGTGGGCCGCGCTCGGCAAGAAAATCTTGGAGAGTTTTCCGCGGTCAAGAGCGCCCCAGGTGCACTTGTTCGACGATTCAGAGACAGCGAAGAACCTTGCGACCGTCGAAGAGCTGGCGAGGAAGCTGGTGCGCTCGGGTGCCGATCGCAAATCGCTGCTGGTGGCAGTGGGTGGCGGAGTGGTGGGAGACGTCGCAGGTTTCGTGGCCGCCTCGTATTTGCGCGGGGTGGCTCTGGTGCAAGTGCCAACCACGCTGGTCGCTCAAGTAGATAGCGCTATCGGAGGCAAAACCGGTGTCAATTTGCCGGAGGGGAAGAATCTGGTTGGCGCGTTTTATCCGCCGAATCTGGTCCTTGCGGATCCAGAAGCACTGGAAGCGCTACCGGAGCGCGAATTTCGCGGTGGCCTTGCGGAGGTCATCAAGTACGGAGTGATTGCCGACGCCAGGCTGTTTGCGTTTCTGGAAGGCAGCATGGAGCGGATTCTGGCGCGCGATCGCGCGGCGCTCGAACACATCATCCGGCGCTCTATCGAAATCAAGGCGCAGGTCGTGAGTCGGGACGAAAAGGAGTCCGGTTTACGCGAGATCCTGAATTTTGGGCATACGTTTGGACACGCGCTCGAATCGGTGACGCGGTACAAGCGGTTTCAACATGGGGAAGCGGTAGCTTGGGGAATGATGTGTGCGGCGCTGCTCGGCCACGAGATTGCGGACACGCCGGGGGACCACGTTTCGCGAATCGTTTGCCTGGTCGGGAAGATGGGGCCGTTGCCGGCCTGGCCGAAGACTTCGGCGGAGAATCTATTTGACGCGATGCTCGCAGACAAGAAATCCCGCGGCGGGAAGATTCGCTTTGTTCTGGCGCCCATGCTCGGCCGCGCGGCTTCCTATGACGATGTGCCGCCCAAGACCGTTCTGTGCCTCCTGCGTTGCGCACCGCATTGTTTGTTGAATTCCGGAGAATGTCATGCCTGAGCATGCGGCTTTCCCTAAGGGCACGCTGCCGGAAGGCGCAACGAGCGAGCAAGAAGCTTCACGCAAGGTGCGCGAAATGTTTACGCGGATCGCGCCGCGCTACGACCTGCTGAATCATCTTCTTTCCGGACAAATGGACAAGCGCTGGCGCAAGCGGACGGCGAAGGAACTGCAACATATTCTCGATCGTAAGGATGCCACCGCGCTCGATCTTTGCTGCGGCACGGGCGATCTTGCTTTTTCCCTGGCGCGCAGCGGAAGAGCGAGAATTATTGGCGCTGATTTTTCCCATAGCATGCTCGTTAGGGCGAGAGAAAAAAGCGCAGGACTTGTGAAAGGCTCCCCGGCAGTGCCTTTTTTCGAAGCGGATGCGCTGCGGCTGCCTTTTGCTGATTCTTCTTTTGATCTGGTTACTTCGGCGTTTGGCTTTCGCAACCTGGCCAATTATGAAGCCGGCCTGCGCGAAATTCTTCGCGTGCTGAAGCCCGGTGGCACGATCGCCATTCTGGAGTTCACCGAACCTGCGCCCGGGCTCATGGGGGACATCTACCGGTTCTATTGTCAAAGGGTTCTGCCGAAAATTGGCGGGCTCATTTCGGGCGATCCGGCCGCCTACGCCTACCTGCCGAAGTCCGTGGCGCGATTCTTTCGCCCGGAAGAATTTGTGACTCAGATGCAAGAAGTCGGCTTCACAAATCGCAGGTACGTCTTGATGACCCTCAAGTCCGTGGCGTTGCACCTCGCCGTCCGGCCGAAGTAGCGTTATCATCGCGGCGTGAATGACGCCTACCACGTCTTTTGCGGACGAATTTACAAAATTGGGTTTATTCGTTTTTTGGATGTTCCGGCCGACGTTTCTCGCGAGCTTTCGGACGGCGCCACAACTGTGGCCGTGCGGGGAACCGTCGAGGGTGCGCCACTGAAGACGACGCTGGTGCCACGAGGGCGCGGTTGTCACCGGCTGGCTATTCACGGAGAGATTCGGAAGAAACTAAGGGTTGATACCGGCGCGATTGTGGAAGTGGCGCTGCAGAGGGATGAGGAGTCACGCGAGCCGGCTTTGCCGCCCGCGTTGACGCTGGCGCTGCGCCAGTCGCCCAAGGCGCAAGCGGAGTTTCGATCCATGACCACGGCGTTGCGTCGTCAGATCGTGCGTTATCTCACTTCGGTGAAGCAGCAAGCCACACTTGAGCGGCGCGTTGCGAAATTTGTGCAGCGTTTGGGCAAGCGCAAACGCCGGACCCTGAAGGGAGCGGCAAAGCCGCAGAAAAAAGCAGCGCGCAAGTCCTGAACGGCTTACAAGAGAGTTCCCGCCAGGGTGAGCTTTGCCAATCGAGAAATAGATAACGAGGTCAGAAACGTCCAGAAGCGTGACCACGAAAAGACCTGAGGCACCGCCGGGTCGACCCGCATTTACGCAAGAAAGAGCAGAATTTCGCGTGACATTTCGAACCGAGGACCTGTGTGCTTAGGGGTATTGACTGATACGTATGGTCTATTGTGCCGATACGCGGCGATCAGTAGTCTCACCGTTACAGGCTCGCCCGCCTGGAGAGGTGGGGCAGACATGAACAGCGCAACGGTAGCCATGAACGCAAAAACGGAATTGCAGGGGCGCATCCGCGCCAGCCGGCTGGCGGATTCTCTCGCAGAAATGGGCTCGAACTTGTACATGGAGCAGGTGCCGCTCGACGAAGCCTTCCAGCAGATTCAGACTAAAGCGCTCGAATACCTGGTGGGACTTTTTGATTCGCGGATCCTGGCGGATGCGGAAGCAACGAAGTGCTGCATGGACCTGATTGCAACGGAATCGGAACAAGTCGCGTGGCAGGCACTCGAAAAGGGAACGGCGCGGCTACGAGAAGGACTGGCAATTCTAGAGGGGCTTGAAGGCTTCGACGCCTGCGGTACGGTCAACTGAGCCTTTTCAAAACGACTCAGTAGAGCGATAGATCATCCATCCAGAAATTGTCAGCGTGCCCAGCCGGGATCCCCTCCGGCCTTGCGTAGCTCGTCTTCCAGGTTATTGAGATCCTGCTTGAGCGCGTCGATCTCTTTCTTCTTTGCATCAATCTTGGCGTTCTTTTCATTGATGTCAGAGCGCGAGTACTGTTGCATCAGGGCTTTCTGTGGGTCGTTGTAATACTGGACCTGATCCTTGCTGTCTTCTCGCTGCAGGACATCGAGTTCCTTCTCGGCGGTGGCGAGCCTGTCATGCGCTTTCCTGAAGCGCTTACGCCAATAGGCTTCGCCGTTCTTGTCCCCCGCCGCGCCTGGCTTGTCCCCCGCCGCGCCTGGCTTGTCCTCCGCTTCCGTTCCTGCAGCAGCGTCCTTGGCCGCGCCTTCAGATTTGGCGGCGTCGGTCGCCGGAGTCTGCCGAGTGGAAGGGAAATCGTCGTCGGTGTAGACCTTTTTCGGGGGGGGCTGAGTCTTTTTCTGCTCGCGGGCACGGCGGGCCGCGTCTGCGACCGGATCACCATTTTGCGCCGGAGAAGTGCTTTGGGCGGAGACCATCGCAGCGGCCAGGCCGAAGAAGGCGAGCGTTGTTGCCAGCAGAAAAAGGGTGGGTATGCGCATTGTCAGTACCTCCAACGAAGGGCCCCTTTCTAAGCGAAGGGTAGCCATCAAGCACCTCGGGGCTAGCTGGAAGCTCCCAAGACGAGAATACGAGAATGCCAGGATTATTGTACCGCTTTCTTGCACCGCCGGGGTTGGACTGCGCTTAAGGATTAACTCGGTGCCGCTAGATGAAAACCTTAGACATGACCCAAGGGAATACGTAGACCACCAACAGTGCTCCGGCGCCCAGGAAAGTGCCCAGCGGGAGTTGATATTGCGAGGCGATGGCCCAGCGCAGGGAATTCGCGTTGCCCAAGCCGCGGCGAACGGCGCGTTCGGCCAGATCCCTTTTCCATCCGGCCAAATAGAGGGATAACAACCATACGATGCCGACGATGCTGCCGAGCAGCGTGCCGAAAAGAATGGTGAGAAAAGCGCCGCGAAGGCCGAGGAAGACGCCGATCATGGCCATCATCTTGACGTCGCCCATGCCCATCCCCTCTTGCTTGCGCACAAGTTTGTAAAGGGCGGCGGCTCCCCACAGCATCAGGCTGCCGAGGGCGGCGCCGAGAAGCGCGTCTATAAGGCCCAGCGCATACACGGGAAGATTTTTGCCGGCAAGCCAATTGTCGTAAGCACCGAGGACGAGGCTTGGAGGGACTTTGGTGGCGAAAGCAAGACCCAGACCGAAACCGAACCAGTTCACGGCGTCGGGAAGGAGGCGGACACGAAGATCGGTAATCGTGAGAATGATCAGGAGACAAGCAAAGAACAGCCACTTGAACGTGAGCAAGCTGATACCGAATTCGAAATAGGTTAGGACGAAAAGGGCGCCGGTGAGGAATTCGATGATCGGATACATGGGAGAAATGGGGAGGGCGCAGTTGCGGCATTTTCCGCGAAGGAGGAACCAGCCGAAGATGGGGATGTTGTCGTAGGGCTTGATCGGCGCCTGGCAGCGCGGGCAGCGGGAGGCCGGCGAAACGATGGAAACGCCTTCTGGAATGCGGATGATGCAAACATTGAGGAAGCTGCCGATGACGATGCCAAAGAGAAAGAAGAAGAAGGGAATCACAGCATTGAATTTGCCATAGGAGACGCAGAGCCTCAATGAGTGGTGAGTCAAGGCGTGTCCGATGGCTAACGGGAAGAGAGTTATCGGCCATGAGCCGTCAGCTATTCGCAGTTTGTGGTTAGATTTCATGGCGAAAGGCAAGGGCCAGCGGTTTGGTTCCAGGGGCACAGCCTACGTTACACTTGTAAGTTATGGCGATGAGCTGGTACGAGCACGCAATACGCCGGTATGAGCACCGGCGGTGGACTACGGACGATAACCGCATGGTGCGGTCGTTCGAGTGGGGGCTGGAGCACATCAACGGGAGCGTGGAGCACGCGGACCCGCGCGCGTTTGTGCGGGAGTACGCGCGAGAGGCCATCGAGAAGAGCGGAGAATGGTATGCGGTTGAGGAAGTGCGTGACTACCGACTGGATGCGGAGAATGTGCTGACGTTTACGAGCCCGCTAGAGTCGGCGTGGCCCGAAAATAATGTGGTGCATGCACAATTCTTTCAAGGGAAGAAGATTGGGCCGGCGGTGCTGGTGCTGCCTAACTGGAACGCGAAGTGGCATGGGCAGGTGGCTTTGTGCCACTGGCTGCAGCGTATGGGCATCGCGACACTAAAGATGAGTTTGCCTTATCACGACCGCCGGATGGCGAAAGGACATGAGCGCGCGGATCAATTGGTGGGACCGAATATCGGGTTGACGTTGCATGCAAACCGGCAGGCAGTGAAGGATGCGCGAGCCTGCTTGACCTGGCTGGAGGAGCAAGGCTACGAACGGCTGGGAATTTTGGGGACCAGCATCGGCTCTTCGGTGGGATATATCACTCTTGTGCACGACAAGAGAGTGCGGGCCGGAGGATTCTTTCATGTGTCCACGTATTTCGGGGATGTGGTGAGCCAGGGAATGACTACGAATCATGTGTGGGAAGGGTTGCGGCGCGAGGTAAACGTCGAGGAGTTGCGAGAGTTTTGGGCACCCATCAGCCCAATGCCGTATGTGGAGCGTGGGATGGGCGCGGGGCGGAATACGTTCATGGTGTATGGGAAATATGACCCGACGTTTCTGCCGGAGCTGACGCACGAGATGCTGGGTTCTTTGCGGCGGAATGGGGCGGAGACGCGGACACTGGAATTGCCGGTCGGGCATTATTCCCTGGAGTTGGCGCCGTTCAGCTATATCGCTGGGTATCGGATGTTTACGTATTTTCTGGAAGCGTTGGGCTAGAAAGTGAAAGAATTAACACAGAGGGCACCGAGGGAAGAATACAGACGCCGAAGAGAACGAAGAAGGACAGATCGATAAAGCCTTCCGGAGTCGGCCCAAAGAAAACAAAGCGTTAGTGCAAAACGCGAGCGATGGCCGCAGAGGCTATGAGGGCATAAACGACTTCCATATCGGGGGCGAGGGGGCGGTCTTCGGTGACTTTGGGGGATTTGGCACGGACAGCGTCGTAGGCTTTCTTTGCTAGCGGGCCGGTTTGCAATGGGGCTTGCAGATCAATCCCCTGGCAAGCACAGAGTAGTTCAATGGCGAGGATGTAGCGGAGATTGTGGAGCATGCGTTCGAGGCGGCGCGCACCGCTCATGCCCATGGAGACGTAATCTTCCTGGTTGCCTGAAGTCGAAATCGAATCCACAGAATGAGGCGTAGCGAGCGCGCGATTTTCGCTGGTGAGCGCCGCGGCAGTGACTTGCGCGATCATGAAGCCGGAATTGAGGCCGGGATCCGGCGTGAGGAACGCCGGCAGAAGGCTCGCGAGCGGATTGGTCATCTGCTCGGTGCGGCGTTCGGAGATGCCGCCGAGGGTGGCGAGGGCAATGGCTACTTGATCGGCGGCCATGGCCAGGGGCTGGCCATGGAAATTGCCGCCGCTGACGATGTCTCCCATACCCTTTTCCTTTGCAAACACAAGAGGATTGTCTGTGGCGCTGTTGAGTTCGACGAGAGCCATCTCGCGGGCTTGCACCAGCGAGTCACGAACGGCGCCATGGACTTGCGGCGTGCAGCGGAGGCTGTAGGCGTCCTGCACGCGAGGATCTTTTTCGGCAGCGCGGTGGGACTCGCGAATCTCGCTGCCTTCGTTGAGGTGAGCAAGGTTGCGCGCGGTGACGCCCGCGCCGGGATAAGAACGAGCGTGCATGATGCGGGCGTCGAAAGCGCCGGGGCTGCCGCGAAGAGCATCGAGAGAAAGGGCCGCGGCGACGTCGGCGGTGTCGGCGAGGATGTCGGCTTCGAGCAGCGCGAGACTGAGCAGCGAGAGCATTCCCTGTGTGCCGTTGAGGAGTGACAGGCCTTCCTTGGCTTCGAGGGCTACCGGTGCGATAGCGGTCCGCTTCAGGGCTTCACCACCGGGAAGTTGTTCTCCTTTGTAGAGGGCTGTGCCTTCGCCGATCACGACGTGGGCGAGATGCGCGAGCGGCGCCAGGTCGCCGGAAGCGCCGACGGAACCTTGCGAGGGAATCGCCGGATGAACGCCGGCATTGAGCATAGCGCAGAGCGTTTCGACGACGGTGGGCCGGATGCCGCTCAAGCCTTTGGCGAGCGCGTTGGCGCGAAGGAGCATCATGGCGCGGGTTTCGGCTTCGCTGAGGGGCGCGCCCACACCACAGGCGTGAGAGCGAACGAGATTGATTTGGAGCTGGCGCACTTGATCGGCGGAAATGCGCACGGAGGCGAGTTTGCCGAAGCCGGTGTTGATGCCATAAGCGGTCTTTCCGGAAGCGACGAGATGATCCACGACGGCGCGGGAGGCTTTCATGCGCGTGACGGCTTCGGGAGAGAGAGAAACGGGCTCATGGCGAAGGGCGACGGCGTAAAGCTGGGTAAAGGTGAGGTCATTGCCGGTGAGGACGATGCTCATGAGGTGCTCCGGCCGTTGAGGGCAGAAACGATTTCGAGGAAGGCGGATTTATATTTTTCGGGGAAGCGCTTTACCTGGCCAGCTCGATTGCAGGAGATGTGCGTGGTGTCGCCAGTGGCGAGAAGCTTTTGATCGGCCTGGCGATAGAGTTCGTAGCCGAATTTCAGGATGCGGTTTTTTGCTTCGAGGATGCGGGTGCGGACGGTGAGGAGTTCGTCGTAGCGCGCAGGGTGGCGATAGCGGCAATGGACGTCGGCGACGACGATGAAGGTGTCGTCGTCGAGTTCCATGCGCTTGTAGTCGAAGCCCATGGCGCGCATGAGTTCCACACGGCCGACTTCAAACCAGATCAGATAGTTGGCGTGGTAGACCACGCCCATCTGATCGGTTTCGGCGTAGCGCACACGGACGGTGACATCGTGATATTCGAGCATGTCGGTATGAAACGACCCGGCGGTTGGCTTGCGCCGGTGTGCAGGGAATAGTATGCCGGAAGAGGAGTAAAGAGTCGAAGCGCGAGTTTTTGCGGATGGGAAGCGAAGAAGGGAAAAGATCCAACACAGAGAGCACTGGGAACAGCGAAAAAGATAAGACCAGATATGCTATCTCGTTGTTTCTACTTGGCTCTGCGTACTTATTGCACCACGGTTTTGCTTGAGGTGGACCCCTAGAGTGGCACAGTTTTTTTTGGACACAGCTTCCGCTTTCCTAAGAACGTTCTTGTATCTCCTAGCAGGAGAAGGCTGGGGAAAGGGACGCATGTGAGTCCCTTTCCCCAGCAGTCGTTTAGAAATCTTTCTGTTGTTGTCTTTGTTCGCAAAAAACACCATGGTTGCGCCTCGAGATTCGGCCGAACTGGGGGCTTCGATTTGTTGCTCGAACTCTTTGGGGGATCGATAGTCGAGCGCCGAGTGCAATCGCTGTCGATTGTAATACTCCTCGATGAACTCTTCGTTGTTCCCTCGTAAGTGTTCTAGATCATCGTACTTGTTGGCGTAGATTTTCTCCGTTTCAAGGTTTTCATGAAGCTCTCACAACTGGCGTTATCATACGGGTTGGCTGGCCGACTCATGCTCGGAATCATTTTCTGCGAGAGCTCGTAGCAGTGCCGCGAGCGGCAATCGCACCGCCAACGTCTTGTCCAATTCCCAACCCACCGCTTTTCGCGAAAAGGCATCCAGAACTACACAAACTCCGCTTCTCAATCGGATGTAGGTGATGTCGACCGCCCAGAGCTGATTCCGCACCACCCGAATCGCAGATCGCGCTTCCATCTCTTCCTCGGCTGGCTGCCGTTCTTTCAGGGATCGGTAGAAACTGTTGCGACTGACCGAAGCCAGCTGGCAGATGCGCTCGATACTCAGGCTGCCGTGCAAAAAATATTACTCTCGGGACTGCTCCGCCAAAAGCTGCTTCAAGCGATGGATTTCTTTTGCGGTGAGCTGATGCGTGCGTGCTAGGCAGCGACGCTTCTTGTCCTGGTTCAATGCTCTCCAGCTTCTTGCGCCACTTGTAGAGGCACCACGACCTTACCTCGAGTTCTCGCGCTAACTCACCAACATCTTCGCAAGTCTCCATGCGCTCAACGGCCATCCGCTGAAATTTCCGGGAGTATCGCCTTCTCTTCACTGTGGTTCCTTTCCCGGAAACTGTGGCCATTTTTGTGTGTCAGTTCAAGGGTTCACTCCATTTTGGCATGACCCTCGGTCGTGACGGAATTGAAAGGCACACGCTACTATTGGAATCGGTATCCCGCTTTGAGCTCACACCGATAGTCCTTGGCTTGATTCTTCTCGACGCGAATGTTGCAATCCGCCCAACTCAAGACCGCAGCAGGTCCCAGGGCGAATACCATGCGAGATTGCTTCATTTCCGCAATGATGCTCGGGCCTTCGGCTGCGGGCGGGAGAGTAAAGTTCATTGTGCGGCCAAAGATGACGACGGATGAGTGGAGGACAACCTCGCCAACCTGATAGCGAAATACGTCGCCCTGTAACAAGAATGTGGCGGTATCAGACCAATTGAGCACGGAGGTGCTGATCGTGCGGCCTCCTCGGGAAAAACCGTCCAACTCAATCCGGGTGAAGGGGCATGGCCCGGCGATGCAGATCACCCTCGCATTACGGAAGACGTTGCCTTCTCCCGCATCCAAAGATGCAGAACCCACGCGCGCACTCCATTTTCCGTCAGGTGAACATGGAAGCCGTCTGTCGCACGGAACGTTGCCGGTATTCATCACTTGGAAGGTTTTAACTCCGTTTCCGATATTCTCCGTTGAACTCCTCACCGTCGTGTATCTCACCGAGATGTTGCTGACCAGAACTTCGGCTTTATTCGCTTCCGCTTCCGCTTTGCTATGAAGTGGCAGCATACGAACAACATAGAGTTTGTCGCTGACGACGTCCTTCAGGTCGAATGATTTGAAATCTGGATGCCGAAAGGTCAGCGTTATCGTTTCTCCGCGTTTCACTTCCGGACGCAGACGAAGACCGAAGCCACCTGCAAAATTAGAGGAGACATCACCGACGGCCAACCCGTTTTCCACACTTACATCCACGTTAGCAATCGGCGATTGGTTTCTGGCATCGGCATCCTGTTTAATAACCACGCCTGATAGTGTGAGGGGCCGGTGTAACCGATGGCGGTGAATCATAAAAAGCGCCGCAGGTAGAATCCCGCAGAGACCCACGATCAGTGCCATCGAGATCACTAATTTTTGCTTTCGATTCATCAATCAGGTTCTTTCAAGTTAGCTTCTGGATCAATAAGGGCTTCTATTGCTGGTGACCTTCCTTTGACGACGCTGAGTGATCGGTTGGATGCCAGCCCTGCTCTTTTCGTTCACCGTACCATATACATAGGATCCTAGGACGAGAAGAACGTCTATAATTGTCACAAATGAACAGTCGAGAAAACAGTTGGGACAGGCTATCACGCCGAGAATTGTTGAAGCGCGCTGCCAGCCTTGGGGCATGTGTCCCCTTCTTAGACCAGGGCATTCTGTCGCACGCTCAAACGCTACACCAGCAGGCTATTCACACTCGTTCTAATAAGACCTCGTTTTCCGCCGGCGACGATGCGTTTCTCGAAGAACTGGAAAGATTCAATTTCCAATATTTTTGGCAGCAGGCGCATCCGGAAACCGGGATTGTGCAGGATCGATGCCACGCACGCGACCCGGTGACCAGCGAACTGGGGAGCATCGCCGCAACGGGTTTTGGGCTGACTGCTCTTTGTATTGGAGAGAAGCGCGGATTTGTCACGCGTCCAGAAGCTGAGTCCCGCGCGCTGAACTCCATGCGCTTCTTATGGAAGAAATTGGCCAACCATCGGGGATTCTTCTATCACTGGGCCAACATCAACACCGGAGAAAGAATCTGGGAATCCGAAGTCTCCTCCGTCGACACTGCTATCCTGCTCTGCGGAGTTCTCACCTGCAAGCAACACTTTGTACATTCCGAGATCAGCGAGCTTGCGTCCGAGATATTTAACCGGGTCGACTGGAAGTGGTTATCGGAAGACACTGCCTTACTGCCGCACGGCTGGAAGCCCGAAACAGGGTTTCTGCAGTACCGCTGGGGCGATTACAGCGAAATGATGATGATGTACCTTCTGGGGATTGGATCATCAACGTATCCGTTGCCGGCCGAAGCATGGAACGCCTGGAAGCGAACCGTCTTCGAATACGATGGCATTCAGTATATCGGCTCTTTCGCGCCTGTGTTCATTCACCAGTATTCGCAAGCCTGGTTTGATTTCCGCTACAAGCGCGACAAATATACGGATTATTTTCAAAATTCGATTGTCGCGATAGATGTCCATCGCCGTTTTTGCCTGGATTTGGCAAAGCAGTTTCCTGATTATAGCGACGCCCTCTGGGGCATTACCGCCTCGGATTCGATTAAAGGTTACGTGGCATGGGGCGGTCCGCCGGCAACAGGACCGATTGATGGAACCGTAGTCCCGTGCGCTGCAGGCGGTTCGTTACCTTTCCTACCGGAGGCATCGATGCGCGTGCTACGAACAATAAAGGATCGCTACGGAACAAACTCCTGGACGCAATACGGATTTGTAGATGCATTTAACCCGCTGACGAACTGGTATGATAACGACGTGGTAGGAATCAACACAGGTATTATCATGGTTATGGCCGAAAACGCACGCACATCCTTCGTCTGGGACACTTTCATGAAAAA